>Ga0169931_10012702_pt1 | contig 11629 bp, 6 predicted proteins | sample Kivu_15m_20L_FD_129675 | JGI IMG/M metagenome (GOLD analysis project Ga0169931, IMG submission 129675) | Freshwater microbial communities from Lake Kivu, Western Province, Rwanda to study Microbial Dark Matter (Phase II) - Kivu_15m_20L... | ecosystem: Environmental > Aquatic > Freshwater > Lake ... | reverse complement strand
CCCTGCGGCGACCGGCGGGCCGGCGTCAGATCCCGACCCCGGCCCGAGGTGTCGGCGAATCGGCTCGGCTTGGCCTCGAAGCACCAGAGCCCGACCACGCCCGGCAGCGGCCCCTCCTGGACCCACGCGAGGCGATCGGCGGGCAACACCGAACCGGTGAGCCGGACATCGTCGATGAGCCCATCCCAAAGCGCCTGCCCGCCCCGACGCCCGCCGAGGGTCAGCACCGGATCGACCGCGGCGCGGGATGGTTGGACCAGAGGCACCTCGCCCGCCGCCCGGGCCGGCACCGTCTGGAGAGGCTCCTCGTCGTTGGAGAGGTCCTTGAGATGGAAGGTCACGGCCGGACCACGACCCGGGCCGGAAGCGATCGAGATGCCCACATAGTAAGGCTTGTCCATGTGGAGGACGAGGTCGGAGGCGATCTCCTCGACGGCGGGCATGGGGACGGACGCGGCGGACGCGGCGGACACGGGAGCGACCGCAGGGCCAGCCCCTGAAACGGCAACGGTCGCAGGCGCGGCACGGACAACCCGGAGCATCAGCGACTGCGCGCGCCGAGACGACTTGCGGCCGCTGACCCCGAGTTCGAGGGCCGATCCCGAGGCGTCCGCCAGCGAGGCGATCGTGCGGGGTGCCCCATCCTCCGGGAGGCTGCGCAGGTAGACGAAGGCCTCCAGCGTCATGGGTCCCTGCGGCAGCATGGGCCCGAGCGGGGCCGAGAGCGTCTCCTGCGGGCTCCGGGGCGCGAAGACGGCGGCCCGTCCATCGCGGAACGGCATGCGCTCGGACTGGAAGCCCGCGGCGGCCGAGAGCGCCAGTTCGGGATCCACCCGGCGCTGCTGCTCCCGGAGGAAACCCATCGACTCCTCCAGTTCCTCTGGAGACGGGCGCCTGCCCAGGGTGAGCCGATGTGCCAGCACCACCGCGTCTTCCGGCCGGCCCGGGGCGGCGGCCTCGAGGCGGGCCGCCATGGCCCGCGAGCGCTGCAGCATGAAGGGGCTGTTGATGAGCAGCAGCGACTGGATCGGGGTCGTGGTCGCATCGCGCGAGGCCGTGCTGGTGAACTGCTGCGGGGCATCGAACACCTCCAAGAGCGGATCCCGCGTGTTGCGCAGGACCTTGGAGCGGATCGACCGACGGAACTGCGACCCGTCGGCGGCCCCCCGGAAGGCGTCGGTCCGCAGCTCGCCCGTGGCCTGGAGCATCGCGTCGCGGATCTGCTCGGCGTCCAGGCGTCGGGCCTGTCCGCGCCAGAGCAACCGATTCGCGGGGTCCAGTCCTTCGCCCCGCCGCCAGGCCGCCGCGAGGTCCCCACCAGACCGGCCGCCGCGCCGGTGTTCCGGGTCGATCGTGGACGGGCTCGACGCCTGGCGATAGGTGGCGCTGGTCAGCAGGAGCCGGTGCAACGACTTCAGGCTCCAGCCCCCGCCGACGAAGCGCCGGGCCAGCCAATCGAGCAGCTCGGGATGGCTCGGCCGGTCGCCCAGACGCCCGAGATCGTTGCCCGTCCCGACCAGCCCGCGCCCGAAATGGTGCTGCCACACGCGGTTCACCAGCACCCGCGAGGTCAGCGGATGGTCCGGGCGGGTCAGCCAGTTCGCCAGGGCGGAACGACGGCCGGGATTCAGGGATTCGCCCGCCGGGCGCACACCCGCCCCGGGACCCGACTCCAGCACGGTCGGCACTCCCGGGGCGATGGGCTCCCCGGGATGCCCCGGCACGAACACCTCGGGAGCCACCGGGCCGACCTCGCGCACGGTGAGGGCGACCGGCAACGGTGCGGGCTTCAGCGCGTCGTATTCCGAGAGCGCCCGCTGCAAGGCTCCATGGCGCTCCTTGTCGTCGGGCTTGAGCTGGGCGACCAGACGCTCGTGCTCATAGGCCACCTGGCGATGGGCCAGCGCCCCCCACTGCCTCTCGAGCGGAGACCGCTCGGACTCGGGCTTGCGCAGGATGGCCTGGATCGGCGGCGGGAACTTGGTGATCGCGCCCTCCGTCGCCCGGGCCTTGTAGGGGGCGACGACCGTCTCGATCTCCCGGCGCAGCGAGGCCGTCCGGTCCTCCCACTCGCGGGCCTGCGCCTCGCGGGCGGCACGGGTCGCCGCGGTGGCCAGGGGCAGGTCGTCGTGCCACTGGATGCCGGCGAACGACGCCTGGAGACGGTAGTAGTCCTTGCGGAGGATCGGGTCGAACTTGTGGTCGTGGCACCGGGCGCATTGGAACCCGAGCCCCAGGAACACGTCGCCCGTGGTGTCGGTGATGTCGTTGAGCAGGGTGGTCCACTGGCCGGCGACGTCGCGGTTGTTGTACTCGTAGATGCCGCACCGCAGGTAGCCGGTGGCGGCCATCGCCTCGGGATCGTCGGGATACAACTCGTCGCCCGCCAACTGCTCGCGCACGAACCGGTCGTAGGGCTTGTCGCGGTTCAGGGCGTCGATGACGTAGTCGCGGTACCGCCACGCGGTGGGCCGCAGGTCGTCGGCCTTGTAGCCGTCGGAGTCGGCATAGCGGACGAGGTCCAGCCAATGGCGGGCCCAGCGCTCGCCGTAGCGGGGGCTGTCCAGCAGGCGGTCGACGAGGCGTTCGTAGGCGTCCGGCCGCTGATCGGAGACGAAGGCGTCGACGTCGGCCGGCTCCGGCGGAAGTCCCCAGAGGTCGAAGCAGAGCCGCCGGATCAACACGCCCCGCTCCGCCCCGGGCGTCGGCGTCAGCCCACGCGCCTCGAGCGCCGACAGGATGAACCGGTCGACCTCGTTGAGGGCCCAGCCGGAGTCGCGGACCGCGGGCACGGCGACCGGAGCCGGCGGCTGGAAGGCCCACCAGGCGCGGTCCTGGTCGGTGATGGGCCCCCGCGGCCGCCGGGCCAGCCCCGGAGCCGCCTCGGACGCGGCGGACCAGGGAGCCCCCTGCCGGATCCACGCCTCCAGCAGCGCGACCTCGGCGGGACCCAAGGGCTCGCCTTCCGGGGGCATCCGGTGCTTCGGATCGCGGGCGCCCACCCGTTCCAGCAGCGGGCTGCCCGAGGGGTTCCCGGCCACGACCGCCGGCTTGCCCGACTCACCGCCCTGCAACAAGCCGGACCGCGAATCCAGGACGAACCCTCCCCGGATACGCTCGGCCGCGTGGCTGTGGCACTCGAAGCACCTCCGCTCCAGCAGAGGTCGCACCTTGGCCTCCAGCGCCGCCGGATCGGCCCCCGTGCCCACCGGGGCGACGCCCGCCGCCTCCAGCCCCACCGGCACACCCAGCCCCGACAACAGGCCGAGGCCCATCCAAGCCAAGGCCCTGGTGCGGACCAGGAGGGGATGCATGCCTCTCGTTACCGCCACCGGCCAAAAACCGCAATGGGAGCCTTGCAAATCCCTCGGGCCCCCGAATTGCTGGCCAGAGACCGTGGCTACGATCGCGATGACTTTGCGCAGTTGCCCCTGTTGGATCCCAGGCGACCGGAGACGTCTTGACGGCTCGGTCTGGCAGCCACGAGATCACTCCTCCATCGGCCCGTTCGGGCGAAAAGCTCAGGATCCAGAGGCCTGGATCAGAATGGGCCACGAGCTGACCGCTTCCGCGCGGGAAGGGCAGCACCGCAAGTGGGTGATTCCGAGACGCGGTCCACCAACCACCATCGCCCGCCCACCGGCTGGGTCAGGTTTGTTTGGACGGGCTCCTTCGTCGGGGCCAACTTGGGTGCCGATCCTGCGGACGGGATCCAACACCGGACTTCACGACATGACCCCTGACCGCCGACTGAACCGGCGACGGTTCCTCGCCGCGACGAGTGCGGCCTCCGCCCTGACCGCAGCACCGGCCTCCGCTGCCGACGCCCCCGCGTCCGAAATCGCCGGGACCCCGGGCATCATCGACTGTCAAAGCCACCTCTTCCTGCCCGAGGTGATCGACCTCATGCGTCGACGGACCAGCGACCCCATGGTCCACGAGCGCGACGGCACGACCTTCCTCCAGATGGGCGACTGGCACCGCAAGGTGCCGCCGGCCTACACGCGGGTGGAGGACAAGCTCGCCGCGATGGATGCGCAGGGCATCACCCTGACCCTGCTGAGCAACAACGATCCCGGCCCGGAATGGTTTGGGGACGATGGCCCCGCCGTGGCCCGTCTGATCCATGACGCCCTGGCCGCGGTCGTCGCCCGGCACCCGACGCGGTTCCGCGGCCTCTGCTCGCTGCCGCTGCAGGACCGGCGTGCGTCGGAGGCGGAACTCGACCGGTGCGTGCAGCGCCTAGGCTTCGTGGGCGTGCTGCTCTACACCAACCTGAAGGACGTCTGGTGCGACGAGGCACCCTTCCACTGGTTGTATGCCCGGGCCGAGGAACTCGGGGTCCCGATCCTCCTGCACCCCGCACGCCCGATGACCACCGGACAGGTCAAGGGCTACGAGCTGACCAGCACGCTGGGCAACATGTTCGAGAACACCATCGCGCTGGCCCGGATCATCGCCAGCGGCCTGCTGGACCGGCATCCGCGTCTGCAGTTGGTGTGCCCGCATCTCGGCGGCACCCTGCCGTACATCAGCGGCCGCATGGACCATCAGCTCGGGGTCCTCAGGCGCGGTCCGCAGAACCTCCGGCGCAAGCCCAGCGAGTACCTGCGCTCGATCCACATGGACATCGTCTCGCCGCTGCCGGAGGCCATGCGCTTCGCCCTCGACTTCAGCGGGCCGGACCGCCTGCTCTTCTCGAGCGACCATCCCTGGGTCCAGCCCCGGGAGATCCTCGAACCGCTCCGCAGCCTCCGCCTGCCGGCCGCCACCGAGGCGAAGATCCTCTCCGGCAACGCCCGCCGCCTGTTCCGCCTGTAGGCCAATGTGCCGCCCGTCCACCCGGGCCGGGGCCCAACCGGGTCGACAACCTCTTCCCGGTTGATCCGCGTCCGGTTGAGGCCATCCTTGCCCAAGACAACGACCCGGCCCAATCCCATGCCTGCCATGAACCTCCCGCCCGCCCCCCGCCTCCGAAGCCTCCTGTCCGCAGCACTGCTGACCCTGTGGGTCGCCGGCTGCGCCACCATGCCCGAGGACCTCGTCGAACCGACCCTCGTCGAGGCCGCCTGTGGCGAGTGCCTCTTCGGCATGCCCGGCAAGGGCTGCGACCTGGCGGTGCGCATCGCCGGGCGCCCCTACTACGTCGACGGCATCGACATGGACTCCCTCGGCGACGCCCACGGCACGGAGGGCCTCTGCAAGGTGGTCCGCAAGGCCAAGGTGACCGGGAAGTTCCGGGGCGGCCGCCTGGTCGCCACCCACTTCGAACTGCTGCCCGCCGACCGGTAGGGCGCAGCCGACGGAGCCCAGCCCCGCCCGTCGGCCCACCCCGGGATCCCGGCCCCCCCGTCGCCAGGCCCTCCCTTCACCCTCCCGGAATCCTCCCCGCAACCCGATCCCGGCGTCCGATCCGAATTGCCGACCCTGAGACCGCAGGGATAGCCTGCCCGTCATGCTCCCCCTCCGAAGTCCGGCCCCGCAGCGGGACCCGCTTGGGGAGCGCCCGTGCCTCCACACCGCACGATCCGGGATCGCCCGAAGACTCCGCGCCCTCGCATGCCTGCTGGCGTGGCTCATGCCGGGGATCCTTCGGGTCACGGCCCGGGCGGATGTCACCCCTGCCCCACCGGTTTCCCACTGGGCCTTTCAACCCGTCCAACGCCCGACGATCCCTCCGGCAGGCTCCGGGCCTCGATGCGGGATCGATTCCCCCATCGACCGGTTCATCGACGCCCGGCTGCGTGCCGAGGGCCTGGCCGCCACGTCACCGGCCGATCGGCTCACCCTGATCCGACGGGCCACCTTCGACCTGACCGGGTTGCCGCCGTCGCCCGAGGAGGTGGCGGCCTTCCTCGCCGACACCTCGCCCGGGGCCTTCGCCCGGCTCGTCGACCGGTTGCTCCAATCGCCGCGCTACGGGGAACGCTGGGGACGGCATTGGATGGATGTGGTCCGGTATGCCGACACGGCCGGCGACAACGCCGACTATCCCGTGCCCGAACTGCACCTGTACCGCGACTACATCATCCGGTCCTTCGCCACCGACAAGCCCTACGACCAGTTCGTGCGCGAGCAGTTGGCCGGGGACATCCTCGCGCGGCAGGGACCCCGCGAACGCTACGCCGAGGGCGTGATCGCCACGGGCTTCCTCGCGCTCTCGCGCCGCTACGGCACCGGCCCCTTCGAGCTGTGGCACCTGACGCTCGAGAACACCCTCGAGACCGTCGGGCAGGCCTTCCTGGGAATGAACCTCAAGTGCGCCCGTTGCCATGACCACAAGTTCGATCCGGTCAGCACCCGCGAGTACTACGGGCTCTACGGGATCTTCGCCGGCACGGAGTTCCCCTGGGCCGGCTCCGAGGAGGTGCAGTCCAAGCAGTTCAACCGGCAGCGCTTCGTGCCCCTGGTCCCCGACGCCGAGGCGGCGCCGCTCTGGGAATCGTGGCGCCAGGAACTCGCGGCCCTGAAATCGCGCATCGAGGCCCTCGAGAAGGAGAAGCCCACGGCCCCGGCGGACATCGAGTCCCGCAAGCGGCGACTGGAGACCCTCAAGAACGACCTGAGGACCCGCGAGAAACCCGGCGCTCCCCCGGGCTTGCCGGTGGCCTACGCCGTGCGCGAGGGCACCCCGACCGATGTGCCCATCCAGCGCGGCGGGGAGCCCGGCCGGCCCGGCGAGACGGTGGCCCGGTGCGTGCCGGCCGCCCTGGGCGGAGGCCTTCCGTTCCGGGCCGACGCGACCTCGAGCGGTCGCCTCGAGTTCGCGCAGTGGCTCACGCGGCCCGATCACCCGCTGACGGCCCGGGTGATGGTCAACCGCCTCTGGCAGGGGCACTTCGGCGTCGGGCTGGTCACCACCCCGAACAACCTCGGCGTGCGGAGCGACCCGCCGGTCCACCGCGACCTGCTGGACCACCTCGCCGCGGAGTTCGTCGATCGAGGCTGGTCGGTCCAGGCGATGCACCGTCTGATCATGAACTCCGCCGCCTACCAGCGTTCCAGCGCCGACCTCGAGAGCGGACGCGAGCGCGACCCGGCCAACCGCCTGCTCTGGCGCTTCAACCGCCGGCGACTCGACGCGGAGTCCCTGAGGGACGCGTGGCTGTGGGCCAGCGGTGAGTTGCGGCTGGATCGTCCCGGGGCGCATCCGTTCCCCGGGCCCGACCGCTGGACGTGGACGCAGCACACACCCTTCCAGGAGCGCTACGACTCCCGGCACCGCAGCGTCTACCTCATGACCCAGCGCTTCCAGAGGCACCCGTTCCTCGCCCTCTTCGACGGTCCCGACACCAACACCTCCACCGAGGCCCGGCGCGCGTCCATCGTGCCCCAGCAGGCGCTCTTCGCCATGAACAACGCCTTCATCGACGAGCGCGCCCGCGCCCTGGCCCGACGGCTGGCCGAGGCCGGCCCCGGCGACGACGCGCGGCTTGCGGCCCTCTCGGCCTGGTGCTGGCAACGTCCCTTGAGGGTCCCCGGCGAATCCGCCCTCCTGCGCGATGGCCTGACCCAGGCCCGGGCCCTCGGGCCGGATTCCGGCGATCCCTGGGTGCTGCTGGCCCGAGTGTTCCTGACCTCCAACGAATTCCTCCATGTCGACTAGGCACTCGCGACGGACCTTCCTGGCCGCCGGCTGCGGGGCCGGCTTGGCGTTCGGGCGTCCGGGCCTCTGGGCGCAGGCGGCCGCGCTGGGCGACGCGCAGTTCCTGGGACCCCGGCCCTCCCGGTTCCGGCCGAAGGCCACCCAGCTGGTGATGGTGTTCCTCACCGGCGGGTTCTCGCACGTCGACACCTTCGATCCCAAACCGGAGCTGCGGAAGCGCCACGGCCAACCCATCCCGGCCTTCGGACTCCGCCCCGACGAGGCCAAACCGCTGCCGCTCCTGGGATCCCGCTTCGAGTTCCAGCCCTCGGGTCGATCCGGGCTGCCCATCAGCGACCTGTTCGTGCGGCTGCGCGAGGTGGCCGACGAGCTGTGCGTGATCCGCTCGTTGCACACCAACATCGTCGAGCATTTCCAGGCCACCCTGGCCATGCACACCGGTTCGGCGACCGTGCCCCTGCCGAGCCTCGGCGCCTGGCTCGGCTACGGGCTCGGCACGCTCAACGCCAACCTGCCGGCCTACGTGGTCCTGGCCGAGCACCTGCCCTACGCCGGCGCACAGGTGTGGGACTGCGGTTTCCTGCCCGGCGAGCATCAGGGGGTGCGGATCATCCCCGGCGACCGGCCCGTGGCCGACCTCGATCCGGCCCCGCGACCGGCCACCCTGCGGGACCTCGAGGCGATGCTCCGCCGACGCCTCGACGAGGCGCACGCCGCCGATCGGCCCGACGCGTCGGACCTCCGGGCACGCCTCCGGAGCTTCGAGATCGCCCGGGGCATGATGCGGGAGGCGCCCGAGGTGTTCGACCTGTCGCACGAATCGGACGCGGTGCGCGCCCGCTACGGCGTGGGTGCCGGGGACCGCAAGTCCTTCGCCTGGCAGTGCCTGGTGGCCCGGCGACTGGTCGAGCGCGGGGTGCGCGTCGTGGAGCTCATCGACACGGGCTCGCACGACAACTGGGACTCGCACGGCGACATGGAGGGCCATCGGCCCAAGGCCCGGCGGGTGGACCAGGCGCTGACGGCCCTGCTCCAGGACCTGCGCCAGCGCGGCCTGCTCGATTCCACGCTCGTGGCCATCTGCACCGAGTTCGGCCGCACCCCGTGGAGCGACGGCGGCAACGGCAAGGGGCGCAACCACTACGCCAAGGCCTTCACCAGCCTGCTGGCCGGGGCCGGCGTGCGCGGCGGCACGGCCTACGGCCAGACCGACGAGTTCGGTGCCGAGATCGTGAAGGATCCCTGCCACGTGCACGACTACCACGCCACCCTGCTGCACCTCATGGGCATCGACCACGAGCAGTTGACCTACCGCTACGGCGGCCGCGATTTCCGCCTCACCGACGTCGCCGGCCGCGTGGTGCGGGAGATCCTGTCATAAGGGACCACGCCGCCCAGAAAACGCTTCAAACCATCCGGTCCGGGCGGCATCTTCACCCATATTCCCCGAAGAAGTCCGGCGCTGGACCGCGCCCGGAGGATTCCCCATGAGCCCCACACTGTCCGCCCCCCTCGCCGAATTCGTCGGAACCGCCCTCCTCGTGCTGCTCGGCAACGGGGTCGTCGCCAACGTGCTCCTCGGCCGATCCAAGGGCCAGGGAGGCGGCTGGATCGTCATCACGCTGGGCTGGGGACTGGCCGCGGCGCTTTCGGTCTACGCGGTCGGCTCGGTCAGCGGAGGTCACCTGAACCCCGCCGTTTCGGTCGGCCTCGCCTCGGTGGGAGCCTTCCCTTGGGCCCAGGTGCCGGCCTACGTGGCGGCGCAAGTGACGGGGGCGATGACCGGTGCGATGCTGGTGTGGATCACCTACCTGCCACATTGGCGCGAGACCCAGGACCCCGACCTCCAGCGGGCGGCCTTCTGCACCTCACCCGCCCTGCGTCGGGCGCCGTCCAACTTCCTGTGCGAGGCGTTGGGCACTGCGGTCCTGGTCTTCTGCGCCCGGGCCGTGCCCGCCGCGTCCAATCTCAAGGCACCGGGCTGGAGCGAGGGCTTCGGACCGCTCCTGATCGGATTGATCGTCCTGTCGATCGGACTCTCGTTGGGCGGCCCCACCGGCTATGCCGTCAATCCGGCCCGCGACCTCGGCCCGCGCATCGTCCACGCCCTGCTGCCGATCCCTGGAAAGGGAGGCTCCGACTGGTCCTACGCCTGGATCCCGGTGATGGGACCGGTGGTCGGCGGCATCGCGGGGGCCGCGCTGCATCGCCTGCTGTTCATCGGCTGAAAACCTCCCAAAGACTCCCATGGCCCACATCCTCTCCATCGACGCCGGGACCACCAGCGTCCGAGCCATCCTCTTCGATGCCGGCGGCCGGATCGCCGGGGTCTCGCAGCGGGAAATCCGACAGGGATACCCCAGGCCAGGCTGGGTCGAGCACGACGCCGGGGAGATCTGGAGATCCACGCGCCGTGTGGCCTCCGCCGTCCTCCGGACGGCTGGCCTGCAGGCTGGCGACATCGCCGCCGTGGGGCTGACCAACCAGCGCGAGACCACGGTGGTCTGGGACCGCCGGACCGGGACGCCGATCGCCCCCGCCATCGTGTGGCAGGACCGGCGGACGGCGACGGACTGCGACCGCCTTCGGGCCGGAGGTGGGGCCACGTCGATCCGCAAGCGCACCGGCCTCGTCGTGGACGCCTATTTCTCGGCCACCAAGGTCGCGTGGATCCTCGACCACATGCCGGGCGCCCGCGATCTCGCCCGGGACGGACACCTCGCCTTCGGCACCATCGACACCTGGCTGGTGTGGAACCTCACGGGCGGCCGGGCCCACCTGACCGACGTGTCCAACGCGTCGCGCACGATGCTCTTCCACCTCGGACGCGGCACGTGGGACCCGGTGCTGCTCGATCGGTTCGATGTGCCCGCATCGATGCTGCCAAGGGTGGCCGCCTCGAGCGAGGTGTACGGCGAGGTCGCATCGATCCCGGCGCTCCGGGGCGTGCCCGTGGCCGGCATCGCCGGCGACCAGCAGGCGGCCCTCTTCGGGCAGATGTGCCTGAGGCCGGGGGCGACCAAGTGCACCTACGGCACCGGATGCTTCCTGCTGCAGAACACCGGCACGCGCGCGAGGCCCTCGCGCAATCGCCTGCTCAGCACCGTGGCATGGCGTCTGGGCGACGGCCCCCTGCACTACGCGCAGGAGGGCAGCGTCTTCATCGGCGGGGCCGCCGTGCAGTGGCTGCGCGACGGCCTCGGCCTCGTGCGTTCCTCGGCGGAGGTCGACACGCTGGCCGCCTCGGTCCCGGACTCGGGCGGGGTCTTCCTGGTGCCCGCCTTCACCGGCCTCGGCGCACCCCACTGGGACGCCTACGCCCGCGGCCTGATGATCGGGATGACCCGCGACACCACCGCCGCGCATGTCGCGCGCGCCACCCTCGAGGGGATCGCCTTCCAGGTGGCCGACCTGCTCGAGGCGATGGAGGCCGACACGGGCGTGGCCATCCCCGAGCTGCGGGTGGACGGCGGCGCGGCCCGGAGCGCCCCGCTGATGCAGATCCAGGCCGACCTCCTCGGATGCCCGGTCGTCCGGCCCCAGGTGACCGAGACCACCGCCCTCGGGGCGGCCTACCTGGCCGGTCTCGCCGTCGGCTTCTGGGGTTCCCCCGACGACATCGCCTCGCAATGGAAGATCGACCGCGTCTTCGAGCCCCGCATGCCCCGCGGACAGGCCGACGAGTTGCGCGGACGCTGGCGCGAGGCCCTCACCCGTTGCCGAGCCTGGGAAAAGCCGTCGACCGGCACGCCCGGCCGTGGCCGGTCCAAGCGCCGCTGAAGGACGGTCCCAAGATGGGTACCGCCCGCAGGAACGGGGATGGGAAGACCCGTTGGGCATGAGCCGCCTCGGCCGCATTTGTCGCTTGGCAGCGGGCGGGGTGTCGGTTTGTCTCGGACACAAGCCCCCCTCTGCCGTCATGACGCCGCACCGTCTTCCCTGCCGGGCCCATGCCCGTGCCTTCACCCTGATCGAACTGCTCGTGGTGATCGCCATCATCGCGATCCTGGCGGGCATGCTCCT
>Ga0169931_10012701_pt1 | contig 11630 bp, 14 predicted proteins | sample Kivu_15m_20L_FD_129675 | JGI IMG/M metagenome (GOLD analysis project Ga0169931, IMG submission 129675) | Freshwater microbial communities from Lake Kivu, Western Province, Rwanda to study Microbial Dark Matter (Phase II) - Kivu_15m_20L... | ecosystem: Environmental > Aquatic > Freshwater > Lake... | reverse complement strand
TGGCCTACCAAACGGTGCAAAGTTTACTTCTAATGGCCTGCAGTTCCAAATAAACTACACCGGAACACAAGTAAATCTAACAATGCTTGGTGGCACCTTGGCTTCAACTGGACAAAACAGTAATCAAATTTCTTTAATTGCTCTAAGTATATTGCTACTATCTGCGTTGGGCTTGGGAATTGAGCGGTTTAGTCGCAAGCCAATCAAGCTTAATGTCAAAAAATAAAAAACAGTCCACTAATCTTAAAGCTAATAGAGAACCAAGTAAAACTGAATCTAATTTGAAAAGCTCTCAATTTATTTTATCTGAGTCTTTTCGTAAGGTCATTAGAATAATGCTAACGTTATTGCTTATTGGTAGTGCATTTGTATTACTACTTCAGTTAGTACCAAACAGAGGTCCTTTAAATAATAAAGATCAGGACAGATTTCTGGCACTAGTGCCAATAACCAATGAGAATCGATTAATCATTCCAAAAATATCCGTCAATTCAATAATTTACCAAGGCAATGCCAATGTACTAGATAAAGGAACTTGGCATCGTTTTCCAGAAAGAGGCAATCCAGAAATTGGTGGTAATTTCATACTGGCTGCGCATCGATATATATTTTCTTTTATACCTCAAAGAGTCAGCGAAAAATCTGTCTTATATAATATCGACAAGCTAAATGTTGGCGATAAAATATATATTAATTGGCAGAATAAAAGATATGAATATGTCATTAGTAAAAAATACAAAGTTAGTCCAAGTAGCACCGAAATCGAGTCTCAAAGTGATAAGCCTAAATTGACCCTTTATAGCTGCACAAAGGAGGGCCAGGCTGATGGCCGAGAGGTAGTAGAGGCAACTCCAGTTAAGTAGCTATCTTAGTCTTTGTTCAAATCTCTTGATTGGATCATATAGCCCAGACTCAATAATAAGTGCTTGAATTTGTTTATCCAATCCGAATATTACTATAAGTCCTGTAATTACAAAAATAATTCCTAATGTTTTTCTAAACCATCCGTTTGGATTGGCGGCCCAGCCTAGTTTTTTGACTACTGACTGTCCGGCAACTCCAATGGCAAGTAGTACACTAGCAAGACCAAGGCAATAGACTGTCAAATATATAAAACCATTTACAAAAGATTGCGGCAATATGGTTGCGACAATTAATGCATAGGTTGGGCTACAGCTCGCAAAAACAGGTCCAAGTGCGGCACCAATTAAAATATCTCGCATAATCCCCTTTTTCTTAGAGGACTGCCCTAAAAAGCGATTTGATTTGTTTTCGATTCCAAGTTTAATGCTTATTTTTGCCCAAAGCATTGGAAAAATAAGGTTTATTCCGAACAGAATAACTATTATTCCGGATATCGCCTGCCATGCGAATTGTGGAATTCCCAAAAGCAGGGTAGAGGCTTTTAAGAGCAAACTAAAAACCAACACCGATAGAGCAAGACTTATACAGATTACTACAGCGTGCTTAAGTCCATTTTCTTTTTTGTCGTCGGGATTTAACGAGCTACCACCGATAATTACAGGCAGTAGCGGCAGAATACACGGAGCTAAAACCGTCAAAGCCCCGGCCACAAACGAAAGAATGATTAGGCCAATACTCATTATTTAAGAAGGTTGTTTGTTACAGAGCTCAATGTTGGTTCGTCGTAGGCAACATACTTTTTAACCAAATTACCATTTTCATCTATCAGCACCAATGTTGTTTGCTGAGTTACTCCGTATTTTTTTCTAAGCTCTTGGTTGCTGTCAAAATCAGTTTTTATTATGGTGACTCCGTCAGGTATTGGGCCCTTTTTTATGCTCGCATCGAGCTCTTGGCATTGCGGGCACCATGGTGCATGAAAGTACAGTATTCGTTTGCCCGAAGCTGCACTCAATTCTTCTGCACTGTAGTTAATGTATTTACCGCCGGCCTGCGGGGTTTCAGCCACTTGGCTAGGGGTACCTTCGCTGGCCTGCTTAGTTACTTCAGCAGTGCTGGTTTTATCGTTCGAACTACTTGATGCTAACAAGTATGCTACGCCCGCACCCACCAATATTAAAATTGCTGAAATTACGATTATTACTTTTTTATTCATAGTTATATTATACTTTTTTTAAAGGCTATTCTCAAATAAGCATATAATATATCATATAATAGTTACTATGGTTAAAAATGCTAGTGCTTACTATTTAAAATCCAGTAAAGATGCAATTAAAAGCCTTGAATCGGATGCTGCCAATGGCCTGACTAATGATGAAGCAAAAAAGCGTTTGGGAATATATGGCCAGAATATAATAAGCATTAAAGAGCGTTGGCATTTTATTAAGCTCGCAATCGAGCCTTTTGCAAGCTGGTTTGTTTTGGTACTTGTAATATCAGCGGGCTTATCACTTTACTTGGGTAAGTTTATAGAATCGGTGGTGATACTGATTATTTTATTAATTAACGCAATTATATTTTATGTACAAAATTTCACAGCTTCACGTCTTACAAAATCGTTGCAAAAACAAAACGAAGAAACTTGTTTAGTAAAAAGGCAAGGTAGGGTCGTAGAAATTCCCGTGTCTATGATTGTGCCTGGAGATATTTTGGTGCTTAAAGAAGGCTCAAAAGTTCCTGCCGATGGGAGAATTATAGAAAGTAATTTTTTTAATACCGATGAATCAGCGTTAACAGGTGAATCTGAAAAGCAAACTAAGTCTAGCGAAACAATTGGGCGTCGCAGCGAAATATACAATCAAACCAATATGGTCTTTAAGGGAACTTTTGTAAGCTCTGGTGATGCTGAAGCAATTGTAGTGCTGACTGGTATGAATACTGAATTTGGTAGTATAGCAAAGCTTGCCAAGAGTAAATCACCTAAAAGCCAGCTTCAAAAAAAGATTGACTCACTTACTAAAAGATTAATCCTAATTGTTCTTGTTATCGCTGGTTTGACATTGATGCTTAAATTATTTAGAGGCGATAATCTAGTAGACTCAATTCGTTTTGTTCTTTCGCTTACAGTTTCGGCGATCCCCGAAGGTCTGCCAATTGCAGTTGTGATAGTTATGATATTTGGTGTTAAGTCTATGGCCAAAGAAAACGCTTTGGTTCGTAATTTGAGTGCGCTAGAAACGCTCGGCCAGGTAACTTTAATTGCTACCGATAAAACAGGCACAATTACTAAAAATGAGTTTGAAGTATCTGGATTTTGGAGCCCTTCGGAAAAAACTAATCTTGGTTCGGTTGCATATAAATCAACTATTATTAAAGAAGGTAAAGGCGATGAACTAGACAAAATAATCCAAAGTGAATTCGCAGGCGACATCGACAGCTCATCAAAATTCATTAGGCATTTACCCTTTAGTCAAAAACTAAGAATGAGCGGTGCTGTTTGGAAAAATCAAAACTCCGAAGCCACTTACTTAAAAGGATCAGTTGAGTCAGTTTTAGAGGTAACCAATTTAACAAAACAAAAAAAGGAAATAGTAACTAGAAAGGCTCAAGAATTTAGTAAAAACGGTATGCGTGTAATCGCTTTTGCTGCAAAGAATACCTCTATCCAAAATCTCGATAGCAAAGATTTAAAAGCCTTCTCTTTTGCGGGCATAATCGCACTGGGCGATCAAATTCGGCCAGCGGTTATTGATTCTGTAAAGCAAGCTCACAATGCAGGTATAGATGTGATACTGCTAACTGGCGATCATCACGAAACTGCTGGTTTTTTTGGTAGGCTTTCAGCTATTTCTAATAGCTCTAAGGCTTTTGCTGGGGAGGTGCTTGAAAGCTTAAGCCTAGCAAAAATTAGAGAGCTAATAAAAACTCAAAAGGCATTCGGAAGGGTGCTTCCAGAACACAAATATAAAATCTTAGAGTCCGTGGAAGGCTATCAGATTACAGCGATGACCGGTGATGGAATTAATGATGTTCCCGCACTCCGCAAGGCCGATGTCGGCTTGGCGGTCGGTTCGGGTACAGATGCTGCTAAAGAAATAGCCGATATTATAATTATGGATAACGATTTTTCAACCATCGTTAAAGCAATTCGGCAGGGAAGATCGGCACTAATAAATATCAAAAAAATGTTAACCTACGTCTTGGCAACTAATTTAGGTGAAATATTCACAATCGTTGGGGCGCTAATTATCGGGCTACCTTTGCCTATTACGGCTCTACAAATTTTATGGATAAATGTCGTGACAGATAGCTTTACAATGATTCCTTTAGGGCTAGAAAAACCAGAAAAAGACTTATTAAGCTCAAGGCCATTAAAGCCCAACGCTCCAATTATTGAAAAACACCGAATTATAAGGATGATACTTATGGCTTTAGTTATGTCTGCTTTAACTTTGTGGCTTTATAGCTTAGTGCTCCGCTATGATGAAAACGCTGCCAAAGCCGTCGCTTTTGCAAGCTTGGTTGTAGTACAGTGGGCAAATGCATTAAATGCCCGAAACGATAACAAATCAGTTTTCTTCACTGTATTTAAACCAAATTGGGCCCTTTATTTAGGCATTGGAATTGGCTTAATTTTACAGGTTTTAATTATGTCTACTCCACTATCTAGTTATTTAAACACTCAAGCCCTAACCGCTCTTCAGGTATATATGGTTATTGGGGTGTTTGTAGCAATGCTTTTATCTGGAGATATTATAAAAAGATTGGTTCCGCTTAAAAGCTAACCCCCAATAACTTGCAATTTTTAAGCATAACTAATACAATACAAGTATTATATAAAAAAAAATTATAACTTTATGAATTCAAGTGTGAGTGAGTTACAACTAAATACAAAAAAATCTAAACCTAAGTTAGTACGGAGCTATTTACTAACAACTCTTTTAGCTATCATTACCATTATATCCCTCCAACTCATCCTAGCCCCTAAAGCCAATGCCACTACCTATAATGTAACAACATCTAGCACCTGCACACTTTTTGAAGCCTTAGAGGCGGCCGCTACCAATACTGGTGTTGGTACTTGCCCGGCTGGCCAGACTAGCCCAGACACTATAAACGTCGCAGCAGGTACCTATACTTTGACTGGAGATTTGCCCGCAATACTAAATGATGGCGATTTAGCAATAGTTGGCGATAACCCCATAACAACAATACTAAACGGTGCAGGTTTTGGGGGCATAGTGCTTTCATCTGGTGACCCCAATGTAAATTACTCTATTAGTAATCTAACTTTTACTGGTTTTGACAATGCCGGAACCACTGGACCACCAGTACTTACAACTAGCTCCGGCAATTTGACAGTTAATAACATTATTGCTCACACAAACACCTGTACAAATGGACTTCCAATTTGCTCTATTTTCGCTAACTTTGCCCCTAGTGGCACGACTAATACCATAAATGTTTCTAACAGTTCTTTTTATAATAACCAAGCCGGATTTATGGTTTGGGTAACTAATGTTAATCCCTTTCTAAGCCCTGTAGAAGTTGGCGGTTCGGTACAAGCTACATTTACTAACAATACCTTTAGTAGTTCGGTAGGGGCTGCAATTGCTGTCAATAACGGCTCAGACAGTGATTCTGTGCAAGTAAATGTGCTAAATAATACTTTTGCGGATGCCACTTTTATTCTGCCGCCAGGTACCTCTTCAGCTCCCGGTGGTATAGTAATGATTGCTCCAGACGTGCCAGTAGATTACTATCCAGCCCAGATTAATTTGAAAAACAATATATTTAGTAACAACCTTGCCAGTGGTAATCCAATTAACTGCCAAATTACTATTCCACCAAATGGAGGCACTTTCACCTCCCAGGGTGGCAATGTGTCTAGTGATAACACCTGCAGTTCATACTTCACCAATACCAATGACAAAAACAACACCGATTCACAACTCCAAGCCCTAGTCCAAGACAACAATACCTTTGTCCGTCCAATTGGCAATACCTCCCCAGCCTACAACAACGCTATTGCTAATGGTGCCCCTACAACCGACCAAAGAGGAGTAGCTAGACCCCAAAATGGTGCCTACGACAGTGGAGCTTATGAATACGTTGGCCCAGCCCCCAGTGGTGGTAGTGGTGGAGCAACTCTTCCAAGCACTGGTTGGGATACCAAACTCCCAGCCCTAATAGCTGGACTACTACTATTTAGCGGTATTATGATTACTGGTTATAGTATAAAGAGAAGATAAAGGTTAAATAAATACAACGGCTGGCTTATAATATAAGCAATGAACTTTTTTAAAAAGACCTACTATTTTTTTAGCGATTACTCTGGCCCAGCCGAGAGGGAGGTGGCTAGGTTTTTTTCCAAAATACACGAAAACCAAAGCTATGAAGATGTCCGACCTCCACTGATTGAACTCATTCAAAACAATATAGTGGCCATAAATTTATGGACCGAATACAAGTATCGGCAATACCAATATCTTAAAAAAAATGAGCGTAAGGTTTTGTACGAAAACATTAAGGCTCTAGAACAGGATTTTGATAAATTTTTTAATCACCACCACCAACCGGCACAGCTAATACTTAATGAGCTTTCTATGCAGGGCATAGACATTGAAAAATTAAAAGACAAGACCCAAAAGCTAATTTATTTAAAAGCAATTATGGACTATTTAAATCCAAGTGCTGGTCGATACATATACAGAGAATCGAGCACTTTTGGCGCATTGCTAAAAGATCCGACCAAAGAAAAGCTAGCGGGGGATTGTAACCAAGTAGTTACCCTTTACATATATCTTTATTCGCGCAAGTACGACGTGTTGGATTTGCAGCTTAAGACATACCCAGGCCACGTGGCGCTGCATTTTTACGGCACTGACATAGAGGCTACTACTGGGCAATTTGCTAAATATAAAAAAGAGGCCCAAACAATTTTACCAATCGAAGAGATTGTGAGTTTGAATATGCTCGATGTTACAGATAAATATTATAAAACCCACAAAGTTTCTGCCGAGGCACTGCTGGAAGCTTCGAGGGTTGCTTATGTATTAAGTAGCCAGCGCGAGATAGTCGAAAAGAATTTGGTAACTGCTTACAATAATGCCGTGGTAGAAATGCTCAATAGTAGTTCTTATAAAAAAGCCCTGGAATTTGCCCAGGCCAGTGGCGACGAAAAGTTAGTAAGGACAGTCGGGCACAATGGTGCTATATACTACATGAAAGAGAATGAATTTAAGAAGGCAATAAAGTACGCTGAATATTCTTCAGATGCCTCTAGGCTGAAGCATGCAATTTATCAAAATGAAGGCGCATACTATTTTAATAAAGGGGATTATTTTAGTGCCATTAAGGGCTTCGAAAACGCCGGCGACAGTGACGCGGTCAAGACTTGCTACGGGGCATTGTTTAATAAAGAGCAAAAAAAACTTGGCAAAATTAAAACTACCGAAGACTTAAAGGCAAATAGCAAAATTATTTATAATATGGACAGTTATGCTAAAAAATCTGGAAACCAGAGTTTAATAAACTATGTCAGTGATATGAAAAAGTATTTATAACCTATTTTTGAATAACTTTTAAATCTAATCTTCTTTTTGATCTCTAGTTATAGATTTTCTTTTTTTGTAAAACCAGACCAGAGCAATAAACGCTATCACCAAAAGAATTATGCGCCCAATACTTTCAAAGCTATTAAGCTGATTTGATAAATCCTCTAGAGTTCCTTTAGCAGTGTAGCCTAGATATAAAAAGAACATTGAACGCACAAACAATCCCGCTGCACTGGCGAGCAAATAATTTTTTAGATCGAGTTTTAATATGCCCGCCACAATCGAAACCGGTGCAGTTGGTACCAATGGTGTTGCACGAAGAAAGAATATTGCAATTTCATCGCGCGAGCTTTTTTCGAGCTTTTTACCAATCGACTCTATGCCTTTATGGCTTATACCAAAAATACGCCCAAACTTACCGGTAAAAAAGTCCTCTGCTTTATCGGCAATGATATAAAACACATAACTACCAATTGTTTTGGCAAATGTTGCAATAATTCCAAGCAGCACTAAAAAAACAATATTCTGACCTTGGCTGGCAGCCAAAGATCCAGAAAGAGTTAGTATGAAAGGTGATGGAATGAAAGCTATTATCTCTTCTGCTAAAGATCCAATTAATATGTATGCCGGAAGCGGCATTGTTTTTGAAATACTTTCAAAGAAATTTAGTGTCGCTTCAATCATTCATACCATCATTGCATATGCGCTTTGATTCTTCAAGCTTTTAAGTATTTGAGTTTTATATTGTGCTAATGTTTAAACATATTAATCAGTAAGACTTAATCTTTTGGTTAAATCGCTTAACTGCTTCTATGTAGTAATTATCGGAAAGTTTCAAAAAACTGCTCAAAAGTTTTCTTGGTAGGATTTATGACGCACATCCAGCCAGCCCATCCATAAACAGTATGAGGCATAATTTTATCTTTTTCATCAAACTTCCAAGGCCCTTCAATAATTCCGCCTTTTGGTGGGCGGCTAGGCCTATCGCCAAATAAGTTTTCAAAATCTTTTTTTATAGTTCTGCAATTAATTCTAAACACACCATTCCTATTAAGTTTTGATGCTTTCTCATTTTCGCCATCCTTTTGCTTGATAGTCATAAAATACGTTCCTCTAGCTAAAAAACTACCAGGGTTGTAGAAAAAGGATGTCTCGCCCACACAACTCGAGGTAGTAGACCTTCATACCTACCAATAATTTCGTCTTTAATTTTATTTATAGTCATTTTATAATTTTAAACTTATTATTTTAAGAATTAGCTATCGAGGACTCGGCACCTTACTTAACTCTGCGGTAACGTCTGTATTTTTGTCGCCATAGATTAATAGAACCTTATCGCCATCCAATATTGTTTGCTGCAATAAATTTGTTTCTTGTTTTCCATTTAGGAAAAACCTCAGCGTTTTTGTATTGGTATTGCAAAAACTCTGACCCGTGCCGGTATATAAACAGTCAGGTGTAACCTTCATAGGTGCAGGCAGGCTATCAAAAAATTGCTGCCACGTAACACCTTCCTTTTTTATTTTAATAATATTAGTCTCGTCGGGGGCTATATAAACGTCAGGAGATTGATTATGGTACTTGCTTTCAGAGAATATCCTTTCTGTGCCGTTTGTGAAAATAGAAAAACCGGCTCGGCCATCCACTAACTCGCTTCCAGTGTTGGGCTGAACGATGGCTTCTTGGTCTATAATTGCTTGAGGAGTATTCTTTGGACTGTAGCCCCACTTTTGGATAGCTATAAATAAAAAGCCACTAGCTAACCCGACCAAAACCAATATATACAATAATAATTTTGTGTGTCGTACTTTTCTTTTTTTCATACTTTTAGGACATACATTATTTTTTACGTACTCTTAAGTTTAAACTATTGTACAAGTTTACATATACAATTATACATTATACAGGTCGTAAACGCGTACCGTTCTACAATTCGCTCTTGGCTGGCCTTGGTGTTTGAGGGTGGAAAGTAGTCATTAGTATATTTTTTATAATAAAAATATATGGGTAATATTTGACAGTCTTCTAGTTGAGCTTATAATTAAATTTGTCTGAAGCTTACCTAGCTCAGACTGTAAACAGGGGGAGTAGCTAGTGGAACCTAGTGATGCTCTTGCAAAAGTACAAGAGATTGATCTTTCTTCGATACTTTGGAAGCTCAAAAATCCTCTCCATGGAAATGGCATGAGTGATGCTGAGCTCAAAGAAGGGCTACTTGTTTACCAGCAGTTCCTTGCACTTCAGTTGGCATATCCCGAAGAGACTATTGTTCCAACCGAACTAGTCGATAAGTTCTGGCATGCTCACATTCTGGATACATCTAAGTATGCAGAAGATTGTGGAGCTTTGTTTGGAAAATTCCTTCATCATTTTCCGTACGCAGGTTGGCAGGGTGGGAAAGCCGAAGAAGAACATCAAGCTGCCTTTACTCGCACTAAAGAGCTCTTTGAGTCTCATTTTTGCGGAATTGCAGGTGTCGCAATGCTTTGCCCTAAAGGCTATTGCGACCCAGATGTTAATCAGCTGCGGCCATCTTATATTCCCGCTTAAGTTGATACATGTACATCCCGGTGGTATTTTTGCTACCGGGATATTATATTAGTAGTATGAAAATACGCAGAGCTTTACCTGGAGATGCTGAACAAATTCAAAGGTTAATGCAAAAAGTTTGGCTAGATACATATCCTAATGAAGAATTTGGTATTACCAAAGAATCAATTGCGAAGTTTGTAAAAGACTGGGACAGTCGAAAGCAAGTCCAACTCATGTACAAAAATATAGAATCAAAAAGGCCCAACACTGAGCATTTGGTTGCGGTTGTTGATGATAAAATTGTTGCAAATATGATAGTTGTAAATAATATATTACGACAGCTCTATATCAATCCAAGTTATCAATATCAAGGAATTGGGTCTAAAATGCTTCGCAGGGTTATGGTGGATAGTTTAGAAGTTGCAAAATACAATTTAACAGCAGTGAATTTTTATAAAAAGCACGGCTTTATTATCACTGAAGAGTCAGTAGAAGAATTCGGTGATTTGAAATTACCAACTTATATAATGAAAAGACCCTAGCTATCACCTATAAAAAAGACCCATCGGGTCTTTTAAACATAAACATATTGGCTGGCCTTGGTTGGTGAAATTAGACTTTAACCCTTGTAGATCTATCCTAGCTGAGATAAACGGTATCGAAGGTAATCTTCAATTTTGTACATCTCGCTTTGATAATCTGTTTCTGCTAGAGATGGTCTTACCTTCTCAAGAAGAACTCCGCGTTCTCCGCGCATCAATGCCAATGTCTCTACCATATGAGCCACAGCTGCAACAGAGCTCTCATGATCCTCACTAGACACACCTTGATTATTTTCAAGATACCCAAGTGCTTGATCAGTTAAAGCAGCGAGCGATCGAAAAGTTGTTATATATTTATCGGCAGTATTTGGGAGATAATCGGCATTTATCAATTGTGAGTATTGCTTGAATATTTCTTCATTCACAATACCAATATAGCATTATTATAAACACAAGTACACGACTGAGCGTTAAGCTCTGGAACCAACTAAAGCCCACCTAGGTACTGTTCCAGCTGCAACTTAATAAATGGCGTTATTTCTGATTTCAAAGCCTCTTCAGCTGACACTCACATAAAGTTATTTATGCGGCCAAACTTTGTGATATGTTCCTCGCCACTTAGATACTCACATAAATAACATAATCCAACATTTTTAACATGCTTACGGTCAAAATCACGAACATATGTAGCAACAATCGACAAGCGCTTAATTTCAATACCTGTTTCTTCTCGAACCTGACGTATTACTGCCGCCTCCAGTGTTTCATTTGGACCAACAAGTCCACCAAACAGCTCCCACGCGCCTCTGTTATCGACGACGTTTCTTTTGCCAAGCAGCAACTTACCATCGCTTCTTTTAACAATCGCACCAACGCCAACTCTTATTTCGTATTGAACCATAATCCACCTATGGTACTTATTACTTACTCAGTATATCAAAGTCATATATTGGCTGGGGTGGTAGGATGGCGGCTTTCGCCTTCTCCGCTCAATCATGCTCGAAGCAAACTTCTGTGCGTGATCGAGCTCCACCGAACCCACCACTTCGTTCATTGGGTTCAAATCTACTTACGAACTATTCAAAAAATCGGTACAGATGTACCGATTCTTTGAATGGCTGGCCTTGGTGTTTGA
>Ga0169931_10012700_pt1 | contig 11630 bp, 9 predicted proteins | sample Kivu_15m_20L_FD_129675 | JGI IMG/M metagenome (GOLD analysis project Ga0169931, IMG submission 129675) | Freshwater microbial communities from Lake Kivu, Western Province, Rwanda to study Microbial Dark Matter (Phase II) - Kivu_15m_20L... | ecosystem: Environmental > Aquatic > Freshwater > Lake ... | reverse complement strand
AGACAGGCTTCGATCTCGTCCGGGCCCATGCCCTTATAGAAATCCCAGCTCGCATTGTAGGCGCGCACATGGTCCAGGCAGAACCAGTGGAATTCCTTGAGCGAGCGGTCGCGGGGCGCGCGATATTGGCCGGGTTCGGCGCAATCCGGCGCATCGCAAAGCCGCCCAGGGGGCGCTGCGTCATCCGGGGCATAGGCCTTGCGTCGTTTGCGCGCGAACATCAAGGCTTTATGGGGGTGGTAGCGCGAAGCCGCAAGGCAGAACGGGGCTTGGCAAAAAAGTCACAAAGGCGGAAAAACGCTTCATGACTCAACGCGCAGACCGTATGCGGCAAACCCTGGAAGCGCGCTTCCAGCCTGCCTTGCTTGAAATCACCGATGACAGCGCCCGCCATGCCGGCCATGCCGGCGCCAGCCCAGGGGGGGAGACGCATTATTCAGTGCACATGGTCTCGGCAGGGTTTGCGGGCATGAACCGCGTGGCACGGTCCCGCGTGGTGCATGAGGCTTTGGCAGGAGAATTCGCCACTGGGTTGCATGCGCTGGCGCTCAGGCTGCGAAGCCCGGCGGATGCCACGTAAAATCAGAAGGGTACGCTCAGCCGCGCGCCCGGCACGGGTTTTTGCAGCAGCCGGTCCTCCTGCGCCTGCATGGCAAAGCCTGAACCGCCAAGATGCGGTTGGGCGGGGGCTGGGTCGATCATGGTTGGGCTGAGCCGGGCGCGCTGGGCATCATTGGGGCCGCGCGGGGCTTCGATGTCGCGGTTGGGCATCGGCGCAGGTCTGCCAGGTGGTTCGGGCGCGGTGACAGTTTTTTCGGCCTGACGGCGCTGCCGGCGCTGTGCGGGCGTGGGACGGCGCGCTGGCGCGGTGGGTTGGGGCGCGGCTTGTCCAAGCGCCGAGCCCGCCCCGAGCGTGAACAGCAAACCAGTCAGCAGCGCGCGGCGCCCCAGCATCAGCCAGCCACCGGCAGGCGATGCACGCCGCGCCTGTCTTCAGCGGGATTGAGCGCGGCAGCCGGCAAGGTGCCATGGGCGGAATCCCGCCAGGCGTTCAGTGCCCAATGGACCGAGGGAAAGGCGAGTTCGCCCCAGGGAATCTCGGACCAATGGAAGCGGGCGACTTCAAGGCTTTCCGGCCCTGCGGCAAAGCCGGGTTCAGCGAAGCGGGCGCGGAAAATCACCTGTACCTGGCCGATCCGCGCGATGGAATAAACCGCGAGCACGCCTTCAAGCGTAATCCGCACGCGGGCTTCTTCCCAGGCTTCGCGCGCCGCGCCTTCTTCGGCGGTTTCGCCCAACTCCATGTAGCCAGCCGGGATGGTCCAGAAGCCAGCGCGGGGTTCGATGGCGCGGCGGCACATCAAAATGTGATCCCCTTCCGTAATCACGCTGCCCACCACGACCTTCGGGTTTTCATAGGCGACATGCCCGCAATCCGGGCACATCAGGCGCTCTCGGTCGTCGCCTTCGGGTATCTGGCGAATGAAGCGGGTCATAGGGTCCGTAACTGCGAATCGTTGGGAACACATATAAGTCGTCTGCGGCAGGAATGCGACAAAAAGCGACTGAACGGGGTCCGACGGCCCGGGTTGGCGGCTTCGGTCCTGGCGGAAACCCAGCTGAGCGGGCGAATTTTCATGCGTGAAATCTACCACCGGTAGGCTACAAAAGTATTAGCATCGCCACGGCACGGCACGGACTGCGCCGCTTCATTTTTTATTCATGCACGGCGATCTAGCTTGTTTTTGCCTTGGCGGGGATTGCGCTCATGAACGTGACCATCGCGCTTATGCATCGGCGTTTCAGCTACAGCGCGCAGGATCAGGACTGGTCCCTTTCCGAGGAAGGCGGGGGGCGCGATGACTTTTGGCTGGCGCCGATTGCCATTGCCGACATTCCAGCGCCGGCAGTGCTGTCGACCATGCAGCCTGTTGCGGCTACGGTCTTCGCCCAACCGGTTGCCGCGCCTGATGCGATCACGGTCGAGGAGATCAGCGTAGCGCTGGCGAGCAATGATCCGCATTACGCCTCAGGCATGCTGTGGGGCATGCTGAGCGATTCGGGGCCGATCCAAAACAGCTTTGGAAGCCAGGCCAATGAGGCATGGGCGGAAGGGGCGACAGGGTCCACTTCCTGCGTGGTGGGCGTGATTGATACGGGCCTAGATTACACCCACCCCGATCTCTATTTGAATATTTGGCTCAATCAGCGCGAAATTCCGATGACACTCCGCGCGCACCTGATCGATATTGATCAGGATGATCTGATTACCTTCCGCGACCTGAATGGTGCGGCGAATGCTTCCTATGTGATGGATTACAACCGCAATGGCCGGATTGATGCCGGCGACTTGCTGAGTGATGCGCGTTGGGAAAACGGCAGGGACGAGGATGGCAATGGCTATCGTGATGATCTGATCGGGTGGGATTTCGCCAATGGCGACAATGACCCCTTTGACGATCATGGCCATGGTTCACATGTCAGCGGCACGATTGGTGCCATGGGCGGCAATGGCATTGGCGTTGCTGGTGTGAATTGGACCATCCAGATGGTCGCGCTGAAGACGCTGTCGGCAGCAGGGTCGGGCTTCACCTCCTCAGCGATAAATGCCGTTAATTACTGCACCGATGCCGCCATCCGCGCGAATGATGCCGAAGATTTCATCGCCATCAACGCTTCCTGGGGCGGGGGGGGCTATTCCACGCTATTGCATGAAGCGATCGGGCGCGCCGCGCAGCAGGATATTCTTTTCATTGCCGCAGCCGGCAATTCCAGCCGGAATAATGATGCACAGGCGACTTACCCAGCCAATTACAGTACAACTGCCATGGCTGGGTATGATGCGGTGGTATCCGTCGCGTCGCTCACGAATACAGGCGGCTTGTCCTCCTTTTCCAATTACGGGGCAACAAAGGTTGATATCGCTGCGCCGGGCTCGGCCATTTATTCCACCCTGCCAGGTGGGCGCTAAGGCACTTACAGCGGCACTTCCATGGCGACACCGCATGTCACTGGCGCGGTAGCCCTTTATGCGGCGGAGCATCCGGATGCGACGGCAGCGGAAATCCGTGCGGCCCTGCTCAGCAGTGCGGCAGCGACCCCATCGCTTGGTGGTATGACGCTGACAGGGGGGCGGCTTGATATCGGTGCGTTCTTGGATGCGACGCCCGACCTGCCCGCGCCCATAGATGTGATTGCGGGGAACGCGGCAACCATGGCGATACTTACCGCCGGCGCAACGCAAGCCTCGAGCATTGATTTTGCTGGGGACCAGGATTGGTTTCGTCTGACCCTGACCGCCGGCTGGCGCTACAGCTTTGCGATGGATGCCACGGCTGGTTCGTCGCTTGATGCTTATCTGCGTGTTTTGACAGCGAATGGTCAGCAACTGGCCTTCAATGATGATGGGAGCGGCCTGAACGCACGGTTATCCTTCACTGCTACGACCAGCGGGACGTATTTTCTGAGCGCGCAGGGCGATGGCACTTCCACGGGCAGTTATAGCCTGACCATGACCGCGGCCGAGGCGGACCGGGTGCTTAATGGCACAACCCGTAACGATACCTTGAATGGTGCCGGTGGCAATGACAGCCTGAACGGGCAAGCCGGCAATGACCGGTTGCTGGGCTTTGCTGGCAATGATTCGCTTTCTGGCTTTACGGGCAATGATACGCTTGATGGCGGTTCCGGAAATGATTTGCTGATTGGCGGCGCCGGTCGAGACGTTATCACCGGTGGCGCTGGGGCGGATGTGTTCCGCTTCACGACATTCGGCGATAGCGCTGTCGGGGCCAATCGGGATGTGATCACCGACTTTGTGCGCGCCGAAGGGGATCGGGTTGACCTTTCATGGATTGACGCGAATACGCGCTTCGCGGGGGATCAGGCCTTTGCCTTCATTGGTGGCGCATCCTTCACCCGCGTTGCGGGCCAACTGCGCTTTGCCAGCGGAGTGCTTCAAGCCGATGTGAATGGGGATGCGCGGGCCGATATGGAGATCGCGATTCAGGGCGTTTCGACGCTTTTGGTGGCGGATTTCATCCTGTAGCGCCGGGCACGACTGCCTGGGCGCACAGCCCCAAAGGCAGCAGACCGAACACGCCAAACGCCAGATCATTAACGGCTGACCATACGGTAAAGGGTTCGCATCGCCCCTTTCCCATACGCTGCAGTGCTGGCTTGGCGATTGACACATTTTCTCGACACCTTTCAGGGAAGGTGACTATAAATTAAGGGTTGTGTTCTATGTTCTGTGTTGACCCCCCGGTTGAGAGTGATCGGGGGGGGGAGCCTTGGGCTGTAAGGGCTTAGCCCTGCGAGGATTGAGTGGCAGCGATCCTGTCCTTCGGGCAGGATAGGGCTTGAAAAGAGGGGGGCGTCGTATGCGCTTAAGCCAGAGATGAAGCCGACAATGTCGCATAAGCCGACCGCTTCGCCTGTCTTTGCCATTCTGGGTGAAATGAAGGGTGCGATCGCCTTGCTTTTCGCGGTTGGCTTCATTGTCAATCTGCTGCAATTGACAGGTTCCGTGTACATGATGCAGGTCTATGACCGTGTCCTGGCAAGCCAGAGCGAGGCCACACTTTTTGCGCTCACGCTGATTTCGCTGTTCCTGATTGCGATCTACGGTATCCTGGAAGGATGCCGCAGTTTTGCGCTGATTGGACTTGGTCGGCTGATTGATCGCCGCCTGTCGTCGCGCGTTTTTGAAGCACTTTTTATGCAGGGCAGCCTGCGCGGCAGTGACCGGGTCGGCGCGCAGCCGCTGCGTGATTTGGAACAGGTGCGCAGTTTCATTTCAACAACGGGGCTGACCACGTCACTCGATGCACCTTGGATTCCGATATTTCTTCTCATTCTCTATATCGTGCATCCCTGGTTCGCCGCCTTTGGCACTATCGCGGTGCTGATGGTGATCGGCAGCGCCGTCATCCAGGCGCTCCTTTCGACCAGGAAATTGGCCGAGGCTTCCAATACCAATGTGCAAGCCTATGCCTTCATGGAAGCCAGCATCCGTAATGCGGAAACGGCAGAGGCCATGGGGATGCGGCCAGGGGTTTGGCAGCGCTGGCAGCAGCGGCATTTGGCCATGCTGAACCAGCAGCAAGCCGCCAGCCAGATTGCTGGCAGTTTTTCGGCGGTAATCCGCTTCCTGCAATTGGCTTTGACCGGTGTGCTGACGCTGGGGCTTGGCGCGCTACTGGTGATTGAACAATCCATCACACCAGGGGCGATGATTGTGGCGACCTTCATCCTGGCGCGTGCCCTGGCGCCGAGCATGCAGGTAGTGGCGCTTTGGCAGCAGGCCATGACAGCACGCGCGGCCCATCGGCGTTTGTGCGAGTTTCTGGCGACCGCGCCTGCGGAAAAGCAGGGCATGAAGCTGCCCGTTCCGGAAGGTGCGCTGGCGGTGGAAAACCTTGTTCTGGCGGTGCCAGGCACTGATACCATCGTGCTGCGTGGTGTCAGCCTTGCACTGAAACCCGGAGAGTCACTGGCCGTGATCGGGCCAAGTGCCGCGGGCAAAAGCAGCCTGGCGCGGGCACTGCTTGGCATTTGGCCACCACGAGCCGGTGCGGTACGGCTGGATGGCGCTGATATCGCGCGCATGCCACGCGATCAGGTGGGGCAACATCTGGGCTATTTGCCGCAGGATGTCGAATTATTCGAAGGAACGGTAGCAGAGAATATCGCGCGGCTTGGCGCGGTGGAAGCCCCAAAAGTGGTGGCGGCTGCCAAGGATGCCGGGCTGCATGATCTGATCCTGCATTTGCCGGAAGGCTATGACACGCCGCTCGGCCCTGGGGGGCGCGGGCTTTCGCCAGGGCAGCGCCAGCGCATCGGTTTGGCACGCGCGCTTTATGGCTCACCCAAGCTTGTGGTGCTGGATGAACCCAATTCCAATCTGGATAGTGACGGTGAGGCAGCTTTGGCGGCGGCGCTTGGCAGGCTGCGGGAAGCGGGCATTACCACCGTGATCATCACGCATCGCGCCAATATCCTGGCTGCAGTGGATAAGATTTTGCTCCTGCGCGGCGGGGTGGTTGAAGCTTTTGGCCGACGCGATGAAATCCTGCCGCGGCTGACACGCCCGGCCCAGCCACCGCGCCCAATCAGCGCGATCGTCAGTCAGTAGGGGTGACGGCCATGGAACAGAAAAATACGATGCTTGATGCCGGTGCTGCCGCTTCCAAGGCGCCGGTCTGGCGACCACTCCGCCTTGCGCTGTTCACGATTTTGTTCGGTGTGGGCGGCGTTTTCGGCTGGGGCGCCTTTGCCATGATTGACAGCGCCGTGGTGGCCCCCGGCACGTTGATGGTGGAAGGTAATCGCCGCAATGTACAACATCTTGAGGGCGGCATTGTGGGTGAAGTGCTGGTGCGAAATGGCGCCATAGTCGCCGCCGGCCAGCCGCTCATTCGCCTTGATGATACACGGGTACGTGCGGGGCTGAATGTCGTGCTGGATGAGACCGATCGCGTGCGCGCGCGCATTGCCGTACTGACCGCAGAACGAGAGGAAGCACCAAACCCGGCTTTTCCGCCAGAATTGATGGCGCGGCAGAGCGCGCCAAAGGTGGCTGATATCATTGCCGTGCAGCGTGAGGAATTCATCGCCCGTCGCATCGCACTGCAAGGGCAGATCGAAATCCTGACCCAACGCGCATTGCAACTGCAAAAGCAGATTGATGGGCTGAATGTGCGCATCGATTCCAATGAACGGCAGCTTGCCCTGGTGCGCCAGGAAATCATGGGCGTTGAAGGTCTGGTACGCATGGGCCTCGAACGCCTGCCGCGCCTGCTTTCCCTGCAGCGCGAGGAGGCTAAGCTGATTGGTGAGCGTGGTGAGGCGATTGAGAATGTCGCACGCACGCAGCAAGCGGTTGGCGAGGCGGAGATCCAGCGAGCGCAATTGGTGCGTGCCCGTCAGGAAGAAATCGCCAAGGAATTGCGCGAATTGCAGGGCCGGCTTTTGGAGCTCCGCGAACGGGAAATCAGCGCCAACCACCAATTGATGCGGCTCACCATTGACGCGCCGGAAGCCGGCATGGTGATGGATTTGCGCTATACGACCCGCGGCGGTGTTATCGCGCCGGGTTCCCAGGTCGCGTCCATCGTGCCGCAGGAAGAAAGGCTGGTGGTGGAAGTGCAGATCACGCCGGTTGATGTGGATACAGTGCGCATTGGCATGCCCGCTTCCATCCGGCTTTCTCATGCGGCGGCGCGCACAACCCCCATCCTGGAAGGCGCGGTTGAGCGGATTTCGCCCGACCGTATGACAGATCAACGCACCGGCATGCCGTACTTCGAAGCGCGCATCGCCTTCGCGCCTGAGGAACTGGCAAAGCACGAAGCCTTGCGGTTGCAGCCGGGCATGCATGCCGAAGTGCTGATCCGGCGCGGGGAGCGTTCCTTTGCCTCCTACTTGGCGCGGCCCTTGGCCGATCGTTTCGCCAAATCCATCCGGGAATTCTAAACTGGCAAGCGCCCGGAGTCGCGGTGGCGCTTTAGGAGAATGCCTATGTTGATTCGTCGTTTTCTAGGTGCCTTGACGCTCTGCCTTTTTTGTCTTTCCGCCGCGCCTGTCGCGGCACAGCAGGGTGATCCTTCCGTCAACCTGGCCAATCGTTCCGGTCGGTTGATTTTTGAGATTTATGCCTCGCTCGCGACTGATCAGGGTTGGGGACAGGATCGGCTTGGCGATAATGCCCTGCCAAATGGTCGGAGCTTTACATTGCGCCTGCCGCAAGGTCCCTGCATGTGGGATTTGCGTGTGGTTTATGAGCGTGCTGGTGGTCCCGCCGAAGAAAAACGCAACATCAATCTTTGTGCGGTCACGGAAGTGGTGTTTGACGGCCGACAAATGGCGCAAACGCCACAGCCCCGCCCGCAGCCGACACCGCCGCAGCGCGGTACAGCCACCGGCAATCCGTCCTTCAATCTGGTCAATCAGTCGCGTGTGACGGTGATGGAAGCCTATGTGTCACTTTCAACCGAACAGGGATGGGGCCCGGATCGGCTAGGGAATGACACGGTGGCACCGGGGCGCAATTTCGCGATCCGTCTGCCGGAAGGCCCCTGCCTGCATGATGTGCGCTTTGTCTATGAAAACGGTCAGGCGGATGAACAGCGCAATGTGAACCTTTGCGATGTCACCAATCTGATTCTGCCTCTGCAGCGCCAATAGGTGCTGCCTGATCAGGCCGGCAGGCTCACGTCCAAATTAAGCGCGGCATCGCACCGGGCGCTTGCGCCGGGTGGCAGCACCAAAGTGCATTCGCGCTCTTCGATCAGCGCTGGCCCGGCGACAGTTTCGCCGGGGCATAGCGCGAGGCGATTGAGCACCGGCGTCTCGACATAGGCGCCGCCAAACCAGGCGCGGCGCGTGCCGCGATGCAAAGTGCCTTCTGCAGCTGTGCCTTGTTGCGTGAGGTCCAAGACGGGGCGCGGCCCCGCAACAATCACCTGCCAGGAAACGCATTCCACCGGCAGTGATGGTTCAGTACGGCCATAAAGCGCCAGATAGGCGTCTTCGAATTTCGCGCGCAGCATTGCCGCATCGCCACGCCTGATGGCGTCTTCCGGGATTTCCGCTTCCACTTGGAACCCCTGCCCGGCATAGCGCATGGCGCCCAGGATGCGTGCTGAAGCCGCTTCTGCCGCGACACCCGCCGCCGCTGCCATGGCCTTGCCTTGCGCAGTCATGGTGCCGGTGATCTCGCGCAGCTTGGCGAAATCCAGTGTGGCGAGAGGCGCCACCCAACCCTGCACAAAGGCAAAGGAAATCGGCGCGGCGAGGAAGCCAAAAGCCGAGGCAACGCCGGCACCCAAGGGCACAATGATGCGACGAAGGCCAAGCTTCATGCCGATATGGCAGGCATGCACTGGGCCGGCGCCGCCAATCGGCACCATCGCGTAAGCATCAATCCGCTTGGCCTTTTCCAGCGCATGAATTGCCGCGGCCTGCGCCATATTGCCATTGACGGTTTCATGAATGGCCCAGGCGGCTTCCGGCACGGAAAGACCGAGCGGCTTGCCGATATGCTCGGCCAATGTGGCCTCCGCAACGGCGACATTCAGCTTCATCGCGCCGCCAAGAAAACTTTCGGCGCCAAGATAACCCAGCACCAGATCCGCATCCGTCACCGTGGGGCGCGTGCCGCCAAGCCCATAGCAGGCGGGGCCGGGATCGGAACTGGCACTCTCAGGCCCAACACGCACCAGGCCGAGGCGATCCACGCGCGCAATGGAACCACCGCCAGCGCCGATCTCAATCATGTCAATGACCGGCACCTTGAGCGGCAGGCCGCTGCCCTTGCGGAAGCGGTCCACGCGCGCGACTTCGAAATCAAGGCTGCGCTGCGCTTCGCCATTGTCGATCAGCGCGGCCTTGGCGGTGGTGCCGCCCATGTCAAAACAGAGGACATCGCGCGCGCCGGCGGCGGCACCATAAATACCGGTAGCCTCCACACCGCCAGCCGGGCCTGATTGCACCAGGCGGATTGGGTGACGCGCGGCAGTTTCTTCCGCGACAGTGCCGCCATCGGACAGCATCAGGAAAAGCGGGCCGGTCAGGCCGAAGCCGCGCAAGCCATCACTCAGCCGGCGCAGATAGCGTTCAAATACCGGCTGCACATAGGCGTTGCAGACAGTGGTGGAGGCGCGTTCATATTCGCCGATTTCCGGCACCACTTCGGATGATAGACAGATGGTGAGTTCAGGCGCTTCTTCCGCCAGAATCTCGCGTATGCGGAGTTCATGCGCGGGATTGCGGAAGGCGTGCAGGAAGCACACGGCCACTGCCTTGGCGCCAGCAGCGCGCAAGGCCCGCACGGCTTCGCGCGCCCCCGCTTCATCCAATGCCTCGCGGACCGCGCCATCGGGCAGCAACCGTTCCGCGACGCCAAGCCGGCGGTGGCGTGGCACCAAAGGTTCCGGCACGCGCATGAAAAGATCATAGGTGTCGTGGCGGAGTTCGGTGCCGATTTCGAGAATATCGCGAAAGCCCTTGGTCGTGATCAAACCCGTCGGCACACCGCGCTTTTCGATCAGCGCATTGGCAACCAGTGTGGTTCCGTGAATGACATGGCGCACTTCATCCGCCCGCGCGCCGGTGCGCGAGAGCAAATCGCGCACACCTTCCAGCACGGCTTCTTCCGGGGCATGGGGCGTGGTCAGCACCTTGCCATTGAAAATGCGCCCGTCACGCGAATCGAGTATCACCAGATCAGTAAAGGTACCGCCAATATCAACACCAATACGCCAGGGGGCTGTCTTCATGGCGTGACATAGCCTTCCTTGATGTCGCGGGCGATAGCGGCAGGGTCGCGGTCTGCCACTGGCCCCATGCCGCCTCCACCAGGCGTTTCATAGGTAATGATCTCGCCTGGTTGCAGAACGATGCGCGCCTTGGCGGGAACGGGCTTACCATTCACCAAATCGCGTCCGCCGCGCCCGGGCGCGCCACCCAGCACGCCGCGCGGCGGGTGTTGCACGCGTTCATGGCGATACGTGGCCGTCACGGGTTTTTCGCCGACCACTTCAAAGGAAAGCCGTTGCGAAAGCCCGCCGCGTGTGCGGCCCGCGCCGCCGGAATTGGGGATGAGTTCCTTTTCTGTCATCAGCATCGGCACGGCGTTTTCGAAATGCTCGACCGCTTGCGTCGCGACATTGGACGGGAAGGAAAGACAGGCGGGGCCATCATGGGCGGGTGCCGCGCCATGGCCGCCATTCATGAAGAACATGCGCACATAGCGGCGGCCTTCGGCATTCTCGCCAGTGAAATACACATTCCAAAGCGGACTGCCGCTTTCCGCAATCACGCGATCAGGAATGAGTTTCGCGAGTGCGGCCAGCACCAGCATCGGCAGATAATGGCCCGTCAGGTGCCGGCCCCAGACCGGCGCGGGCCGGCGTGGATTCACGATAGAGCCTTCCGGTGCAATGAAGGTAATGGGCCGGAAGGAACCATCATTGTTCGGTGTCGCAGGATCAAAGGCGCATTTCACCGCGTAATTGGAATAGGCGCGGGTGAAATTGAGCGGTGCATTCACTGGCCGCGCAATCTGCCCATCTGTGCCGGTGAAATCGAGTGTCAGGTCACTGCCCTTGATGGTGAGTTTTAGGCGAATGGTAACGGGGTGTTCAAAGCCATCAGCAGTGACTTCATCTTCCACCACACCATCCGGGGCGGCGGCAATCGCATCACGCATGGCGCGTTCGGAACGGGTGAAGATTTCGCCGGCCAACGCATCCAGATCATCAATGCCTTCTTCGGCCATGATGCGCGCCAGGCGCTTTTCCGCCTGTTCATAAGCCGCGAATTGCGCGCGGATATCGCCAAGCGTTTCATCCGGCTGGCGCAGATTGGCTTCCAGAAAGGCGATCACATCCTCATTTTCCACGCCACCTTTCAGGATGCGCGTGATGGGGATGGTCAGGCCTTCTTCCCAGGAATCGCGCGCTTCAACGGAAGGCGCGCCGCCGATATCGGTGGAATGAAAGGTGCTGCCCAGCCAGGAAATCACGCGGCCCTTGGCGAAGATGGGCTTGATCATCGTGATGTCATTCAAATGGCCGGTGCCGTAATAGCCATCATTGGAAATCAGCACATCACCGGGCGAAAGCCGT
>Ga0169931_10012699_pt1 | contig 11630 bp, 2 predicted proteins | sample Kivu_15m_20L_FD_129675 | JGI IMG/M metagenome (GOLD analysis project Ga0169931, IMG submission 129675) | Freshwater microbial communities from Lake Kivu, Western Province, Rwanda to study Microbial Dark Matter (Phase II) - Kivu_15m_20L... | ecosystem: Environmental > Aquatic > Freshwater > Lake ... | reverse complement strand
TCGCCTGTGGCACCACTAATCACCTGGCCATCAGCTAACCATTCATAGCTCAAGGCTCCTATACCATCACCATCTCGAATATCGCTGGTGTTGGCTACCAGAATTTGGTTTTGACTGGGGGAACCAGTGAGGGGAGTTCCGTTCAGGGTCAAGACTACTGCCCCTTCCACTGGATTAAGGTTGCTATTGCTGACCAATGCCGTTGCACCGGATTCTCTAGTTTCTAAGGTGCGCTGGGTTTCTGGTCCGCCGGGATAGTCCCGATAGCTTACCCGCACCCGTACTTGGTTATTGACCTGGCTATCTCCCAGGGTGAGGTTACTACCCCCAGGGATCCAGGTGTTACCGTTAGTGGATTGTTGCCATTGCCATTGGTAACTGAAGGTACTGGTATCTATACCATCGGCATCGCTTAATCCTTGAGTGGAAACACGGAGAACCTGTCCCTTGGCTGGTGTACCTATGATTTGGGGCGTACCACTGGCAGGGTCATTGATGTTGGCAACCTGGGTCGTGGGGTTAGAAGTTAAGATTTCGCCATTACCATAACCATCAGTAAAGGAAACCAAATTACGGACTAACTTGCCAACCTGGTCTTGGCCCAGTCGCAGGCTGGTGCCGGTAGCGCCGCTGATGGCAGTCCAAACAGAGTTATCACTGGATTGTTGCCATTGGTAGCTGAAGCTACCTAACCCATCCGGGTCGGCAATACCGCTGGTGTTAACTGTGAGGGTCTGTCCCTGGGTGGGAGTGCCGGTAATTTGCTGACCACTCCAGGTGGCGGGATCAGGACGATTCTGAATTAGGTTAGTGGGGTTGGAAATGACGGTTTCTAGGTTGCCCCCCTGGTCAGTAAAACTCACCCGCACCCGAATTACTTTATTGATATCCGTAGCGGCTAACTGGTAGGTGGGGGTTGTAATACCCGTAATCTCCTGGAATATCCCCGGATTGCCGCTGCCATCTACCGAAGCTCGGAACCACTGATAACTAAAACCACTTGCTGGCAACCCATCCACATCGGCAATGGCACCGGTGTTGACGGTCAGGGTCTGTCCTTCTTGCAAGGTGCCAGTAATTCCTGGTTGTCCGGTGGCGGGGTCATTTACCGGGGTTAGATTGATGGTAAATGTGGCTGGAGAAGAAACCCCATCTCCCTGGTCTAGGACCTGGAATTGGAAGGTGGCATAATTTGGCCCATTGGCATTAGCTGCAGGGCGGAATCGCAGGGCACCTTGGCTAATTTGTTCCCGTGTTACTTGCAGGGGATAGGTGACAGGGTTGCTATTGAGGAGTAAACTGCCAGCTGTAGGAGCGGCGACAATCTGCACTGCTTTGAGTGAGTCCCCACTGTCCACATCTGTGAAGGCAAAATCGGAGATTTGTAGGGTAATATCCGTGTCTTCCTGTCCAGTGCGACTGGCGTTGGTGGTGCTGGGTGCATCATTCACATTCTGCACCACCAATTTAAAGTTGTAGCTCCCCAGCAAGTTGTTGCCGCTACCCAGCTCATTGAGGCGTAACTGCACTACATCCGCAAAGTTGATCGGTGGTGTACCGCCGATTTGCCTGGTGTTGGCATTAAAGGATATCCAAGTTGGACGGGGCGTGCTATCTAGGGATAAAAGCTCATAACTTACCGCTCCAGGATTGCCCACTGGTGGTAAGGTGAAGTTAATTGGACTTTCTTCCTGAGTTATTTGGTCGTTGAGGGACTCCCGCAGGTCTCGGATATTGATGGTGAAGGCTTGATCTCGGAATAGCCCTCCTTGATCTGTAGTACGAACATTAATGCGGTAGTTGGGTTTGGTTTCAAAGTCTGGTGAAACGGATACTCTTAACTGTTCACCAACAATCACAAAGCTGGCATTATCTGCATCTACGCCACCTGTTCCTGGAACTAGGCTGTAGGTGAAGCTTTGGGGACTGGCATCCGGATCCGTGCTGGAAAGAAGACCGACTAGGGTTCCTACTTCTACGTTCTCGGTTACTGTGGTGCTACTAAGACTTAGGGTGGAGGGGGCGTCGTTGATGTCGATGACATCGATGGTAAAGGCTGTCTCGGTAAATAAACCACCTGCATCTGTGCTGCGAACCCGGATAGAGTAATTGGACTTGGTCTCAAAGTCGGGGGTAGTGTTGAAGCTCAGTTGACCTGCTGTGGTGAGAGTAAAGGCGTTATTATCCCCACTCCCAGTTCCCCCTACTAGGGTATATTGGAATGTGTCATTGCTGTCAGGATCTGTGGTGCTGAATGTCCCTACATTTAGAATACCGTTTTCATCAATCCTATTGTTACTCAGGGCAATGGCAGTTGGACTTTCGTTGACATTGGTGATGGGCAAGGTAACTGCTTGCTCACTGGCATTTCTTGCTGCATCAGTTGCAATTACCGTGAATGCGTAGCTATTTTTTGCTTCAAAATTAGCACTGACATTTAAGAGAACTCGACCTGTAGTGGGGTTGATAGTGAACATTGCTCCATCCCCTGTGTTGGGTTTGAGGGAGTAGGTAACACCACCACTGATATCCCCGCTATCTGTAGAAGTAACTGTATATACTACCTGATTTACACTGGAGTTTTCTGGAATCCCTGGTGCAGCTGTCCCAGAAGTAATGGTAGGTGCTACTTCATCCAGGTTGATGATACCCAGGGTTACTGCCTGTTCACTGGTATTGCCCGCTCCATCGGTTGCCACCACCGTAAAGGTGTAGTTGGGTTTGGTTTCAAAGTTCGGGTTAGCAATTAGGCGCACCTGACCTGTGGAGTCAATAGTGAAAAGTGATCCATCACCATTATTGGACAGGGTAAAGGAATTTCCTGTACCCAAAGCCGTAGCTCTATAGACCAGTTGATTAGACCCGGAATTCTCTGAGATGGGGGGAGATACGCTGCCAGAGGTGATGGTAGGTGCCAGAATATCCACGGGCTGGATGATTTCTGTATCTTGGGTGTTGGAATTGCCCGCCTGATCCCTAACCTCATTGGCGGCAACTATTACTGTCATGTCGCCCTCAAAACCCTGGGTCGGGGTTACCACCATGGTATAATTTCTTAGGTCTCCACTAAGCAATGGTTCCTTGCTGCCACCTACTACTAGCACTTTATTGGTGGTAAAATCTACCACTGGTTCACTAAAGCTAAATGTGTAGGTAATTGGTCCAGTCCCAATATTGGCTGTATTTCCATTAAAACTCTTGGATATGGCCAGTGTGGGACTAGCTGTGTCAACTATGACATCCTGGGTGATTGAGGGGCTGCTGTCACCAGCTAAAGTAGCTCTGGCAGTGATCTGAGTGGTTTGGTTAGCAGGTAGAGATCCGGGAATGACATAACTCCAATCTGCCAATCCTCCCGTACCGGGTACAGATACGGTGCCACCCAAAGTCGTTGTGCCTACTGTAATCGTAACAGTAGATCCAGCCGTGGCTTTGCCCACCAAGGTTAGGGTGCGGTCATTGGTGATAAAGTCACTGTTGCTTGATCCTCTATCCTCTTGAATGGCCTCAATAGAAACTTGGACAGCGGAGGTAAAAACATTGAAATTTTGACTGGTAGTCTCTGACTGGTTACCAGCTGCATCCCGTTGTCTCACTGTCACCCGTTCAGCACCTTCGCCAAAGGCGGTCACATCTGCTGCAGAAACGTTTACACTCCAGGTACTGTCTGGACCAACCGTCACAGTGGTTCCACTCTCAAGATTTCGCCCGCTGCTAAATTGCAGGGTGAGGGTAGCACCAGCCTCTCCAGTACCGCTAATAGTACCGCCCACAGCTGCAAAGATATTATTAGTGCCAATGTTAGTGATTGTGGGTGCTGTAGGGGACTGACGGTCAAGGATGTAGTTAAAAGACGCAGAAGCACTACTAATTAGTCCAGCAGCGTTGGTGGCAGTGGCTGTCAAGCTTACGGATCCGTTAGCAAGAAGTCTAGCGGGGGTGAAGGTATAGGTACTGATGCCACTGTCAGTACTTGTAACTGAGGCAGAGCCAGGAATTTCATCTGTGCCATTAAATACCCTGATTGTGCTGCCCACGGCGGCAGTGATGGTCAGTACGGGTAGGGCATCATCGCTGCTCTGTCCTGGGGTTAGGTTGCCTTCAATAGTACCCGCATCATCGGCTACAGCTATAATTGTGGGTGCTGGGGGGGGACCTGTAACAATGGTAATGGGGTAGACTGTTGATGGTGTGCTGAGGTTGCCCGCAGTATCTGTGGCTGTAACCTGCAGGTTGACGGTTTGATTGTTAAGGAGGGGGGTGGAGGGGGTAAAGGTGAAAACACCGGGCTGGCTAGATTCTGTGGCGGTTCCTAGCAGGTTAGTTGATACTCCAGGGTCTCCATTGTAGATGCGAACCGTAGTACCCACACCAGCAGCAATGGTTAGAGTGGGGGTAGTGTCATCTGTACTACCTCCACTTGGTACATTGGATTGTTGGGAACCCACATTATCACTCACCGCTGTGATGATGGGGGTTTGGGGCGAGGTAGTAATTAATGTGAGCGAGAAGATGCTGGAGGATTGGCTAGTATTACCTGCAGCATCAGTGGCACGGGCTGTGAAGGAATAGGCTCCGGCGCTGAGAGCAGTTGCGGGGGTAAAGGTATAGGTGCCTGCACCGGTAGCTGTGGCGTTACCAAGCTTGGTATTACCAACAAACACTTCCACAGTGCTACCTGCTTCTGCTGTAATGTTTAGGGTTGGTGTGCTGTCATTGGTACTGCTACCACTGGCGGTAATTGTTCCCGTAATTGGGTCTACATTATCTGTGAACCCGGTTATGGTTGGCGCTGATGGTGCTGTTGTGTCAATGGTTAGATTAAAAGCAGCTGAGCTAACACTAACGTTACCTGCTGTATCCGTTGCTCTGGCAGTGAAGCTGTAGGTTCCAGGGGTGAGCGCAGGAGGGGTAAGGGTGTAGATGCCAGGGGCGGTAGCTGTGGCATTCCCTAGGTCAACTCCATCACGGAACAATCCTACGGTGCTACCCGCTTCTGCTGTGATGTTTAAGGTCGGTGTGGTGTCGTTGGTACTGCTATTGGTAATTGTTCCCGTAATTGGTGCTACATCATCTGCGAACCCGGTTATGGTTGGCGCTGATGGTGCTGTTGTGTCAATGGTTAGACTAAAAGCTGTAGAGTTAGCACTGACATTACCTGCTGCATCCGTTGCTCTGGCAGTAAGGCTGTAGGCTCCCGGGTTGAGAGCGGTTGTGGTAAAGGTGTAGATGCCAGGGGCGGTAGCTGTAGCATTCCCCAGCTTGGTATTACCATTAAATACCTCCACCGTGCTACCCGCTTCCGCTGTAATATTTAGGGTTGGTGTGGTGTCATCGGTGGTACTGGTAATTATTCCCGTGATTGGTGCCACATCATCTGTTACACTGGTGATTGTGGGCGCATTGGGTGCTGTTGTGTCAATCTCGAGCGATCGCGTCACTATTGTGCTGACGTTACCTGCAGCATCGGTGGCTGTGGCGGTAATATTGTAAGAACCCCCGGGCAAGTTAGAGTTTGTCCGATCAATCCGCCAGGTTCCTGCAACAGCGGTTTGCTGGAATACCTGGGTACTATTCGTACTAGTATTGGTCAGGGTGAGGGTAACCAGGCTATCGGACTCAGCAGTGCCATTAAATATTAGGGTTGTGTCATTTGTTAGGATGTTACCACTGCTAGGAACATCATTAATGCCAGTAATTGCCACCGCTGGTGGATTGGTATCAATGGTCAGATTAAAGGGAATGGAGTTGACACTAGTGTTACCCGCCACATCAGTGATCCGAGCGGTAAAGGCGTAGGATCCGGGGCTAAGGGCAGTGGGAGTAAAGGTGTAAGTGGTACTACCTGCAGCAGTAGCCGTAGCATTCCCTAGCCTGATAGCGCCATTAAACACCTCCACAGTGCTACCCGCTTCCGCTGTAATTGTGAGTGTGGGAGTGGTGTCGTTGGTTATACCATTGTTAGCAATATCGCCTGTGATAGGAACTTCATCATCTGCGATCGCAGTAATGATCGGGGTATTTGCTACCGTGTCAATGGTGAGGCGGAAGTTATTGGATAAAGAAGCGCTGGAGTTGCCCGCCGCATCGGTAGCTCGGGCGGTGAAAGTGTAAATTCCCGGAGTGAGTGGAACAGCAGGGGTAAAGGTGTAAGTACCAGGAGCTGTGGCTATGGCATTTCCAGCAGACACACCATTGATAAACACCCCAACTGTAGCACCCGCCTCCGCTGTGATAGTTAGGGTTGGTGTGGTGTCATTTGTAATATTACCATCTACCAATGATGATGATTGGATCGGGTCAACATTGTCAGCTGCACTGACGATAATTGGAGATGATGGTGGAGTTGTGTCAACTATTAGATTAAAAGGCGCGGAGTCCACACTGACGTTGCCCGCCCTATCGGTAGCTCGGGCCGTAAAGCTATAATTTCCATCCGTTAGAACACTGGATGTTAGAGTATAGGTTGTACCACCCGCTGTGGTAGCTGTGGCATTGCCCACGGAAACACCATTGCGGAATATCTCTACAGTGCTATTTGCCTCTGCACTAATGGTTAGTGCCGGAGCATTGTCACTACCAGTCCTACTGAGAATAGTCGGGGCACTTACTCCAGTATCAACGGTTAGACTGAAAGCCGTAGAGTTAGCACTAATATTACCTGCTCCATCGGTAGCTCGGGCAGTGATGCTGTAGGTTCCGGGGGTGAGGGTGGCGGGGGTAAAGGTGTAGATACCAGGGGCGGTAGCTGCTGCATCCCCCAACTTGGTGTTACCATTAAATAGTTCCACAGTGCTACCCACCTCTGCTGTGATGCTCAGAGTTGGTGTAGGGTCATTGGTACTACTACCACTGGCGGTAATAATTCCCGTAACTGGTGCCACATCATCTGTAAATCCAGTGATTGTGGGCGCATTAGGTGCTGCTGTGTCAACGGTTAGAGTAAAAGGTGCCGAGTCCACACTGACATTACCTGCTGCATCAGTAGCTCTGGCTATAAAGCTGTAGTTGCCATCTGTGATGACACTAGATACTAATGTATAGGTTGTTCCACCTGGTATGGTAGGGGTGGCATTACCCAGGGAAACCCCATTACGGAATACCTCTAGGGTGCTACCTGCTTCTGCTGTGATGCTCAGAGTTGGCGTAGGGTCATTGGTGCTGCCACCACTAGCGGTAATAGTTCCCGTAACTGGTGTCACATCATCTGTAAAGCCAGTGATTGTGGGTGCATTAGGTGCTGTTGTGTCAACGGTTAGACTAAAAGCTGTAGAGTTGCCACTGACATTACCTGCTGCATCAGTCGCTCTAGCGGTAAGGCTGTAGGTTCCAGGGGTGAGAACAGGGGGAGTAAAGGTGTAAGTGGTACTACCTGCAGCAGCAGCTATGGCATTACCAAGCTTAGTGATGCCGTTAAATACCTCCACAATGCTGTTTGCTTCCGCTGTAATATTTAGAATTGGTGTAGTATCATTAGTGCTACCACCACTAGCGGTAATAGTTCCCGTAACTGGTAACACATCATCTGTGAACCCGGTGATTGTGGGCGCATTAGGTGCTGCTGTGTCAACGGTTAGAGTAAAAGCTGTAGAGTTAGCACTAACATTACCTGCTGCATCAGTAGCTCTAGCGATAAAGCTGTAGGTTCCGGGGGTGAGAGCAGGGGGAGTAAAGGTGTAGGTGCCAGCACCAGTAGCTGTGGCATTACCAAGCTTAGTGCTGCCGTTAAATACCTCCACAATGCTATTTGCTTCCGCTGTAATACTTAGAGCTGGTGTAGTGTCATTGGTGTTGCTACCACTAGCGGTAATCACTCCCGTAACTGGTGCTACATCATCTGTAAATCCAGTGATTGTGGGCGCGCTTACCGCAGTATCCACTGTGAGGATAAAAGAGGTAGACTGTCCACTAACTCTACTTAGTGCATCAGTAGCTCTGGCGGTAAAGCTGTAGGTTCCGGGGGTGAGAGCAGCGGAGGTAAAGGTGTAAGTGCCAGCACCAGTAGCTGTGGCATTTCCTAGGGAAACCCCATTACGGAAGACCTCCACGGTGCTGCCTGCTTCCGCTGTGATGTTTAGGGTTGGTGTGGTGTCATTAGTGCTACTACCACTGGAGGTAATCACTCCCGTAACTGGGGCCACATCGTCTGTAAACCCAGTGATTATGGGCGCACTAGGTGCAGCTGTGTCAATGGTTAGAGTAAAAGCAGCAGAGTTAACACTGACGTTACCCGCTGCATTAGTCGCTCTGGCGGTAAAGTTGTAGGTTCCCGGACTGAGATCAGTGGGGGTAAAGGTGTAGGTGGTACTACCTGCACCAGTAGCTGTGGCATTTCCTAACTTCGCATTACCATTAAATATCTCTACAGTGCTGTTTACTTCGGCTGTAATGTTAATGGTAGGCGTAGTGTCATTGGTGCTACTACCATTGTTAGGATTAGTCCCCGTAACCGGTGGCACGTCATCTGTAAACCCGGTAATGAAGGAAAAGGAAAAATTACGAGAAGTTTGATTTACTTGATTATTTACAGCTCTTGTCCACCCGGACAAGGTATTGTCATTAAATGTAGCCTGACCGTTGCCATAGGGGTTGGAGAATCTCAGCCCCTCGCTCACTGTAGAATTGTACCCAATCCCAGAAATATCAGCGTTAACTGAGTTATTGGTAAATGTTACCTGGGGTGCATTACCACTACCTTGGGCACCAAAAGTAATCAGTTCAATCCCACGGAAGATAACTGGTTCCGTCCAAGGGTCAAAAACCTGGGATTTCAATCCTGCGCGGTCGTTTTGGGCCACACTTACCACGTTGTTTTCCCAGGTAACAGGAGCAGCTCCTTTGTCTTGGTAGTTATGGTACAATCCAATCAAACCAGCGGACACAGTATTCCCCCTAATGGTTCCTCCTACCGGATTGGCGTAGGGTAGGTACTGGATCCCAATGTTGGTGTTAATAACCGTGTTGTTCTGGATTGTACCCCCAGTGGACTGAACATAGATACCACGGTTAGACTTGCTGTTGACGTAGGGTCCACCATCGATGTAGTTACCTTCAATCAACAGTCCACTACGATTAACTGCTTTACTGTCGGATGTTAAGACGTAGATCCCAATCTCACTACCGTACATGCTATTGTTGCGAACTGTCAGGTCGTTGACTTTATCAGTCTCTATAAGATAGGGAAACTTATTAATTAAATAATCATTAGCCCGCAGCTCTAAACCTTCTATGGTTACACCGCTTGCATTTGATGTAACGGTTATCAGGGATGGAGCGGTTACTGTAATACCAGTAGGGAAGGTAACCACTGCTTCCCCTACACGGTCACTGGCATTGCCTGTTTTTTGGAAGTTGGGACCACGAATGGTTAACTGCTTGTCAATTGTTAACTGCTCAGCATATATACCAGCTTGTACTTCGATTATATCACCAGCACTGGCAGCATTAATTGCTGCTTGAATGGTTGTATACTGAGAACCGGATCCTACTATTAAGGTGGGCATTTATTTTAATCTCCACAGATTATTGTTTTATTAGCTTTAATTTCGGACAATTAAGTAGGTTGTAATTAAACATTAATACGAACGTAATCGGTTACGCCACCGCTAAGTAGGTAAATATTAAGATCAACACCCCCATGATTTACCTAACTATTTTAGTGCTGACCTTAATTCACCCAGGGTTTGCCCAATTAATACAAATGATGGATCTTGTGATAATTTGCCTATGGCATCGGGGCTACTCTGAAGAACAATCGCATTATACGCCACTATGGCATCGTTAAGATTATTAATATTGACATTTCCTTGTAACACCCCATTGACGGAAACCGGGGGCATTAAGTTACTAATAGAGGAAACTAGAGACTGGACCAGTTGATTAGGTACACCAGCACTAGTATAGTTAGAAACTAGTGTATTGGCAGCAGTTCCAGAACCTTGGGTGATAACCGATGCAACCGTTCCCCCAGTGCTAGTAACCGTTGGCGTGAAATTTGTTGCTGCTAGATTAAGTTTAGTCTGAGATTCTGGGGTTAGGTTAATCACCACACCACTACCAGTAGCATTATTGCTTACTGTGGCCCCTGGCGAGGTTAATTCCACATTAGCTGCTGAAATCTGAAGCTGTATATTAGGGACTGCGCTTGTTGCCGTTGTAGCTGTCACCGGTGTAGCAGTGGTGACTGTGGGGATGGAAACACTGCCTGCTGTGGAAACACCGGTAGAAATTTCAGGAGAAACATTAGGCACAATAGGAATAGCCACAGGACCTGTGGGTGTTGTTACTGACGTCACCACTGCAGGCAAGTTTTCTCCAGTGGTTGTAGTTATTGTGACCACAGGTATGGTTGCCCCGGTTTGGGGGTTAGAAACCACGCTTGTTTGTGATGCATTGGTAGGTGCCCCACTTTCACTGCCAGCTGTACCTCTACTGGGTGAATTTCTAGGACTGGTTTGGGTGTGACCCGGTAATTGCCATAAAACAAATAAAGGACTCAAGCTCAAGGCAAAAAGCACATTTCTAATTTTCAACATGATATAACTCCTTTGCGATTAAAATAGTATTATAGCTTTACTTGGGCAAGAAATTGAAACCATAGCCCACACTGAGAGAAAATACGGTTCCCCCTGGACTATTATTGGTCAAGTCAGAAACACTAGTTGTTACCGTTAGGGGAAGGGTAGGCGCGGGAACAAAAGAAGCTCCCACATTTATGCCAACTCCGCTCCAACCAAGACCCACCCCTATTTGAGGGTGAACTTGTACCCCCGCTCCACCAAATACACCTATACTATCATTGCCCTGTCTGAAGTCCCCTCCACCAACTCCCAGGGAGAAGGATATGGGCATGTTATTTACGGGATCGTTAGCTCTCAATAAAGAATAGCTTGTTGCTACAGCATAGGCACTAGAAGGTCTTATTGCTTCACTACTGGCTTTAGTTTTGAATTGACCAAAAGTCTTCCAACCCAGAGCCACACCAATGGTGTTAGTCCCCTGGCTGTGGACAATGCGATGGGCTTTTAAGTCGAATGTACCATTACTACCAAAGTTTTTCACACTACCATTGTTGAATGTAAATTCCAAGCCGACCAGTCCTAGGGAATCACCTAGGCCAAAACCCGCACTCATACTACCATCCAGGTCTTTGAGAGAGTTTCCTCGGTTACCAGCAGTTGCTGCGGACGCGCCTATAAATACGTCCCCCGTGTTAGCTCCAAAAGCACCAATACCCGCAAAGCCAAGTCCTGGTGAGTATGTTCGTTTAGAATTGAGTCCCGGTTTTAATTTGATTACTGGTTCTAGTAATAATCTCTGGCGGATTTTATCAATTTCCCCAGGGTTTGGGGGATTTTGAGCGGTTGACCGATCATTAATTGGCAGACAAATAGCGAACAGCAGGCTAAGCCCAATTGGCAAACCCAAGGCAATAAAATTTCTTGGATTACCACCTACCAGTATAAAACACTTATCTCTCTCCAAGATATCACTCCTTACAAAATTTAGGTTCTTGCGCCTGTTTTATGGACAATTAACAGAAAAGTGCCAGTGTAATAAACTGCGTAGACGAAAATTGTTGAAGTTACGAAATCCATATCCCAGTCGTTTAATCAACTTGAGTTTATTAT
>Ga0169931_10012698_pt1 | contig 11630 bp, 10 predicted proteins | sample Kivu_15m_20L_FD_129675 | JGI IMG/M metagenome (GOLD analysis project Ga0169931, IMG submission 129675) | Freshwater microbial communities from Lake Kivu, Western Province, Rwanda to study Microbial Dark Matter (Phase II) - Kivu_15m_20L... | ecosystem: Environmental > Aquatic > Freshwater > Lake... | reverse complement strand
TATATTTTTTTAAAACAATAATAAAAAAAATTAAAAAATAATTTTATATAACATTTTAAAAGATTTAAATTTAAATCTTTTATACGAAAAAATTTATAAGCCAAGTAGTAATAAGATGCCTTTGCATATAAACTAGACATATTTTGTTTTTTTAAAAAATTATAAAAATATTGATTATTTTTATTCCACGATTCTTTTTGCCAAGTAATATCTTCGTTAAAACTAGAAAAATCATTTTCAAATTTAATAATATTGAATGTTTTGTAAAGATTTATAAATTCTAGTTTCATATTATCTGCTACTGAAATTAAAAAATTATCAACAACTCCCCAGTCGTATTGTTCCCAACTATTTACTAAATCTAAAAAAATTTTAGCTTTAATTTTATCTATTTTAAAAATAAAAATATCAATGCCAAAAAGTGGAGTACTTGGATCTACAATTTTTCCATTTACCACAAGTGTATTGGGAAAAACAAAAAATAATATATTATTATTTTTAAATTTTAATAAATTTTCAATCATATTAAATGGCAACATTAAGTCAGCTGTAGAATGAACATAATAATCATAATCACCGTGTAAAAATTCCTCTAGAGAATATTTGAGCATATATTTATTAGAATATTTTTTTCCTTGTGGAATTTTATTTTTTGCATCTTTATAAATATATTTTAACTGTTTCTGCTTAATTGCATCTTCAACGGAATGTTCTCCGAATTGTGTTACAAAAAGAGTTAAATCAAATTTTGCTGAAACTAGAGAGGACAAAAAGAAATTTTGAATATGATCATTATTACTCGATTTTCCAAAAGATCTAAAAGAAGTCGACCATAATAATTTCATAATTTATTGTTCTGTGATAAATACATAATTTTAATATTTAGTAATTAGTAGTATGTAAATTACTAATTTTTTAAAACTTAATCTAAATTTTATCTAGTTCAATGGTTAGTTAGCATGATACGCAAATCAAATAAAAAATTTTTTCTACATTCATTTCATTCCAGCTTACCTGGCTTTATTTCAATTATATTATCGTTACTATCGATACCTATTTACTTACAATATGCAGGTACTGGAGAGTATGGTAATTATATTTTTCTACATTTTTTAAGTTTTGTAGCAATTATTCTTAATTTTGGGTTAGGAAAGGTTTCGGCAATCGCTGTTACTCAAAGTAAAGATGGGGACAATAAATCTTTGCTTTTGCTTAAAAAAACATTTGTCAATTCGTTCATAGTTTTTTTAATATTAGCACTAATTTTAATAAGTAATGAATTTTTTTTATTTACTTCTCGTAATTTTTTATTTTTAGCATCGTTTAGTATCATACTTACAATAATATTTGTAACAATCGAGGGTATTTTTCAAGGAAGAAAATTATTTTTTGCCTTGATGTTAATTAATTTATTTTTTTATGGAGTTTCATTAAGTGTCCCGCCATTATTATTGATAACTCAATATGCTAGCTATACCACTATATTTTTTTTATCTGTGGTCATCAAGGCTAGTGTAGTAATTATAAGTATTTTTTATTTATTTAAGAGAAAACCATTAAATTTTTTTTTTTAAAAAAAAAAACTTTTAAATTTCCACTATACTCAAAAATGGTTTTCTATTGCTACTGTGCTTAATGTTACATTTGATTTTACCGACAAATATCTTATTAAAATATTTATAGGTCCAGCAGCCTTAGCGCTTTATTCTATTCCTCAACAATTAACTGGTAAACTGAGCATTATTTCAAAAGGAATTGCTGCGGTACTATTGCCAGCAATAGCTTATGAAAAAAAAAATAAAGTAATGACAAAAGAGTTTATAATATCTTTAAATATTTTTATATTTATTATTCCTTTATTAATTTTTTTCCTATTTAATTTTTTTGATCTATTTTTTAATTTTTGGTTAGGAAAAAATTATAGCATTCAAATTATTCCATTAGCTAAAATATTTTCAATCATAACATGGGTCTCTTGCATATCTCATTTAATTACAAGTTATTACGAGGGAAGTGGTATTATAAAAAAAAGTGCAACAATAGAGTTGGCGTTCTACCCTTTTTTCTTTTCTTTTTTATGCATGGCAGTTCTCAATGCTAATTTATTTATAATAGCATTTGTAATTTTATTAAAAGAAATTTTTTTGTATGTTTTAAAATCAATAAGTCTATCCAAAAAAATCAACTCAATTAAATATTCTTATTTAATCATTACACTTTCGTGCTTTTATTTATTTTATACGATTGATCTAAATATATTAAAATTACTAAACAATGAATAAAACAGCTTTTATTGCTTTTTATGCAGTTTATCCATCTAATATGGGTTCATCCGAAGTAAGCTCTAGTATGTTTGAGTCATGGAAGGGAACTAAAAAGCTTTTTCAAATTTCTCATATTAAAAAAATAAATGATAAAAAAATTCATACACAATTTATAATGAGAGAAAACCCTATTAATAAAATTATAAAAATTATTCCTTTAATTATCGAGGTAAGAAAATTTCTTTTAAAGCAGCAAAAACCAAATATAATTATCGAAGGGCCCAGCTGGATTGGATACTCATTTATTTTTTTTATAATATCAAAAATACTTATACCTAAAGTTTTTTTTATTTATCATTCTCATAGTGTTGAATATGAAATAAGAAAGCAAAATTCAAATTTTTTTATTTCTTTTATTACAAAAAAAATGGAAAATTATATTTTTAATAATGTTAATATAGCAACTTCTGTTTCCATTAAAGAACAAATTAAAATAAAAAAACTTTATAACAAGCAAACAATTATTATTCCAAATGGAATTCACTTAAAAAAGCTACATGAGACCAAAAAAAAACTTTCGTTACCAAAAAAATACATTTTTTATAGCGGTTCATATTTATATGGCCCTAATAAACAAGCTATAGACCTATTAAATCAATATTTTATGCCCAGATTAGTTAGAAAATTTCCTAATTTAAAATTATTATTAACAGGCGGGGGATATTCTGCCAAACATCCTTGGCTTATCAACTTCGGTATCATACAAAAAAATTATTTAATCAAAATACTTAAACATTCACAATTAGTTTTAATTCCTATGTTTAAAGGTTATGGAACAAGAGTTAAAATAATAGAAGCCTTAATGCTTGGTGTGCCAGTCGTATCTACCCAAAAAGGAATTGAAGGAATTGAATATAAAATAAATACGATTAAAAATCCATCTGTTCATAAAGATAAAAATATTTTACTCCGTTATACAAAAAATATTTTACAACATAATAAACTTTATAAAAAAAACTCTAAACTTAGTAGAAATAAATATATAGCTATTTATAGTATGGAAAAAATAGTCAAAAACTTTCAAATCTTGGTGAAAAAATTTACAAATGATTAATCAAATTGCAAGATACTGCGCTACTTTTCTTTCAATTTTTATAAAAAATAACTTGGCTAATTTACAAAAACAACATCAGATTGTAAGCAACGATCTCAAGAAAAAATTACAAAGCTCTAAGCTTGGCAAAATAGCAAAACTCCACACTCATAAAATTTTTAGTAAGCACGTCTATGATTTAATTTTGAAAAATAATACTATGAATTTTTTAAGAAATGCACACATTCAAAATATTTTTTTTATACATAATAGATTATTTATATTTAATGAACTTCGGGAACTATACAAAGACAGAATAAACTGGAAATTATGGAAAAAACTTTTAGAAGAAAATGATGTTGGAGATCCTGTAAAATATTTTCTATATCCAAAAAGTAGTGGTAATAGGATTAGACAAGTTTATCATTTAAAAAAATATTGCGATTATTCTAAAATAAACTTATTCAAAATAAGGTATGTGCTAGAAATTGGTGGTGGCTATGGCTGTATGGCTGATATTTTTAAAAAAATAAAAGGAGATTGCACTTATATAATTTTTGACACAATGGAGGTAAATTTTTTACAATATTATTATTTGAAAATGAATAATATTCCGGTTGTTATGAATAAAATCGAAACTGGAAAAGTATGCTTAATTAATAAATTGCCAACAATTAAAAAATTTAATGATACTATAAAGAAAAATTTTTCTTCACTTTTTATAGCAAATTGGTCGATTTCTGAAATGCCATTAAAACTAAGAAATAGCATATTATATAATATTGATAATTTTGATCATCGCATCATCAGTTTTCAGGAGAAATTTGAAAATATTAATAACAAAACTTATTTTTTAAATTACCAAAAAAAATTACAAGATGAATGTTCAATAAAAATAGAAAAATTACAAAACTATAAAAAAAATTTATTAAATAAGAGCAATCATTATTACTTTTTTACTAAGAATAAATAATTATGGATAATTTTATTAGCAACGACAATATCAAGATTTTTATTATTACTCATATTATTTTACTAGGTTGCGTTTTTTTTATAGTTTATTTTAAGGATAAAATATCAGTGTATCTGAATATTTTAGACTTTCCCGATCATCATATAAAAGTACATCAATTGCCTACACCTCGCCTAGGAGGTGTGATTTTAATTTTTTATATATTGCCAGCGCTATTGATTAATTATCACATTACTTCCAATGAATTAAAAACCTTAATTATCACACTAAGTCTTTGTATTGTATTTTTTAGCATTGGCCTAGTGGATGACCGTAAAACACTATCGGCAACTAATAAAAGTTTAACTTTATTAATAATGTTATTGTTTTTTATACCCTTATCGGATGAATTAATAATTAAACAAATAAATTTTAAAAACTTAAATTTTTCTATTAATTTACTTCACGCTTCTATTTTTTTTACTATTTTTTCAATTTTTGCACTATACAACGCATATAATTTCTCAGATGGAATAAATGGGGTTGCAGCTACGCTTGGAATTTTCTGGATAATCTTTGTAATAATAAAATCAGAAAATTATACAAACTTATATTATCAAGCAATCCTCGTTTCTTTAATAATTGTTTTATATTTTAATATGAAAAGAAAATTATTTTTAGGAAACTCAGGAACTAATTTATTCTCTATTATAATTAGTTTAATTTTAATTCAAGAATATAAAAATAACAATATATACTGTGATGAGATTTTTTTTATACTTTTTTTACCAGGTATGGATATGATTAGATTGAGTGCACAAAGAATAATTTCTAATAAATCTCCTTTCTTGGGTGATCGCCAACATTTTCATCATTTGCTTGAAACTGTAATAAAAGAAAAATATATTTTTTTAGTTTATATTTGTATTAGCATCACTCCTATTGCGATTTATAATTTTTTTATTAAAAATTTTTATATCGTTTTTGCTCTTAGTATTGTTCTATATTTCACAATATTTTTTTTACTTCATAGGCCACAAAAAATACGTTGAGAAAGAAAAAAAAAATATATTACTGGGCATCGGATATACGCACTAATAGTGGCGAGGGGGTATTAGCTAATCAGTTTACTTCTGATATTAAAAAATATTATAAAAATTTTAATCTAATAAATATTAATAAATATGATAAAAATTATCATACATTTTATAATAAATATTTTTTAAATTTTATTGGTGCAATAAAACTTTGGCATTATCATTGGTCAGGGCATAAAACTATGTATATAAATTATTTGCCAATTTGGAATTTTTTAACTTTTTTAGTTCTCCCTCCTAAAACAATTCTTGGGCCAATTACCGGGTCGCTCGTTTATAATAAATATTCTTTATTAGATACTTTACGCAGAAAGTTTTTGTTAAATATATTCAAGAATATTAGCTTATTTATTATTTTTTTAAGAAATCAAAAAATCTTATTTTCAACAGAATTATTAAAATCAAGTATTAAAGATCACAAACTAGTAAAAAGATGTTATTTCAACTATGTTTTAAAAGCTTTCTCTGGCTTCTCTCAAAAAAAATAAAAGAGATATTGATTTTTTAATTTATCATAGACTTCATAAAAATAAAAATAATGAGATGATTGAATACTTTATCAAAAATACACTTGATAAAAAATATAAAATTATTGTTGTTGGTGATCCAATAAATTTAAAAAATATTCATAACATGGGCTATATAAGCAGAGTCAAAATAAAAACACTATTATCTAATACTAAGTATACTTTTGGTAGCTCTGAAAATTTATACACTTTATTTTTATTAGACGCCATTTCAAAAAATGTTTTCATTTTTTATGATAGTAATTTAAAAATTTTTAATACCCAAATCAAATACGATAAAATGCTAGATATAAATTTTAATGATAAATTTAAGTCTTTAAAAATTATAGTTAATAACGTTAATAAACCAAAAAAGTTAAATGGTAAAAATTATTTACAAAAAACTAATTATGAAAATTATTTTAAATAATATTTTTAAAAATAAAATAAAAAAAAATAAAAAAAATTTTATTTTCGGTTTTTTATGGATTTCATGCTTTGCTTCATTAAACCTCAATCCAGAAGAAATAAACAATATGAATTTCTATCAACTATTAAGAATTACAACTCCAATTTTAATAACTTTTTTTTTTTTTATTTATTTTTTTAAAAATAAAATTAGTTTTATTCAAGTTAAAAAAAATAATTTTTTTTATTTTTTTATATCTTACATCTTATTATTGATTTTTTTTACATTATTAAATAAAGAAACAAATTCATACTTAAATATCTACTGGGGACTTTTTATGATTGTTCCTATTTTATACTTATTTTTATTTCAAAATAATTATAAGCAATTAAAAATTTTTTTGTTGCTATCTTTACTGTTATTATTTTCTCTTTTTGCTTATTATCTTTTAAAAATCATAGTTCATATGATTTTATCTAAACAAATAATCCATTTATATGGAATTTCAGATCCTAACTTATTTTATATTATTACTAGTAATAATATCCCGCCTCGGTCATCTGGTCTAAGCAGAATGGCTTTGATTATATATATTGCTATTACTTGTTATTTAATTGCAACTAGAAGAAAAATTTACGGAACAAGTGTAGTATGCATTCTTGCAATTATCATAGGAGCCGCTGGATTAGTATTTCAGTCAAGAACTATGAATTTTATATTTTTAATTTTTTCAATTCTACTAATCTTGATTTACTTTAAAAAAAAAAATTTAATTAATAAAAAATTTATAATTATTTTAATTATTGCGCCTATAATATTAGCATATATTTACTTGTATTATTCTTTTAAAACCACACAAGATCCTCAATATTTAAAATATTATAAAAGTGATCAGATTTCTGAGAAAAATCTCAATTTATTTGAACCAATTAAAGGTATTTCAAAAAAAATAATAATTAGACAAGATCTAGAAAATTTTTCATCAAATAGATTCCATATATGGGGAAAAATTATTGAAAAATCGAAAAAAAATTTTCTTATTGGGTACGGTTTTCAGGCTGATAGAAAATTATTTAAAGAATCGAGTCATAATATCTATATTTATTCTTTAATTTGTGGCGGTTTGATTTCAGTACTATTAATAACTTTCATCTCATTAAGAGCTGTATGGGTATCTTTTATTATTTTGATTAACTTTTTTTTTTTAAAAAAAAATTTTGAACCCCTTGAATTAATACCACTTTTTCTCGTCCCTCTTTTTTTACTACGAGGAATTCTTGAAACATCTTATGGAATATATTCAATAGATTACTTGTTTTTTATTATTTGTTTTTTTATTAATGAAATTAATTATAAAAAATTTAAAGATAAGAAATTCGTATTTTAGTTTTAACTACAACTAAAAATAATAATAAAGATTTTATTATTCTAGGAGAGTATTGATAAGGTTTATCCATAAATCTTCTAAACCAACCTAGGTATAAAGAATCATATATATCGCCAACTTTTGTTTGGGTACCTGTAAAAAATGAAATTGCCGCTCCACTACAAATAATTATCGTTTTAATCTTTATATTTTTTTTAATATGATAAGCCAATACCTCTTGAATACCACCTCCAATATTTAAAAGTATAATCTCAGGTTTGTAAATGTTAATAATATTAAATAGTTTTCGATCAATAATATTTATATTACTATACATTGGGCATACATAACTTTTTATAAACTTAAATTTTTTTGATTTTAAAAATAAATAATTAAATTTGTCTTCTTTTATTGAACTGTTACATAATAAAATTTTTTTATTTTTTAAAGAAGAATCGTCTAAAAAAAATTTTATAAATTTATATCCTGAAAATTTAGTTACATTATAAAATTTAAATATTTTAATAAGGATACAAAAAAAACCACTATCTAGTAGTGCTGCTGTAGAATTTCTCAATGAATTAAGGTACTTTAAATTTTTACTTACATCTACTAACGCAGAAGCGGCCGGCATAACTAAATATCCTTTCTTCATTTTAATCAATCTAATTATAAAATTGTAGTTAACATCAAAAAATTTAATTCCAAAAAAGTGAACAATTTTTGATTTCATTTTACTTAAATTTTAAATATATATTTTATATTTTTTAGATTTTAATTAATAATACATTTATTATTTACTATTTTATAAATATAAGCTTTATTATTTTGTGAAGATATTAAAAAGTTTCTTTGAACTTGATTATAAGAAAAACTATCAATTTCTTTTACCTCAATGCATAAAGGTAAATATATTTGAGCATTACTAATTATATAATTAATTTTTTTTTTATTAATTAATTCAATTAAAGCTTTATTATAATCCTCAATTGGAGAAAAAAAATTTACTGCGTTCAAATATCTTGAGCCATAGTAATTGCTTTTTAAAAAGATACTTTCCCTAGACTGGTCAAGATTTAAAACATTTTCAGTAAAATTAAATTCAGACAGTTTAGATGATCTATCATAAAGAAAAGTAAATCTTCTCATAAATTGGTCTTTGGATACAAAAATATTTGTTTGAAAATAAGCTATAAAAAGGAAAATTAGTGAAAAAAGAATAATAGTTAATATTTGTATCTTGCATATAATTTTTACAATAAAATTATTAGAAACGAAATAAATTAAAATTAAAAAACTCTCAAAATAGTATCTTGGTAATATTTGTCCAGTAAGAATAATAAAAAATATTAAAAAATAAGGAACATAAAATAATTTACTAATTTCCTTATAATTTGTTAATAAAAAAATAAAAGCTAGACCCAATGTACTAGAAAGATTTGAAAATGAAGTAGGTATAAAAGGTCTTAATAAAAACTTTAAATCAAAAGAATTGGCCAACCATCCCTCCGAACTTCTTAATGATAATGACATAATTTCGTTAAATTCATTACTATTATCAAACAAATTATTAAAGAATGGAGCCAATGGATTTGAAAAAGAAATATATTTTTTTAATAAGATCGGAAAAAGAATTAAAAAAAAAGATACAAAAGAATAAAAAATAACGCTCTTAAAAAATTGTTTGTTTTTTATTAAAAAAATTACGAATAGTGGTAATGCAAATAAAGAATAATACATTTTTCCAGAAGAATAAAATATAAGCAAATAACAGACTAAAAAAATTTCAATTTTATTCTTAATTTTAAAATTAAAAATATAAATTAAAATAAATAAATATATTAATCCAAAAAATAATTGGAGTTTTTGTGTAGATATAAAAAAAATAATTAATGGACATGATACCAACAATAACTGGAAATTATTTTTTTCTTTTAGAAAGAAAAAAGATAACAATAAAGTAAAGAAATTTAATTGTGAGCCAAAGTTATCCGATTTTAAAATAGGTGCAATAATTAACAAAACTTCACTATTTAAATAAGATAAAAGTTCTATATCTTTGGGTAGATCTAAAATTAAATTATTATCTGTTAAAATTTTTGCTGAAAAATATAAATGTGTAACAACACTGTCGGCATCACTTAGTGGTAAAATTGAAATAAAAAAAAAAATAACTAAAGTTAAAAATTTTAATTTATCTACATAATTTAAATATTTTTTTTTTTTGAATAAATATAATTTAATTTTTAATAAAATTTTTACGTTTATTAAAAAAAATATTAAAATTAATATAGTGACGAAATAAAAAAAAAATTTTATTTCTGATACATAATTTAATAAAATTAAGTAATTAAATAAAATTGTAAATAAAGAGATTAATACTGCAAATACTATCGATGGAGAATTATCAAAAAATAAAAAATTTCTTTTTTTTAATTGAAAAGATATTTGAAAAGAGCATAAAAAAATTAATAATAAAAATAATAAACTAGGAAAAAAATTAAAAAAGAAATTATTTGAATAATATTGAGAGTACATATTTTTTAGAATTATATTCTCAAACTCTTTGTATCAAAAAATTTATATTTTAATATTGTTATTACAGCTTTAATTGCGTCTAATGAAGATATTTTTTTTCCTTCAAAATAGCTTCTACCAAAATATGAAATTGGAACCTCTATAATTTTATAATTTAAATTTGATAATTTAGTAGTAATTTCAGGACAAAAATTAAAATTATTTTCTTTAAGTAAAATTTTTTTAAATAATGTAGCTTCAAAAACTTTATAACAAGTATGCGCGTCTGTTAATTCTTGTTTGTTTACTAAGTTTGAAAATTTTGTTAAAATATAGTTTCCTATTATTCTAACCCAATGACTAAAGTTTTCTAAATCATCATAAACATTTTTTTTTAAAGTTCTTGATCCGTAAACAATCTTACATTTATTAGCCAATATTGGTTTTATTAATTTATGGTAATCATTTGGATCGTACTCAAGATCAGAGTCTTGTATAATAACAATATTCCCTTTGATGTGCTTTTGTGCTGATTTAATACAAGCTCCCTTGCCTAAATTCTTTTTATGAAAAATAACTTTATTAACTTTACTTAATAATTTTTTTTTTATTAGCTCTCTAGTTCCGTCTCTAGATTTATCATCAATTAAAATTATTTGTTTTCGAATAGATTTAACTTTTAAAACTTTATCAATTAAAACCTCAATTGTTTTTTTTTCATTAAAAGATGGAATTATTATTGTCAGATGCGGAAGCATAACACTTTAGTGAATATTTAATAAACACTTACGTAATTACTAATTATTTATCAATTATATTAATAAAATATGTATAAGTTTTTTCTTAAAATTATATATTACTTCATTTACTAATAGCTACTTAAATTTAAGTATTGAAATTAATTTAATATTAGATCAAATTATACTTTTCTACCTATTTAATTTTGTTTAAATTTAATTTAGTTTTTACAGTAAATAAAATTTTAACTACAAACTTTCAAGAACATTTATAGTTTTTTGAATATTTTCTTTACTATTATATTTTTTATATTGAATATTGCCTAGTTTTATTAATTTTTTTTTCAACTTTTTACTTAATAATATTTTTTTTAATAAATTTTCTATTTCATTAATATTGTTCGGATCAAAGTATATAGCAGCATTACCATTAATTTCTGGTAAAGATGATTTATTAGAAATAAGAACGGGAACTTGCTTAGACATAGCCTCTAACGAAGTATAGCCAAATACCTCACAATATGAGGAAAATACATAAAGTTCGGCATTTCTATATAATCGTGGTAACTTATTGATATTTAAATTGCTGAAGATTATAATTTTTTCCTCTAATAAATTTTCTGAAATAAATTTTTTTATATCTAAAAAATATTCTTTATCTAATATCTGAAGAACTAAAACAAATTTTA
>Ga0169931_10012697_pt1 | contig 11631 bp, 11 predicted proteins | sample Kivu_15m_20L_FD_129675 | JGI IMG/M metagenome (GOLD analysis project Ga0169931, IMG submission 129675) | Freshwater microbial communities from Lake Kivu, Western Province, Rwanda to study Microbial Dark Matter (Phase II) - Kivu_15m_20L... | ecosystem: Environmental > Aquatic > Freshwater > Lake... | reverse complement strand
GCTGGTAACTTATTTTTGATTTAGTCAAACTGCTTTAGCAAGCATCCAGGGCTTAATGAGCGGTTATACAAACTTTGGTATCGGCCATCTCAAGAATAGAATCGCGATGATTCCTTTAGATGAAATGTACAAAGCTGAGAAATTCCATCTAAAGCCTTCAGACGAGAACTGGCAAAGACTACTAGCGACCACTGGACAGCCATCCTTTATCAATAATGAAGAACTTGCTAGTCTGAGAGGTATCTGATTATCAATAAAATTAAAAAATATTGAGTGAAAGTATAAGAATTTAAAAAATTGCTTTTAAAAAAATACTATTTTTCAAAATTTTATAAAAAAATTGATTTTCTTCAATAATTTCAAATTTTTCATTAATTCGATCTTCTTTCTTATTGATATTTTAACTTGATTATAGTCAAGTTTATATGCCGTTATATATAAACTAATTCAAATCTAGATGGACTACTTTACCCCAGTTAAAGACATCTCTAACAAACTGACCCGAAGCACAGCCCAGAATCGTTAAGGAGACTGGGTATGTCTTAACTGCAACAATCTAAACTTTTCCTTCCGCAAACGCTGCAACAGATGCAAAACTCAAACTCGTATTCAGAACTAAACTACCTAAGCTTACTATTATTACAAGCCTCAGTTTTGCACACATAAGCCGTCTACTCATGGATCATCGCCAAATAGCAGAATTACTACACCTGGCTCACAGCAAGAAAATAATACAGTCCTTTCTCAAGAAAACGATGGACTGGTAATGACTCCTCTTATAGAAAAAATGACCCCGTTAAGATAAAAAACTCCTTAGAGACCCAAAAGAGAATTACCAAGCGTGTCTCCCTTGGTGAAGAAGTACGCTTTAGGGAGCAGTGCTCGATCGAGTGAAGGAAGCGTATGGGGAGTGTAGGTAAGCGAATTCAGGTAAGAAGATGAGAAATAATGTGAGTAATGCTAATAAGAAGACAAGGAAGAAGATATGGATTAGATGGAGCTACTTCTGAGTAATATTATGCTATGAGTGATACTGAATTGTAATATTCTGGGTCTTAATATACATTAAACTGAATATTTGACCGCATTCTTTAGAAAAATTTCATATCTTCTGTATGTTTGATACTTATATTTTTTAATAAAATGTTGTTAGTGTTCTTTCTCAATCATCGAAAAGCATTCTTCATATAGTATTTTAGCTCTCCTATGCTCTCTCTGATGTCCTCAAGTGCTCTGTGACTGTTATTTTTCTTGTAAAAAAGATTAGGATGTTTTGTGTTGACCACAGTCTTGACACTTGTCACATCCAAAATGCGATAATGCAAAAATTCGTTCAATTTTGGCATATGGTGAAAAAGGAACAATTTGTCCATATGCACTGAGTTTCCAGCGATAGTTAGTTGTCTGGGTCCCACTCCGCTTTGGATCAGATAGTTAATGATCATCTCTTCGGCCTGTTTGATGTTGATTTCGCTTTTGAGACAGCTCTGAACGAGTCCGGAGGCAGTGTGATGGCTATGTTAGGGCATTTCACCTGGTGTTCCACTCGTCCATCGAGTTGAGATGCTATTGATCGCAGTGGATGATTAACTGCGGTCCCTATTGTTCGTGACGCAGATGCTCGTCGGTCAATACGCAGGCGAACTCTAGGATGCGATTTTTCATAGGGTCCAGGCCGCTCATTTACATGTCGACCCACAGAAAACGGGGGATGAAGTTTATCATAAGTATGTATTCTTACTAGCCATATCTGATCATCAACTGCCATGATGACAATAAAATTTCATACTTACACAAACATTTTCGTAAACTACAAAAACGTTAGAAAAATTATTGCTTACTCACAAAATAAACTCAATAAATCACTGATTTGGCAGATGCATCGGCACTACGATCTTTTCCAAAAATTACATAAATCGCTTAAAATACGCCTCCGTGTTAATACTCGAAATATCACCTCCGCCCTTGAACATTTTTTTCATCATCAACTCCATTTTTTTACTCATATTGAATTCCTGTAGATAATCGATTACACTCACACTGTACACCCTGCGACTTATCTACTATAGATTAGATACGTATCTCCAGTTTTAAGTTTAATTTTCTCTTTTATTTAAAGGAATTTGTCTGAGGGTCTTGGAATTTCCGACTCCGAGAAGCAAAGAGTAGTCCATTATATTATGTTTTTAAAGCATACGAATGTCTCTAGAGATTTGGGTTAAGAACTGCTCACGATCGCTGGGTGTCATGAATACAAAACAATCTTTAGATTTGAAAAAATTGATATCCTTGAGCACCGGAGCATTTTTAGTATTTTTGACTTCTCTCTGAACTGTTGAGCCCTTCATGTCGTAGATCCTATATTTGATCGATTTATCCTCAAAATGCCTAAAAGTATTTTACATCAAAGTAAAGTATATTTTTGAAATTCCAGCAATCTATACTGAAAAAGCTCCATAAGTTCTAGCAAGCAAACTATTGTCATTGTATCTAATGTGATCATAGTAATGAGGCAGAATATGAATCAATCTGTCTTTTTATTATTAGCTGATCGTCTTGATTACTAGTAAATTGTCAGAACTGAAGAAGAAAAAACTTCCGCTTGCCCCCAAAGACTACTTTGCTTTCTGTATACTTTGAATATTTTTTTAGAGATTAAGAGACATAGCGATTCGCTCTGCACTGAGACCATCTAATTTTCTTAAGGACTCGAATACTCTATGGCAGTAAGAAGTCACTTTGATATCTAAAATTTGACTTACAATCTATTAGTCTGCAGCTTTGCTTTTTAAAGCAGATTGCTCATTGATGTGCACAGTTTTCTATGTAAGTCTCGAGATAAGATTCTAAGAATGAGGTTTTTCGATGGGTGCCAGCCAGACCATATTAAAATGTCTAGTTCTTTTGCAAACATGATGAAGCTATTCGACTCCACATTAATAAGGATCTAACTTAGATAGCTTTTCTTATTATCTTTTTCTAAAAAGATTTGTCAAACTACTGTCTACCTTTTAGCAATTCATCTCAACGACTATCGTATTCATACCTGGCAAAATTGACTAATAAAGTGAATTTCTAGAAGCACCCAGAGTCATGCGACTTTGGTGCACTTTTTGTTGAGAACAAACTTAGCTAACTATTTGAATTATGCAATGGACAACCTACTGACTCTGAAATTCGTTCATAGCGCCAGCTAAAGGAAGATTCCATACCTATTAGTTTACGCTTTTTTGTTTGTTCTATTATTACTACTAGTCTGGATCTACGCTTGCTATGGTTGATTGTTTTCTAAAAAGAGCCTTAGTCTATTTTAAATGATTATTACTCTTTTTCTTAGATAAGGGTCAGAAGCTATTCTGTATACAGTTACAAGACCACTCGAAGTAACAAGACAAAAGAAAGAGGTCACATTAAGCTACTGAAACCAGTCTACGTCCTCTTTGTCGAGCAAAATTAAATAATTTAGAAGAATCGGACAGATCCATAAAATTACAAGAATGACCAAAACTATTCGATGCTGTCTGATATAGTTGGCTCGTATTTGCGATCTTCCTTTTCCGTGAAAGAAACTCATAAAGATTACAACGATCGAAAACACGCAAAAGAAGGTGAGAGCAATCAGAAAGAAAAGTCTAAGTATAAATGATTTTACGGTACTTTATAGATGGATTATTTTGAAATTTCTTGTAGGCATATACCTGAATAGACAAATATTATACCCTAGGCTTCTCTGACAGAATTTACCAGAGTTGCAGCTAGAAAAAATACAGAGAAAGCGTAGTAGTATTTTCTTCGTTTTTTACCGTTTAGAAAAGGAAACTTGAGCGTGAGAAACAGATCTACTGAGTAGCTGATGTGAAAGCTGAGACTAAGTAGCTGCAGAGTCATGTATATGCAGTAGTTATATACACAGAATGAGTCCTCAGTTGGAAGAAAGTCAATATTGAAGGTCAAAAAATGGAATACTTGTTTGATGTGGATAGTTCTTTCAAAGTCGTAGAGATTGTATGCCATGAGAAGTACGTTGAAGTTTGCAACTGCCTCTAGGAGAGATATATTAGCAAGCAGTACTGTGGGATGCTAGCGGCATTCGCGCTTGATGTAGTATATGACCGGAAGAATAAAAGATATTAAGGAAAAAAGTAAAATGCTTAAGAGAAGCGCTATGTCTACGTAAGGGTTGAAAAATGTAGGCTGCGATTGCGAATACATTACGATAGAATTATAATTAAAGGATTAACAAACAAAAAAATTTAGCTTTAAAGCATTCATATTATTTTTTTCTATATATAAAAAACAACAAAAAACTAAAAAAAATCGTTTTTTCTTTCCATTTTTTACTTTTTAATTTTTAGACTATCATATTTTACTATTTTATAAACTACTATCAATAATCAAATGAAGCAAAAATAATCTCTACAGCCAAACCTTCCCTTCCTCCGAGTTTAGCTCCGAATAAGTATTTAAAAACTTCCCTAAGTCCCCAAATACATAATATACACCTACAATACTCAAGAAAAAACATGCATTTAGATAACAATTCGTTCGCTTCCACAAATAATCCATCTTTTCATGACTCTCACTCACAAGTACGGCGGTTTTGTCATCCCTGTTCTCTTTTTGGATAGTAACGCTTAAGCTTAGCCTGCAATACCGATGATACGTTAGTACCTCAACGATTTGCTATAGAGCCCACATTGTCACAAAGATCCGCTTTTATTGGATTTTATACTGAGACAATCAGTCGAGTTTCCGCATGTCGATAAGTTTTAGAAAGTTCTAAGCGATGCAGCCATTTTTTCAAGAAGATATTTAAACGATTTTTTCACTCGTAAGGAACAATCTGACAATAAAACAGAGTGGATTTAACTTTCTAATATCTACTAATCGCTTCTTTAGTTCAAATAAAGATTCAAACAGCTGAGAGAACTCGCTAATGATTGGTAAAAATAACAAGAAATGGTCTAAGAAATCGTGTAGATCTTGCATTAAGTAGGAGGAGAGCTAGGTCTAGGAGTTCAGACTATAGATTTTGTATCAGGGAAATACAGGAGAGCCCTTGAAAAACTGTGGAAGCTAATATTACAATCTGAGGAGGCCTACGCAAGATGGCAGGTACAAAATTAGACTGTTAGGGAACTTCGATGCAATATATACAAAGGACTTCACTAAGATAGTGCTGCATAAAAACTGCAATCGAGTAAATTACAGAGCTGGAGCAAAAGTATATTGATAGATCTAAAGCAAGTCATTAATCAAGGTTAGCAATTGCTCGATTCATTGTCCTAGCATCTGTATGTAGCCAAACGACAACAAATGCAGATGAATATTTGGAATCCTAGTCTATAAAAACCTTCTTAACTGAACTGAAAAGATGTATAAATGATACTTGTTTAGTTATGTACTTTTTACAAAAATAATTCAATCTTTCCTTTTTTCTTAATGTTTTAATTGTAATCTATTAGGTTAAGATAAGTTAAATAATTTTGTTACGAATGAACGCATACACAAACACCAAAATAAAGCGTCTTCAACCCGATGTCGCCAATATATACCTTTCGACTAAATCAAAACACAGAGTTCTAAACGATTCTGCCAACCGTAGACAACCGTAGCTCTAATCTAAAAACATAACAAGAAAAAGTATTTAAGTTTCACTGGCTCAAACCAACAAAGTTGTAGGCATTAACACTATATACCAAACGAATCCGACTAATCAAGGCAGTATAGGGGTCAAAGGACACTATAGAAGGGTCAGTCATAACTTCAAAAAAGGACAAACTAGGTACTCTTAGGAAGAAAGAGAAGCCACCAGAATGAGCAGTAAGAGTCCTTATGTTCGAGCCACCAGCAAGATGGATCAAAGCCAAGGAAAATAATTTCAGACACGCAATCCGTTGCTTAATAAATCAACGCAAAAAATCAGATCAGGGCAGCTATTGAAGCAACATTCACCTAGGTATTTTTACAGGCAACCGCGCTCATCGCTTTCGCAGCACTATGATCCTTCGATTTAACAAAGTTTACAAAAAAGAAAGCTTAGTGTTGTGGGGAACGAAGATCATTCGGATATGCTTGAACAGGCAAAAGAGTACTACAAGTCAGGCAGCTACCAACGATCTATCGATATACTCAAAAGATACGTCAAATTACATCGAACTTCAATCGAAGGTCGTTACTTGCTTGGCATGAGTCTCATCAATAACTCATAATTCAGTCTGGGCATAGAATAGCTACTGTACGTGCTTTAGCTAGACGGAAATTTCAAAAAAAGCTTATATTTAGTCATCGCACTAGCATACAAGAGACTTTAAAGATACGACTAAGCCATTTCTATCGTATTTTTTATATTATTTAGCTGGACAGAGGCATTAAACTATTTCCAGAATATTACGATTGCATGGTCTATAGGGGCAAACTACATTTGAAAAAGTAGAAATACTTCCATGCCCTTAATGATTTCACTGAAGCTATCAAAATTAACCCTTAAAAAGGATTCGCATATGTCGGCAAAGGCACATGTGAGAAAGAACTTTAACAATACCAGTAAGCTTTGTAAAGTTTTACTCAAGGACTTTAGACTGAAATGGCTCATATTTGCAGGTAAAAAAGAGCCACAGTGTTCTACTAACTAGGAGATTACGTGTCTTCTGTAAAAGATCTTGATAAATGTCTTCAATCTGGCGGACATCAAACATCGACAGTGCACTACTATAAAGGCATGATCCACTACAGAGACGGTAGATAGATTGAAGCAATGCTTAGTTTTGAGTAAGCACTAAAATGCGACAACCACAGATAGAACGTCACGAGCTCAGTGTAGATGATGATGCGCATTAAAGTATAGGAAAAAGATTTCTACGAGGCCTACCATATATTGACTCGTGCTGATAACGTTTAAGTAAACGGAGATGTGCTAAACTAGTGGAGACTTTTCTTGTAAGCTAGTCTGTTTTTGATGAAAAAGAAATATAAAGACGGTATAAGTACCTTTGATTGTTTGTTGGGAATCCCTCTTTTCAAATGTGCTTTTAAGTAAGTTAAAAGCAAACCTGCGCAAAGTCGATATGCATTTTTGAAGCCATTAATACATCTATATAAAGCATTCGGAATGCTGTGCGAAAATAATATTTAAGGCGCTTAAAAAGAATATAAATTGCACGATTAATTCTGTCGATAGTTTAAAATTGACCCCTAAAATCTGTCTAAAGACTATAATAGAGTAGTCATGAGTACTTTTAAATTATTCCCAAATAAGACTTCAGAACTAATATAATAGGCTATAAGTCTGATTCCATCAAAACCCGAGCCCTATCTTTACATGGCTTTCGATATAATCAAAAACAGATTTTTGAAGTAAAATGATGTAACAACTAAAACATAGTGTCTTGAGGAGTCAATCTCGAACATCGCTCAAGGTATCAGCCATCTTCCACAACTGTCTAACAATCACATTTCGACTTTCTATTACTATAGAAGTTTGCTTTACCTGTTCAGAAATGATTTCAATAAAGCTATAGCTGATGTCGACAAGGCAATATAAAAAAGTTAAGACAATATTCCTAAATATTTTTATCTAAGAGGTCTCATTTTCGCTATTTTTGGTAATTTCAGTCAAGGAGTTCAAGACTTGACAGTTGCTATAAATCTTGATTAAAAATATGCCAAACCTTATTTATAACGAGCAAAGTGTCTACAAATCGAAGGCAATTCAAATGAAGCTTTTCTGGACCTTCAAAAATATATAACTCTTGCACCAGACGACCACAATATACATAAATATGCAGGGTATCTTCTGTTTCAGAACTGCGCATATGAGGACTGTCTGTCTGCTTTCAGTCACGGGGCTTAGCTTTAAAATGATAGCGAAATGATCCTTACAAAAGCAAAATGTCATTTTCTATTAGGCGAGGATCAACCAGCACTCGTTTTATTTAGAAAATTTGCTTAAATGAACAAAAATTTATAGTATGACAGCGATATCTCTATGATCTAAATTTGCCAATAAATCAGAGAAGACACTACCAAACAGCACTTTTCTGAACTTTTAAGGAGAATAGATATGATTCTTACAAACAAAGAGGAAGAATAATGCAAAATATTCAAATTAAGAGATATGCATCAGCTCAAGGCAAGCATATATTTGCTTTTAGGAGATTATGCATAAGCTTAAACTTCGTTCGAATAGACACTTAGACTTTTTGGCTTGGAAAAACAAAGAGAAATGGAAAAACACTTTATTGAAGATTCTGAATAGTTTGAAGACCAGTGGAGCGAAGTAGAAATAAAATTTAATTTAGCTCTTTGCTATTTATGCCGTGGGGTATCAATATAATTATTCAGTAATACGAGCGTGCAAAATAAATGATGCTTGAGTTTTAAAATAGCAGTGAAAAAGGCAGAAACTGGACTCAATACATGACTCTTCTCGATTAACTATGCAAAGGAAAAATACCTAACAAACCTTTATAGTTGGCTACTTTTGAACAAAATCATAGAATATCAAAATTATGGCCAAAAATTAAGCTGCCAAACACTTAAATCCATCTCTCTATGGCATTTTCTTATCCTTTCGTAGAACCTCCAGAACTAATGCCTGAGTTTGACATGGATTTTTTCAAGGAATTCGACATGAGCAAAACTGAAAACAAGCCATAAGCGCCATGGATAAATCGCAGCTAGGGTGGACTAGTCTTCACTCCTAACGTTCAAGTCTACTAAAATTTGTAGCTATCCCGAACGACCACTAAAAAAAACGACAGCGAACATAACAAACCAGTATCATAGATGTAGAGATCTCAGGAGCTCAGTCACAGCATGATGCAACTATAAGGCGATGACCTTAAACGCAGATTTAAACTAGATTCGTTAGTCTAGTTGAAACTCAATAAACTGATGAAAAAATGATGATTTTTTATTTCTACCTGCCCTTTCAAGCATTTTCACATGCTATTTTATATAAAGATGCAGGCTGTAATTATTTTAAATAAATAAATTTTTATAAAATAAGTCAGATTTTATAATTATCGTACTAATCAAAAGTAACTCCCGCTTCCCTCATTCGTTTCCCAAAGAGTATTTTTTGTTAATTCTTGGTTTTCTCTCAGTCTAGTCATCTTAGATGATAGCGTCGGTCATATTCTTTAAATCGCCTTGGGAGTCAACTGAATTTTTAGAGAGTAGGTCCCACATGTCTCCGACGACCCCCTTTAGTTTATCCTTGAGTAGATGTCTGAGCGCGTATAGAGTGCTCATTTACATTTCTGTGACTGCTCCGTAACTTCGCATTTTTTCTCTGAGGGCTTTGTGAACTTCAGTCAAATACCCTATTTCCACTGACAACTCCTTTTCCATTTCTTCCCCCAAAATCCTAAACTTTTCTGCATTCTCCATGTAAAACTTGCGCTTTTTGAGGTCAGCCTTGCTGGATACACTCTTAATAGACTTCTCTACCACCCTACCCGACTATATGTTTTCCTTCTCAGCATTCTTCTTAACCTCTGCCTTCAACTTACCGCTGCTTTTGACCAAGAAAAGATAGTCTCTCAGCTTCATCTTGCCGCCCTGCACGTCAATCGATCCACGAGAACTAGTGCAACCCTTTGATCCGAAACTGGCTCGCCAACCGATACTGTCTGAAGAAGTAGTATTGTCTTCGCTAATTTTGATGGGAGCCAAAGGAAAGTTAAAGTTGTCAACGTAGTCAATGCTGGTTCTATATCTAGCTTTTTCATTCTTGTGACTGGGAGTACTCATCTGTTAATTGGACTCTCAATAGTATTTATTCTAAAATTGGCCTACAAAACGCCATATAAATCTCGAAAATGACCAGTAAAACATCAAAACTCAGTCTTGCTCCTCTTAGGCCTATAAAAGTTGCTGCCAAATGTCGAAAAAGTTTAGTACATGCCTGGACCCGGCACAAACATTCTATGCTTTTCTTCAGGGCCGTTACGTACACTCGTACCGAATATCTTAGTAGTTGTTTTTCGCATCTTTTAAATCTTAGCTTCACTGTATCGACTATCTGAGTTAAAAAGATCATCTAGATTATGTATAAAATACATTGACCGGGTCCGATTAAAGAAATCAGCTGAAGAGGATCATTACGATCCGAGTCCATTATAATACATCGAGCATTATGATGCTTAGATTATGGGTATTTGCCTTACTAGTTAAGCGAGATAGGATCATACTCGCCCGGTCCAGGCACTCTCTTTTGCGCAATAAGGTCAATATCAGTCTTCAACCGCTTACCTAAACTGAACTTTTTAGAAATTTTGAGGCTGGAAGGTAATCTGTAAACATTTGGTGCGGGCATAGAAGCCTTTATCATGATCTATTTTTGTATAGTCCCGAAAGTAACGATCTATCTACCCTGACCCATCGATATTTTTCTTTTGCCTCTCGGAAAAGCTCTAAGATTGTACTGATCGGGAGAGGGAGAAATCATTATTTTCTACAATTTCGATCTTTTCTGCAAGCCAAATGCACAAGATTTACTATTCTTTTTGCTTTAAAGGTTATAGTTGAACTATGTCGGTCTGCATGAGATAGAAAATACACAGGTTTAGGTTGATAAAATCGTTAGGCCTTGCTAAAACGAACACAATGCTTGCCGATAGAAGTGTTTTGTACGTGGTCTAGGTAGTGTAGCTAGGGGTTTATGCTCATCCTTATTTTATTGTTATAAATAAAAGTTCAAGGAAGCATACCTGAAAATAAAAGAAAAAATAAAGGCAATGATATATTTTAGGGATGTATAAAATCATTTTTTATGAAATATCATAGGTCTATAGTGATATTTTATTCATCGATCGATACAAAATCAATACTTTTAATACTCTCAATATATCAAAACTAGTCTCATTTATTGAGTTTCCTCAGAAAAGCTCCCCCTTTATTGTTACCTCGCTTTTAACTACTTACTCCTCTCTTCATCTTTTTCTTCTATTTTCGACCCTAAAGCTGTTTTGAGTTCTTGTGAGAAGGCACTCGACTTTGAAAAATATTGATATTAGCATCATCTTCTTATTCGCCCATCAAGTACTAGCCTTCATAGCAATCAAAAAGTTGTTTCCTTCTGCCTATGGTCACCATACTGTTCTGATGTTTTAAGCCTTACTATTATATATCGTGAAACAGCGTGCTTTGAGCTACTCTGTCGTATTTGACTGTATTCGGTTCTATGATAGTCTGTTACATTCTCTGGATGCTGTTCATATGTTTCATCAGCGAACTCTTTACGTCAGGATCTAGAAAGAATTGTTCTTTTAATCTAGTTTTATCTGAGCCCTGAATACTTGCGTCTCCACTGCCAAAAGGCCTTCGATCAGCAGGCAGCCATTCTTGCGGTTATGTCACGATAAATCTTTTAGCAAACTTTTAGTTTTTGAACCTCAAAAGATCATCTCCTATATCTCTACTGCCCTTGACGTTTTCCATATCAGATATAATCGATTTAGAATTGAAATAATGCTGTTTTTCTGACGATTTGAATTAAGGAAATTCTTGACTTTTGACCCCTCGAGGAATATTGTCTCTGTAATTTGCAAACTAATTCGAAGCTGGATCGTTGGTTTGAGTCGAGTGATGGGCTTTCTATGAAAACTAAGATTTAGGCTTGCAGGT
>Ga0169931_10012696_pt1 | contig 11631 bp, 8 predicted proteins | sample Kivu_15m_20L_FD_129675 | JGI IMG/M metagenome (GOLD analysis project Ga0169931, IMG submission 129675) | Freshwater microbial communities from Lake Kivu, Western Province, Rwanda to study Microbial Dark Matter (Phase II) - Kivu_15m_20L... | ecosystem: Environmental > Aquatic > Freshwater > Lake ... | reverse complement strand
GGCGCGCCTGCGGCAGATCCAGGAAGCGCCCTTGCGGCGGCAGAAGCGTCTCGATCCGCCGGACGGCGCGTACGGTCAGGCCGAACGCGAGGAGGCCGAGCAGGACGAGCGCGGTCAGGACCAGCACGAGCCCCCCTCAGCCCCCCACCCCACCGTACCAGTCCGGCTCGACGATCGCGCCAAACCGACGCAACTGCGCCTGGATCGCTGAAACCGGAACAGCCGTCACGGCATCGGCCTGCGCAAGAGACAAGGCCGCACCGATACCCGCCGCCTCGCCCAATGCCGTGCAGGGCCCGGCTACCCGCACGGAAGCCTGGGCAGAGTGCTCGGCCGACAGGTTGCGGCCGGCCACAAGCAGATTGTCAAAGCCCTCGACCACCAGACAAGCCCATGGCACGCCGTACCACTCGCCATCGGGCAAAAATTCCCAGGCCGTCGTCCGCCCACGGCCGTGATTCTCGAGCGGCCATGCCGAGCAGGCGATCCGGTCTGAAGGCTTGTCACACGCGCGCACCTGCACCTCGGTCAGATTCTTCCTGCCGCGAATCAGTCGCGTTTCACGCACGCCCACCCGGGCGCCGATGTCAATGACGCGGGCCCGCTCGAAGCCCGGCACGTAGCGACGGAAAACTGTCTCGTACAACTGGACCTGACGACGACCCTCGCGCTCGGCGTCCGTCAACTCGACCGGGTCGATGAGGTTGAAGGGCGCTCCATCGGGACGACCGAGCTTGGTGACATTGAGGTGAACCACGCCTTCGATTGGATTCAGGTGTACACCGGTTGCTGTCCGGGGCAGCAAGTAGCCATCGGCCACGGCGCGCTCCAGGCAGTCGCGGATGTCGGCCCGAGAAAGCGTGCTGGCTCGCTGCGTATCGACCCCGCCGAGCCTGAACATCGTCGACCCATACTGTGTCTCGGCACCATCACCGACCACAAAGCCCGCGCCCGCCTGGGCTGCAACATCACCATCACCGCTGCAATCGATGACGACCCGCGGCACGATTGCCTGACGACCGTTTTTGTTGTGTATTACAACAGCCTTGATCCGCTTCTCATCGGCGATGACTGCGACCGACTGGGTATGCAACAGGGTCTGCACGCCATGTCCATCAACCATCTGATCGAGGATCCACTTCAGCCTAACCGAATCGTAGGGTACGCCTACGATACGGCCATGGCGCTTGGGCGCTGCAATCGCATCCTCAGCCGCAAGCCGGTCCTCAAGCTCGGTGCACAGTCCTCCAACCACGCGCCCCAGCCTATCGTCATCGATCACGGCGTACACCCCGCAGAGCCCTCCCAAGGTCACGATGGAGAGCGTACCGCCCAGACACCCATAGGCCTCGATGAGCATCGTCCGGGCACCCGAGCGGGCAGCTGCACAGGCCGCAGCAACTCCCGCCGGTCCGCCCCCCACCACGAGCACGTCCGGCTCTGCGATGACCGGAACCTCACGTGCCGGCTCGAGCAAGGCCGGCCTCACGAAGCGGGCTCCTCGCCAATCAGCACTGCGCCTCGGGTGATCGGCTGAACCACCCTCGCATAGATGTTCAGCCAACCACGCTCGACTGCTGGACGATGCGCGACGGCCTGTTCTGCTCGCGTCTGCAGTTCGGTCTCAGAGACGTCGAGCGTCACTTGATGACGCGCAATATCGATCACGATTCGATCGCCATCGCGAACCAGACCGATGGCTCCACCCTGCGCGGCCTCAGGCGACACCTGACCGATTGCGATGCCGCGATTGAGACCCGATAGCTGCCCATCGGTGATCACGGCGACCGTCTCGGACAAGCCCGCGCCGTCTACCGCAGCAACGAAGCCAGAGGCCAGCGCCATACCCGGTCCACCCTGGCAGCCCATGCCGGCCAATACTGCGACGGTGCCCGGCACCAGGGCGCCAGCCTTGAGTGCGGCAAGGGCCGCGTCCTGGGAGCCGAACACTTGCGCGCGCCCCTCCAAGCGGGAGGTCTTGGCGCTGGCATCGCCGAGTTTCAGGATGGACCCATCGGGCGCCAGATTGCCCCGTATCACGACCACGGAAGGCTGCCTCGAAATCGGATCTTCGACCGGCCGGATCACTGCACCCGGCTGAGGAGTCTGTTCGAGCACTGCCCCCCACGAATGACCCGAAACCGTCAAGGCCTCCCGGTGAATCAGTCCCTCGAGGCGCTTCAGAACGCCGCGGGCGCCGCCCGCCGCCTCGAGCGCCTCGATCCGCGTCTGCCCATTGGGGCGCACCGCACAAAGCAGTGGCACGCGAGGACCGAGTCGGTCGTAGAGCTCGTACAGGTCGACCGGACAGCGTGCCTCGGCCGCCACTGCCTGGAGATGCCGCACGAGATTGATCGACGCTGAAAGCGCAAGCCCACACATCACCGCGTTCTCGAAAGCCATCACATTCAAAATCCGGCTGGGCTTCAGATCTTCCCAGACCATCTCGACGATACGGCGCCCCGCCTGCTCGGCGGCAGCAAACATCGCATCGCTGTTGGCCAGCACCGGCGTGCTCCCAGGCAGGGCCAGACCGAGGGCTTCGGCCGCGATATGCATGGTGTTGGCCGTACCCATACCGGCACAGACTCCGGGACCCTGTATGGCGACATCGCACATTGCGCTCAAGTCGGCGATGCTGATCTGCCCCGTCCCGACCTTGCCCACGCTCTCGTAGACTTCCTCAATGTCCACCGCTCGCCCATCGAGCTCACCGTGAGGCTGATAGCCGCAGGCCACCACGATGGTCGGGATATCGAGTCGGGCCGCAGCCATCAGCTGGCCCGGCGCGGTCTTGTCACATGAGGCGAGGCAGACCATCGCATCGAGCTGCGCGCCCTCGACCTGGACCTCGATGTCGTTGACCAGAAGGTCGCGCGAAGGCAGGATGTACCGCCCCTGCCGACCTGCGCTCGTAATGAAATCGCTTGGCGCAGCGGTCCGGATCTCGAAGGGAACGCCGCCCCCCTCCCGAACCGCCTGCCTGACCCGCGCAGCTACTCCATCGAGGTGGCTGAAGCAGGAAGACAACTCGGAGGAGGTGTTGACGATTGCGACCTTGGGCTTTTCGAGATCGGCGTCGGTCAGCCCAAGCGCCTTCCATTGGGCACGCCTGACCGCCCAGCGGGGTGTGCCCGGATCGAAATTGCTCCGCAGCTTCACTGTTTTCATGGAACATCGTCCTCGGCTTGAGTCTCGGCGCTCAGGCCTCAATGGTTATTTTTCGGCGATGGCAGGGCAGGTACAGCAGCGGCACAGCTGGCGGGCTCCGCATCCAGGTTGGAGCGAGAAAGCCATGCACCTGCGGTCGAGCGCCTGATCACCAGTTCGTTGGGCAAACACCGATGCTCGGTCGGGCGATCGCGATCCGCGATTCGGGCGAGCAGCAGATCAATGGCCTGTCCGACCATCTGCTCCATGGGCTGCCGAACGGTCGTCAGATCGTAGGCGCCCCAGGACGCGAGCTCGATGTCATCGTATCCGACGATCCAGAGGTCCTCAGGGACGCGGAGTCCACGCGCCCGGGCGCCGTCCATTGCACCCATCGCGAGGACGTCATTCACACAAAAAATGGCATCGGGCGGCGCCGCGAGCTCAAGCAGTCGGTGCGCGCCCTGCACGCCGCTACCATGGGAAAAACTGTCTGAACGAAAGCAGTAGTGGGGCGGCATCGATGCGCCTGCACGACAGAGCGCATCGCGGAAACCTCGCTCGCGATCACGTATGGTGCTGGCACGCGGGATGCCACCGAGCAGCGCAATCCGTTGGCGACCGCGTGCGAGCAGGTATTCCGCAACGCGCCTGCCACCGTCAACGTTATCGCTCTCGACCTGATCGCTCGCGTACTCGGCGACCACCCTGTTGAGCAGCACAACGGGCGTGCCCGAAGCGGGTACCTCACGCAGAAACTCACTCTCGGCTGTGGCTGCGGTCAGGATGACTCCGTCCACAACACCCTGACGCAAGGCACGTATTGCTGGGGCGTCGCCACCATGGTCAGAATCCCATACGATCATGCGTTGCCCGAGGCGGGCGAGTTGCGCACCGATCGCCTCGAGCATGGCCGGATACAATTGATACGAAAGTCGGGCCACGACCACACCCACCGAATCCGCCCGCCCGGCCCGAAAAGCCCGAGCGGCTGCATTGGGCTCGTAGCGGGTCTCGGCAAGGACCTTGAGTACCCGCTCACGATTCTCAGGGCGCACCCGCATATCGCCGCGAAGCACCCTCGAGACCGTAGCTTGGGATACACGTGCCAAACGCGCGACATCATGACTGGTGACCGCGCCAGGCATTTCCCCATCCGGAGGCCCGGCAGCGGCTCTCGCAGCAATGCGCTGTGTCATCGAGCTCAGTCAAGTGCGATATTGTTGTCGCGCGCAACTTTACCCCATTTCGCGATCTCGTCCTTCACGTAGCGGTCGAACTCCTCGGGTGTGCTCCCGACGATGATCGCTCCCAGCCCTTTGAGCTTTTCCGCTACGTCGGGCATGGTGAGAATGCGATTGATCTCCGCATTCAGACGGGCGACGATGGGGCGAGGCGTCGCAGCAGGAACCATCACGCCGCCCCAGGATACCGCCTCGTACCCCGGCAGAGTCTCGGCAACTGCCGCAAGATCGCCCATGCCCTCGAGTCGCTTGGTCGCGGTAACGCCGATTGCGCGGACCTTGCCCGAACGTACATGGGGCAAGCCTGCCACAGTGGTCGGGAGCGCCACCTGGATCTGCCCGCTGATCAGATCGGCAATCGAGGGCGCATCACCCTTGTAAGGCACGTGCTGCATACGAATGCCCGCGAGCGCATTCAACAACTCGCCAGACAGGTGGTTGGATGCCCCGATACCAGCCGATCCAAAACTCACCTTGCCCGGATTGGCTTTGGCATACGCAATCAACTCGGGGATCGACTTGACCGGCAGGCCGGGATTGACAATCACCACCTGGGGAACAATCGTCGTCAGCGTCACGCCTGCGAAATCCTTGATGGCGTCGTACGGCAACTTCTTGTAGACCACCGGATTCAATGCGTTGGGACCCAGGTTGGCCATGAGCAGGGTGTAGCCGTCGGGCGCACTCTTGGCAACGAAATCGGTGGCGATGATGCCATTGGCACCCGGACGGTTTTCGACGACGACAGACTGCCCGAGCGACTCGGTCAGCTTGACCGCAAGCAGTCGCGCGGTCACGTCCGACGCGCCTCCAGGCGGATAGACGACGACAAAGCGTATGGGTTGGCGGGTCGGCCATGCCTGCGCCTGGACCGAGGTGGCCGCGAGCAGCGGGCCAGCGAGGGCGAGGCCGATTCCGAGTATCTTTAAAGCGAGTTTCATGCTGTGTCTCCTTGTGTCGTGGTTCTGATGCGGACGAGTGAAATTCGATTCGGACGATTCGTCCAGCTGGGCGCTCGCCCGATGGGCTCGGGCACTGAGATGACGGGTGCTTGGGGTCAGATCACCCCCGCCTGACGCAGCTCGGCGATCGCGGCGTCGTCGAGTCCCAGTTCGGCTGCGAGCACACCGTCGGTATGCTCGCCCAACAGCGGCGGACCTTGCCCATAATCGATCTGCGTGCGACTGAAGCGGATCGGGTTGGCGACCTGCGGTACGGTCCCCGTCTCAGTGTGGGAAAGATCCTTGCGAAGGCCGCGGTACACCACCTGAGGATCGGCGAAGACCTGATCGATCGTGTTGATCGGCCCGCAAGGCACGCCCTGCGCCTCGAGCTCAGTCATCCATTGGGCGGTCGTGCGAGCGGTCATCGCGGCGGCGATCAGGGGAATGAGTTCAGCCCTGTGAGTGAGGCGCGAGCGATTGTCCAGGAATCGTGGGTCATCAGCGATCTCGAGGCCTGCAACGCCACAGAATCTGCGAAATTGACCGTCATTGCCGATGGCCAGGATCAGATTGCCGTCGGCAGTCGGAAAGGCCTGATAGGGGGCGAGATTGGGATGGGCATTGCCCCATCGAACCGGGACCTTGTCCGACACAAAATAATTGAGATTGTGATTCATCAACCAGGCGACTTGCGTGTCGAGAAGCGCCATATCGATGTACTGACCTTTCCCGCTGGCGTCGCGCTCACGCAGGGCCGCCAGGATGGCCACGGTGGAATACATGCCCGTCATCAGATCGGCGATCGGCACCCCGCATTTCTGAGGGCCGCCCCCGGGCAAATCGTCGCGCTCGCCGGTCACGCTCATCAAGCCGCCCATGGCCTGGATCATGAAATCGTAGCCGGCCCGATTGCTGTAGGGGCCCGTCTGGCCAAACCCAGTGACCGAGCAATAGATCAGCCGGGGGTTGAGCGCCGCCAGGGCCTCATAGTCGAGACCATAGCGCTTCATGTCGCCGACCTTGTAATTCTCGACGAACACATCACTGCGTGCAGCAAGCGCCGCTGCGATCGCCTGACCCCGCGGCTGCGCGATATCGAGCGTGACGGACTTCTTGCCCCGGTTGGTCGATGCAAAATAAGCCGAGTCGCCGGTCTCGCTGCCGTCGGGCCGCCGCAGGAAGGGCGGCCCCCACGCGCGCGTGTCGTCGCCCGTGCCTGGACGCTCGATCTTGATGATCTCGGCCCCCAGATCGCCCAGGATCTGAGTGGACCAGGGCGCAGCCAGAATGCGCGACAGGTCGAGCACCCGGATGCCGGCAAGCGGAGCACTCATCGGTCGAACAGGATGCCGGGGTTGAGAACCCACTTCGGGTCCAGCGTGTTCTTGCTCGCGCGCAGCACCTCACGAAACAAGGGCGGCACCTCACGGTCGTACCACTGCCGGTGGTCGGGCCCCAGCGAGTGATGGTGGGTGATGGTCCCGCCGGCATCGCACATCGCATCCGATGCCGCCGCCTTGATCGCCCAGAACTGCTCGACGAGCCTGTCCTTGTCACCCAGTGCATGCCAGGTGAAATACGGCGCGGGCCCATCGGGATAGATATGGGTAAATCGCACCGTGCAGGTGCCCTCGCGTCCTGTGATTTCTCGTATCGCCTTCCGCGTGCGCGCCTTGACGGTCGCCTGGAAATCCAGGTATCGATCCCAGGTCACGCAGCTTTCCATGGTGTCACGCATCACGCCGCGGGCGATCGCATGCGGGCGCAGATAGGGCCCGCGCAGGAATTTGTCGCGCCAGTTGCCCGCGGCGCCCTTGCGCTGGGATGCCTCGTCGCTCAGCGCTTCGACATCCCACTCACCGCCATGATCGGCGCAGATCTCCAGCGCACGCGCCATCCAGGCATCGAGAGGATGATCGCCCGATTCGAAGGTCAGCACGAGCACGTCGTGGCGACCATCCCCGGCTTCGGTAAATCGCGCTTCCTCGCGCTCGAGCAGCCGCGCATTGGCCGGAAAAAGCCCCGACTGGCTGATCGCTCGCGTGGCGTTGACCGCTTTCTCATAGTCATCGAAGCGCACGGTCGTGGCCGATCGGTAGGTGGGCTTGCGATGCAGACGCACCCAGGCCTCGGTGATGACCCCCAATGCCCCCTCAGAGCCCAGGAACAGGCGATCGGGGTTGGGGCCTGCACCGGAGGTGGGCCATCGGTGCGAAGCGATCGTGCCTCGGGGGGTGACGACACGCAGGCTCTCGATGTGGTCATCGATCTGGGTGTAGTTGGTCGCGTAGTGGCCGGCCGCACGCGTGGCGATCCAGCCCCCCAGGGACGAAAACTCCCAAGCCTGCAGGAAGAAGCGCATCGTGAGGCCCGAGGCCTTCAGTTGCCGCTCCATCGAGGGCCCCAGCACGCCGGCCTGGATACGCGCGGCCTGCGAAGTGCGATCGATCTCTAGCACACGATCGAGATGGCGCAGATCGATGGTCACCAGACCCTTGTAGCGCTCGTCGCGGGTGTGGTTGACCCCCCCGGTTACCGACGAGCCGCCTCCGAACGGCACCGCCGCATAGCCGTTGTCCCCGCACCAATCGAGCACTGCTGCCACGTCCGCTTCGGTACGTGGGAGCGCCACCACATCGGGAGGGTTGCTGAAATCGCGACGATGGATCATCCGGGCAATGTCATGCACCGAACGCCCCCAGGTGTGGAAGAGGCGCTCATACCGGTCGTCTGTACAAAAGCTTCTGAGCGCGATTGGAATCGCGATGCGCGGGGTACGAATGGTAATTTCAGACTCGACGGGCATGGACGCGGGCTCGAAACGGTCGACCCCGAACAGATCGGCCCAGGTTCTCTCGAACCACGCCATTTCCTCGGGGCTGACCGTGTCATCCTCGTAGCCCCATCCATAGAAACTGCGGCGCCGCGTCGCGCCCGTCGCGTCATTCATCCTCGGCCTCCTGGCCTCTCCGGTTGTTGCGGAGAGGTCTTTGTGAATACCTATTCAAACTGAAACATGTCACTTAAAACAGATTTCTATCAAAAATAAATTCGTATTCACGAAATGTCAAGAAAAAACGGGACCTCATTGAGCCAGCCGGCCCAATGCCACGTTCGACAGGCTCAGGGCGCGAGCCGCGATCGTGCAGGTCATTCCGCACATACACGCAGGAAAGGTTCGAGGCTGGCAAAGCCGCTGGTCAGCGGGGCAAGATGGTTGTCACTTACAACGGTATCGAGATTGATGTTGAGCCGCATCAATCACCGGTGGCGTTATCGAGCGCGATTCAGGGCACACACGGTGCGGCCGACCAAGCGAAACCAATTCATGCCATGACTCCTCAATCAGGACGGGTGGAAAACGTCGTGCAGGCGGGTCAGCGGACTCAAAGCCCCCGGTAGTCACTGCCCAGATGAAACACGCAGTCGCCCCGCTCGGTGCGGCCAGGGACTCTGCGGCACAAGACCATGCCCGCGCGGGCGAAGTACATGGGATCGGGATCGCGCCAGGGCGTGAGAGGAAAATGCATCAAACCGGCAAGCTGCCCGGCCGCCACGCCTTCACCCAGTTCCACCGCAGGTTCGAACAGGCCCGACTCGTTTGCATAAACGAAGTAATCGGGGCCCCCGACCTCGACCAGGCGGGTCCCACGTCCGGGCTCGACCGCAAGCTCAGGTACGATTTCCAGATGCCTGAGCACTCGATGCAGGCCGCTCTCGAGCATCTTGACCGCACTCGGCGCGACAGTCCCTCCGCCCCCCGCCTCGGTACCCATCGCAATCACGCCACGACGACGCGCGCTGGCCCCGAACGCGCGCTCCGCGCCCATCGGCCGGGTCGCGACATACGAGACGGGCGCACCGAAAACATCGAGCAATTCGAGTACGGTCTTGTTGCGCGACTCCATTCCGGGAAAAACATTGGCCTGTGCACAAGGCACGTACGCGAGGGAACTGCCGCCCGAGTGAAAGTCGGCTGCGTAATCGCACAGGGGCAAGAGCACACTGTCGACAAAGTGGGCGATCATCGCCGTGGGCCCACCCTCGGGATCTCCGGGAAAGGCCCGATTCAGGTTGCCACCATCGATCGGTGACGTTCGCCTCCCCGCCGCAGCCGCGGGCGCGTTTACCGCGGGCAGGATGATCAGCCGCCCCTGAACATCCTCAAGCCGCAAGGTGCGTGCCAACCGAGACAGCGCGACCTGCCCTTCGTATTCGTCGCCATGATTGCCAGCCATCAGGAGCATCGTCGGCCCCGTGCCGTGGCGGATGCACACCACGGGAACGGGTATCCATCCATAGGCCGATTCGTGCGTCGAGTGCGGCACCCGCAGAAAACCAGTCTGCCGTCCGGGCGCATCGAAATCGATCGTCGTACCGATCTTCGACGCGCTCACTTCAGGGTCAGCCTGTGCTGGGCTCATTGTGGCTCGATCTTGGCAGCGCGAATCACTTCGCGGTACTGCTCAATCGCGACCGCCGTGTGGCGCTGCAAGGCATCGGGCGCATAGTCGGCCTCAGGCAGCAACTGCATGCCGCGTTCACGCATCATTGACTGCACGGCTGGATCGCCAATGACCTTGAGGTAGGCACCATGCATCCGCTCGATCGCCGCGCGCGGCGTTCCCTTGGGTGTATAGATGCCGAACCAGATCGTGCCGTCGAACCCGGCATAAGTCCTCGCAACAGGCGGCACGCCAGGCAGGAAATCCAGCTCGGTCAGGGCCGTGACGGCGATGGCGCGAAGCTTGCCCGCTTTGACGTGGGGCACCGAGGTGTTGGGCGGCTCGATCATCGCGTCGGCATGCCCACCGAGCACCGCAATCAGCGCCGGCGCATTGCCCTTGTGCGAGATCTGGGTCACTTGTATACCCGCCCGTGCGGCGAGCATCGAGACGACAAGATTGGACATCGTGCCCACACCACCGTCGGCGAAATTGACCTTACCGGGATTTTTTTTGGCGTAGTCGACCAGTTCGGCGAGAGTCTTGAACGGTGCGTCGGGACGGATGATCAGCACGCCCGGCATATTGGGCAGACGCATCACCGCATCGAAGTCGTTGACCGGGTCATAGGGGAGCTTCTTGTAGAGCGACACCGCCGCAGCCATATAGCCAACGTGACCCACCAGCATCGTGTACCCATCGGCAGGGGCCCGAGCGGCTCTGGCCGACCCGATCGTGCCGCCCGCGCCGGCGATGTTCTGCGTGACGATCGGCTGACCCAGATGCGCGGCCATTCGGTCCGAAATAGCCCGGCCAAGCGAATCGGTCGGCCCGCCGGCGGCACTCGGATTGATCCAGGTGACAGGTCGCGTGGGATAGCTTTGGGCCTGGACTGCGGCAACCTGGAAAGTGATCGCCGCAGCAAGTGCGGCGAGGGTCATTCTTCTATTCATGCTCGGTGTCTCCCTTGGTGTTCAAAAAAATGGATCACAGGATCGAAATCGCTCCTCCGGGGTCAGCGCCGTGCATCGGGCACTCAGGCCGCGAGCGCAAGCTCGAGGTTGTCCGGCGAACAGAGATGGCCGCTCGGCTCGCCCAGAGTGGTCGTCCGCTCCATCTGACGAATCTCGTCTGGGTCATAGTCCCCGAGCGCAAGATGTATGGTGCAGCGGTTGTCCCAGATCAGAAGATCGCCAGGACGCCAGCGGTGCCGATACGTAAAGCGCGGCTGGGTGGAGTGGCGGATCAATTGGTCGATCAGCGGCCGGCTCTCGGCGGGTGTCATACCCTCAAAGGCGCGCACGCTCTCGCCAATGTAGAGCGCCTCCCGACCAGTCTGCGCATGCCGACGAACCAGTGGCTGACAGACGGCTGGGTTGATACGCTGATTTTCACGTTGCCACGCTGCGGTCACACCTTTGCGGCCGCGGATATAGACCGCGTGAAGGCCACGCAACATCTGCTGCATGCCCGGCGACAGGGCCTCGAATGCTGCGTACATGTTGGCAAATACCGTGTCGCCCCCCACTGGCGGAACACGGATAGCACGCAGGAAAGAGATGCCTGCAGGACGCAGCGACGGGGCCAGATCCGAGTGCCATTCGTGCCCGATCATCTTGCCGTAGGCCACGCCGCCCTCGCGGGGGATATTGTCGACGCGCAGGATTTCCGGGTGACCGGGATCGCGATCCAGCGGAATCGCATCGTGCGTCTCGAGCTCGCCAAAGCGCCGACTGAAGGCCAGATGCTGATCGCGGGTAGCAGGACCATCACGGATCACCATCAGACCGCCGCGATCGGCGAGGGCCTCGCGCAAGCGCCCCAGATCAGGGTCGGCGATCGGACTGG
>Ga0169931_10012694_pt1 | contig 11635 bp, 11 predicted proteins | sample Kivu_15m_20L_FD_129675 | JGI IMG/M metagenome (GOLD analysis project Ga0169931, IMG submission 129675) | Freshwater microbial communities from Lake Kivu, Western Province, Rwanda to study Microbial Dark Matter (Phase II) - Kivu_15m_20L... | ecosystem: Environmental > Aquatic > Freshwater > Lake... | reverse complement strand
CGGTCCGCGGGGCCGATGGCCGCCCCGGTGGCGACCCGCTGGCGGCGGTGGCGGCCTTCGGCGATCCGATGCAACCCCTGGCGGCCGGCCTCGTCCTCGCCGCGGCCGAGGCCGGCAGGCCGCTGCTGCTGGCCGGCGGCAGCCAGATGGCAGCGGTGCTGGCCCTGGCTCTCGCCCTGGCTCCGGCATCGCTGCGCCCGCACCTGGCGGCCCATGCGGCGGTCGGCACCACGGCCTGGGTGGCCGGCGAACGCGACAGCGATCTGCTGCTGCTGCTGCAACGGATCGGCACCCGCTGGGGGGTCGAGCCCCTCGCCCTGGCCGCCTCGCTGCGCTTCCACGGGCCCGTGCATCCGGCCCTAGCCGACTACGAGCGCGGCTACGTGAAGGAGGGCGTGGGTGCCGGAGGGCTGGCGATCCTCTGGGAGCTGGCGGGCCGCACGCCGGCCAGCCTCGCTCTGGCCTGCGACCGGGCCTGCACGACCCTTCTCGGCGCGGCTGCGGCACCGCCGGCCTGCACCCTGGCCGCGGCAACACCGCAGGCGGCAGTGCCGCAGGCGGCTGCGCAGCCCGCACGCCCCCACGCTCCCGCGGCCGGCGACCTACGGTCCGGCGATGCCTGATCCCCAGCCTCTCTCCCGCCGCCGGCTGCTGCGGCTGGGCACCGCGGCCGGTCTCTCCCTCGCCGCCCTCGGCCTGGGGGGGTGCGGCGGCACGGGCCCCCGTCTGGTTGGCACCCGTGGCGATCTGCCCGCCGCCTGGACCTCCCGGCTGCCGAAGTCCTGGCAGGTGCTGCTGCTCGATGATCCGGCAGCCGTGATCGCCGCCACCGGAACGCTGCCTGGCCGGAGGGCGGAGACCGCCCTGCCACCCGCGCTCCTCCAGCTGAGCGATGGCTGGGCCACCGGCCTTCCCGCCAGGGCCCTGCAGCCGATCGGCACCACCGCCCTGCTGGAGCGTCTCGATCGCCAGGCCGCCCCGGTGGCACGCCTGTTCCGCAGCCTTGAGGCTCCCGCCGTGGCCTTCCCCTGGTCGCTGAACCCCTGGGTGCTGGTGCTGCGCGACCGGCCCGATCTGGCCCGCCGCGGCGGCGAGGGCTGGGACCTGCTGCTCGATCCCAGCCTGCGCGGACGGCTGGTGCTGCCCGCCTCGCCACGGGTGTGCCTGGCTCTGATGGAGGAGGATCCCGGCAGGGTGCGCCAGCTGCGGGCCCAGGTGCTCGCCCACGACGACCGCGACGGCCTGAGCCTCCTGCTCGACGGCCATGCCGAAGCCGCGGTTCTGCCCCGCCAGCGCGTGATGCCGCTGCTCCGCCGCGATCCCAGGCTGGCGGTGGTGGTGCCGCCGCAGGGCGGCCCACTGAGCTGGAATCTGCTGCTCAGCCCGGCGGGAGCACCCGAGGTTCCACTCGACTGGCTGGCTGAGCCCCTGGAGCCGCCCCTGCTCACCAGCCTGCTGGCGGCCGGCTGGGTACCGCCCCTCCCCGAAGCAGCGCTCACGGCCGCGCTGGCCCGCTTCCCGGCGGCGCAGCGCGCTCTGCTGCTGCCCCCCGCGGCGGTGCGGGCACGCTGGCGCGATCTGCCTCCTCTGCGCAGCGGTGAACGGGCGCGGCTGCAGGCGATCTGGGATGGCGCAGCGGCCCCGGCCGGCGCGGGCTGAAGCCCGGCTTTCCAGAAGCAGCGAGGCCCGGCACTCCGGCCACCAGCGGTGCTGGTTTCGCCAGTCCAGAGCAGGATTCCGCTCACCCCCAGAGGCGGCGCCGCGGCGCCGCCGCAAGGCGGCGGTGGGTATCCGCCAGCAGATCGGGGATCGGCAGCCCATGGGGACAGCGGGGCAGGCAGTCGCCGCAGCGGGCACAGGCCGAGGCGTCCAGCGCCTCCCACCAGTGGCCGGCGCGGCCGATCAGCCCGTAGCGCTCCTGCGCGAAGGCCACCAGGTCGTGCCCGAGCGCCAGGTTGCGCAGGCGCAGGAGCGAGGGGATCGGCACGTGCGAGGGGCAGGGCAGGCAGGCGCGGCACTGGCCGCAGCGATCGGCGCCGAGGCGTTCCGCCGCGGCGGCGGCCAGCCGCCGCAGGGCCCTCTCCTCGGCGGCGCTGCGGGGGCCGTCGGCCGCGGCGAGTCGCCCGGCCCAGAGAAGATCCTGCGGCCTGGCTGCCCCGAGGGTGAGGGTGCTGATCCCCTCACTGAGCAGGTAGCGGTAGGCCAGTTCCAGGGGCGCGAACGGGGCGCAGTCGGCCACCAGGGTGTCTGAGGGGGCCTGGAGGCGGCCTCCCTTGTCGGCGGGGGAGATCGCCATCACACCGATCCCCGCGGCGAGCGCCTGCCGGGCCAGGGGGAGGCGGGCCGGGTCGAGAAGATGCAGGTGCAGGCTGCAGAAACTGAAGCGTCCGCTGGCCAGCGCCGCCTCGATCAGGTCGTTGTCTCCGTGGCTGGAGAAGCCCACCTGCCCCACCAGCCCCTCCGCCAGGGCGGCCTCCAGCAGCTCGGCGCCTCCGCCGCGCAGGGCCCAGTGCAGATGCTCCGGCGTGTTGAGGCCATGCACCGCCAGGTTGTCGAGCCGCTGAAGGCCGAGGCGCCCGAGGCTGCCCCGGATCTGCCGCAGCCCATCCGCCGTTCCCAGGCCGGCACCGGCGCCTGGAAGCAGCTTGCTGGTGATCAGCAGGTCGGCACGGCTCTCCGGATGCCGCTGGCCCAGGCCGGCCAGGGCCTCGCCGAGAAAGGCCTCCGCCGGGCCATAGGACGGCGCTGTCTCGATGTGGTTGATGCCCACGGCCACGGCGGCCTCGAGCACGGCGGCAAGGCTCGCCCCACTCTCCAGGGCCCGCATCGTGCCGAGGGTGAAGAGGGAGACCGGTCGGCCCCGGCCGAAGGGTCGTCGCACGGCAGCCACGCCCGCCAGTCCTGAACCGGCCTCAGGGGCGCCAGGCACCCCTTCGGCACCGCGGTCTCTGGGAGCGTGGGGCTCAGGGCCCGGCGCTGTCTCGCTCTTCGGCGCTGTCGGCGGGCGGTTCCCCGGACGCGGGCTCGGAACCTCCGGCCGCATCCTCCACTCCCTCAGGCGGCTGCGGCGGCGCGGCCCCCTCCCCACGCTGCAGGTGGCGGACCAGTTCAGCCGGGCTGGTGCGGTCGAGGAAGCGGCGGAAATCCTCCTGATCCTCCGCATCCGCCTCGGCATCCACGGGGATCGAGGCGTCGGCCACCACCTCCTCCAGCATCCAGATGGCGCTGCCGGTGCGCAGGGCGAGGGCGATGGCGTCGCTCGGCCGCGCATCCACCTCCGCCGCCGGGTCCTCGCCACGCTGAAGCCTGAGCACGGCGCGGAAGGTGTTGTCTTCGATGGCATGGATGATCACCCGCTCCAGCCGCAGCCCCCCGGCCTCGAGCAGGCTCACCATCAGGTCGTGGCTGAGGGGCCGCGGCGGCCGCTCCCGCTGGAGGCCGGCCATGATGTTTTGGGCCTGGCTCTGATCGATCCAGATCGGCACCTGGCGGCGGCCGGAGGGATCGCGCAGCAGCACGATCGGGCTGCGACTGGCGGCATCGAGAGCGATCCCGGCGACACGCATCTCCACCATCCCGGCTGCCCTCCAGGCTCTCGCCCTTGCCCCTGCCACGATTATGGCCACAGTGCAGGGCCTGGGGCATGTTCACCGGACTGGTGCAGGCCGTGGGCCGGCTGGAGCGCTGCCCTGCCGGCGTGCGGATACGGCTGCCGGCCCCGGATGCCCTGGGCGCGCTGCAGATCGGCGACAGCATCGCCGTCGATGGCGTCTGCCTCACGGTGGCGGAGCGGATGGCCGACGGGTTCCGCGCCGATGTGAGCGAGGAGACCCTGGCCCGCACCACCCTCGCGGCCCGCGCCGCTGCCCGGCAGGCCGTGAATCTCGAACCGGCCCTGCGGCTCAGCGACCGGCTCGGGGGGCATCTGGTCAGCGGCCATGTCGACGGGCTCGGGGAGGTGAGCGGCATCGAGAGGCTGCAGGGCTCCTGGAGGCTTGCGATCCGCTGGCAGGAGCCCGCCTGGGGCCGGTTCATCTGCGAGAAAGGCAGTGTGGCGGTGGATGGCATCAGCCTCACCGTGGCCGGCCTCGCCGCCGGATCCCCCGCCTCCGCCGCGCATGGCGCGAATCGTGCGCTCGAGCCGTCGGCAGCGCCAGCCGATGGCGCTGCCTTCTGGATCGCGGTGATTCCCCACACCTGGGCCTCCACCACGCTGCAGCACCGGCGCCCGGGCGATCTGGTGAACCTCGAGGCGGATCTGCTGGCCCGCTACACCGAACGTCTCCTCCAGAGCCGGATCGCCCCTCCTGACGGAGCCCCCGCCCTGGATGCCGGCTGGCTCGCCGAACACGGCTGGGGCTGAGCCGCTGCACAGGCGCCCCGTGGCCGCAGGCGCGCGCCCTGCCTAGGGTCCGAGGCGCAGCCCGCCGATCGTCATGGCACCCGAGATCTCCGAACTGGTCACCACCCCAGCTGAGCCCGGGCGGCTCGCGCGAGACAGCAGCTCGCTGCGCACCTTCACCCTGGCCGAGGGGGTGCTGATGCTGGTGCTGGGCGCCCTGGCCCTGATCTTTCCCGTGCTCGCCTCGCTCTGGGTCACCGCCGTGGTGGCCATCGGCTTCCTCGTGGGCGGCGTGGTGGGCTGGGTCAACACCCTCGCCAGGGCGCCACGGCTGAGCCGGGCGATCAGCTTCTGGCGGCTCACCATCGCCACCCTCTTCCTGGTCAGCGGACTGTGGATGGTGCGGCAGATCGCAGGCGGACCGGCCGGAGCGGCGCGGCAGGTGGCGGCCCTCGCCCTGGCGATCGGCGTGGTGTTTCTGGTGGAGGGAGCCGTGGCTGCCGTGGTGGCGCTCTCGAATCGCCAGGTGAAGGGCTGGGGCTGGGGCCTCACCAATGGCGTGGTCACCCTGATCCTGGGGCTGCTGATCCTCACGATGAAGCAGCTCAGCCTTCTCTGGGTGCTGGGCACGCTGGTGGGGATCAGCTTTCTGTTCAGTGGCCTCGATCTGCTCACCTTCAGCGCCAGCTTCCACAGTGCCCGGGTGAAGCAGGGCCCGGGTGAAGCAAAACCCTTGATCCGCAACCACGGACGGCCGCAGGCCTGACTGGCAGAAGGCCAGGAACGCAGGCCAGCGGAACGATCAGTGGGATCCTTCCGACAGCGGCGACAGCCAGATCGAGCCGGATTCCCGGTGCAGCTCGATCCGGAACTCCTGGCCTGGCTCGAAGCCCATGCGCCGGGTGTAGGCCTGGCCGATCAGCAGATTGCCGTTGCCATGCACGCGGGTGCGGAAATCGGCCTGCCGACCCTTGCCGTGGGAAGCAGGGCCTGCGGCCGAGGGCACGCTGTAGCCCTTGGCGGCCACCAGGGCCCGGTAGAAGCTCTTCTTGAGCACCCGGCCACTCGGTCCCACATAGCCGCAGGCACGGGCGATCTGATCTTCCGGGCGGTTGCTCAGCGCCCGGGCGCGATCAAGCAGAGCGGCACCTTCGAGCGGTGCCTCGGGAATGCCGGTGCCATCCAGGCCCTCCGTGGTCGATCGATGGGTTGCCATTGGCTTGATCAGCCGAAAAACCATGATGGAATTGTGACCAATCCCGCTGGGGTTCGGCAAGGTTCCTGGGGGTACGTCTGCGGACCTGTCTGGGAAAGGGCCTCAGAGCAGGTAGAGGATTCCGAAGAGAATCACCCAGATTCCATCGACAAAATGCCAGTAGAGCTCGGCAGCCTCCAGGCCGAAGGGTGTGGCGCTGGTGATCCTGCCGCCGGCGCGGGCCTGCCACCAGACGATCAGGATGCAGATGACACCGAGGGTCACGTGCAGACCGTGAAAACCGGTGAGGGCGTAGAAGGTGCTGGCGAAGAGATTGTCGGTGAGACCGAAGGGAAGGTTGAAATACTCCACCATCTGGCCCCCCAGGAATGCGGCGCCGAGGGCAGCGGACACGAGCAGCCAGAGACGGCACGAGGGGTGATCACCGCGCAGCAGGCCCCGACCGGCCCGGTGAAAGGTGTAGCTGCTGACCAGCAGCAGCAGCGTGTTGATCGCCGGCAGCACCAGCTCGAGCTCATAGCTGGATCCCTCCGGCAGCGGGTTGACGGCTCGGAAGGTGAGGTAGGCGGCAAAGAAACCGGCAAAGGTCATGCCATCGGCCACCAGAAAGGTGGCCAGGCCGAAGAGGCGCACATCGGCGTGCTCCCCGTGCTGCTCATGCCCATGGGAATCGGCCGCCGTCTCGGCCACGGCCAGGCCGGCCAGAGAGGTGGAATCACTGCTGCCGGGAGCGAGGCTGGTCATCGTGGGCGGGAATGAAGTGGGGATGCGCTGAGCACTGGAGCAGGCAAGGCAGAACTGCCGGAGGCAAGAGAGGGGGCCGTGGATCAGCGGTCGGGGCCGACCCAGAGCTCTCTGCCGGTGGCCACATTCAGATCGATGCGGTCTGTGGGGGTGCCGTAGCCGTAGGGATGGGTGACGAGAGGGGCATCGCCGATCCAGTTTTCAACCGGGGGTGGCGAGCTGGTGAGCCACTCAGGGGTGAGGGCGTTCCAGGGGTTGTCGCCGGCGCGGTCGCCGCGGTAGGCGCTGACCACCACATTGATCAGGAAGGGAAGGGTGCTGAGGCCCATCAAGAGAGCGCCCACACTGCTCACCTGATTCCAGGTGGTGAAGGAGGGGTCGTATTCGGCGACGCGGCGTGGCATGCCGTTGAGGCCGAGCCAGTGCTGGGGAGCGAAGCAGAGGTTGAAGCCCACAAACGTCAGCAGGAAGTGAAGCCGACCGAGATCCTCATTCAACATGCGCCCCGTGAATTTCGGATACCAGTGATAAACCGCACTGAAGATCACAAACACGGTGCCGCCATAAACAATGTAATGAAAATGGCCAACAACGAAATAGGTGTCGTGCACGTGGATGTCGAACGGCACCTGGGCCAACGCCACACCGGTGATGCCGCCGAAGACGAAATTCACGATGAAGGCACAGGCAAACAGCATGGCGCTGTTGAGGGCGATCTTGCCTCCCCAGAGCGTGGCAAGCCAGTTGAAGAACTTGATGCCGGTGGGCACGGCGATGAAAGCCGTGGCGATGGTGAAGAAGAGGCGCATCCAAGGGGGCGTGCCGCTGGTGAACATGTGATGAGCCCAGACCACCAGACCCAGCAACACGATTCCCATGATTGAATAAACCATGGTGGCGTAGCCAAACAAAGGCTTGCGGGCATGGATGGGTAGAATCTCACTCACCAGCCCGAAGGCAGGCAGCACCATGATGTAAACCGCTGGATGGGAGTAAAACCAGAAGAGGTGCTGGTACACCACCACATTGCCGCCCAGAGCCGGGTTGAAGAAACCGGTATGGGCAATGATGTCGAAGCTGAGAAGGATCAAGGTTCCCGCCAGCACCGGAGTGGAAAGAACCACCAGCAGGCTGGTGCCGAGCATGGCCCAGCAGTACATGGGCAGCTGCATCAGTTTCAGCCCCGGCCGACGCAGCTTGAGAATGGTGGCGATGAAATTGATGCCCCCGAAGATCGAGCTGCCTCCCAGCAGCAGCACGCTGAGGATCCAGAGCACCTGCCCCAGGGCGGGCGTGGTGATGCTGAGGGGGGGGTAGGCGGTCCAGCCAGACTGGGCGGCGCCTCCTTGGAGGAAATAGCTGGAGATCAGCAGCAGACCAGCGGGGGGAATCAGCCAGAAAGCCACGGCATTGAGCCGCGGAAAGGCCATATCCCTCGCACCCACATAGAAGGGAATGAGGTAGTTACCAAATCCCCCATTCACCACGGGGACGATCCAGAGAAAGATCATCACGGTTCCATGCAGCGTCAGCACCTGGTTGTAGGTATCCCGGGCAACGAAATCACTGATCGGACTGGCCAGCTCGGTGCGGATCACTCCGGCGAGGGCGCCGCCGAGAAAATAGAAGAGAAAGCCACAGACCAGATACTGAAGCCCGATCACCTTGTGATCGAGACTGAAGCTCAGATAGCGCAGCCAGCCTTCCGGCTGCAGGCCACCGGAGGGGGCTGGCGGGGCGGGTTGCCCCTGGGGCTGGAAATCGGAGGGATTGGCGAGGGTCATCGGTTCAGGCCGTTGCAGTGGTTCCGGAGTCGGCGACCGTGGGCGGTGGGGGAAGGGTGTTCTGCTGCACCCAGGCCTCGAAGGCCTCCGGTTCATGCACCACAACGGTGGAGCGCATGCCGCCGTGGTACGGGCCACAGAGCTCGGCGCAGACGATCGGATAGCTGCCGGGGCGGGTGGGCGTGAAGGTCAGCACCGTGGGCTGGCCTGGAATCACGTCCTGCTTGAGGCGGAACTGGGGCACCCAGAAGGCGTGGATCACATCGCGGGCCTCCATGCGGAGCTCCACCTGACGACCGGCGGGAACGTGCAGTTCTCCACTGATGATGTTTCCCTGGGGGTAATGGAAGATGAAGGCAAATTGCATGGCCGTGAGATCCACCGGCACGGCAGCTTCACCGGCCACCGTCGCGTCGCCGCCGACCCCGATGCCTCCCCAGACCCGTTTGGCAGCGTCCGGATCGGCGGTGGCGGAGGCCTCCATGGTCATCGAATCGCCATGGCCGGGATGGTGAGCGGCGGCGAGAGCGGCGGAGCCTGAGGCCGGCTGCACGGCATGCATGGCGGAGTGGTCGTTGAGCGGCGCCATGCCACCCATGCGCTCGTAGATGTCGTAGCTGTAGATCCCCACAAACAGCACCACGATCGCCGGAATGGCCGTCCAGACGATCTCAAGGGGCAGATTGCCCTCAATCGGGGCCCCATCGGAGCGATCGCCAGGCCTGCGGCGAAAACGGATCAGGCTGAACACCAGAAGCCCGACGATGCCGAGGAAAAGAATGGTGCCAATGCTGAAGAGAACCTTAAAAAGGCTGTCGTAAACCGGTGCGTTGCTGCTCGCGTCGAGCGGCAGCAGCAACACGTTCTCGCCCACCCAGAGCCCGGCCAGCACAAGGGCCATGCCAAGCAGAAGGGTGACCAGAGCGGAGGGGATGGCCACAGCCGGTACCCGCAGATGATCAATGACCCGTCCAGCCTATGGAGAGCGGAGGGTCGCTGGATGTGCGATCTGAACCCAGGTCAGGAAAGTCGCGAAAGTTCAGATTTGATTCATCTTCAGGCCCGAGATGTGAGGGATCGCCCATCAGGCTGAACTCGCTAACTTGACTCTGCCATCAATCACTCGGCCATGGCCACCGGCGCGGTGCCTGTCACCGCTGATCCTCCATCCCGCCGGGGCCTCTCCTTGCAGCGCTCGCTGCATGCCCTGCTGGCCCACCTTGTGGTGGCGCTGGTGGCTCTGGTGGGCATCGGCGGGGCCACCCGCGTGATGCAGGCCGGTCTGGCCTGTCCAGACTGGCCCCTCTGCTATGGCACGCTTCTGCCGGGCCGGCAGATGAACCTGCAGGTGTTTCTGGAGTGGTTCCACCGCCTCGATGCCTTTCTGGTGGGCATCGCTCTGCTTGTGGCAATGGCCTTCAGCCTGTTCCGCAGCCGTGGCCTGCCCGCCTGGCTTCCCTGGGGAGTGGGTCTGTCCCTGCTGCTTGTGGCCGTGCAGGGAGGTCTCGGTGCCCTCACCGTTCTCAGGCTTCTGGAGGCCGGCACCGTGACGGCCCACCTGCTCACGGCCCTGCTGCTGGTGCTGGTGGTGTCTGCCTGCGCCGAAGGGCTCGCCTCCTCCCAGAGCGCCGAGCCACTCCCTCCGCCTCCCTGGTGGTGGCCGGTCATCACCGTTTCCACTCTGCTGCTGGTGAGTCAGTGCGGCCTGGGAGGAGCCATGGCCTCCCGCTGGGCCTCCTCTCTCTGCCTTGAGAGCGGCGAATCCTGCCGCTGGCTCCTGCTCCACCGTCTCGGGGCCTGGCCCGCCCTGATCGGTCTGCTGCTGCCTGGCCTTGCTGCTCTCTCCCTGCCCCGCCCCCAGCGGCTGCCACTCGGGCGTCTCGCCCTCGGCCTTGCCCTGCTGGCGCCGGCGCAGGTGCTGCTGGGTGTCCTCACCCTGCGGCATGAGCTCTCACAGCCTCTGATCACCGTGGCCCACCAGATCACCGCCGCGATTCTTGTGGCGCTGCTGGGCTCGATCTGGGGCCGCAGCCTCGCCCCCCTTCTCCCCTCCCGGTCCATCCCTGCCTGTTCCACTCCCGAGATGGCCCATGGTTAGCGTCCGTTCCTTCCCCCGCCTCAGGCTTCCCCACGCCGGCGGCTCTCCTGCCCGTCTGGCCGGTGACCCCCATGGGCTCGTGCCACCGCCTGCCGCGGCACCCGGGCCTGATGGGCCCAGGCCGACAGCGGGGGGAAACCAATCCCCAGCCTCCGCTTCATCGGCTGCGATCCCCCCTTCGGTGAAGCTGCCCGCCTGGCTCGAAGTGGCCAAGCCCCGGCTGATTCCCCTGCTGCTGGCCACAACCACCGCCGGCATGGCCCTCACCACCGAGTGGCCACTCGATGGCGCACGCTTCGGCGCCACGCTGCTCGGCGGCGCGATGGCGGCGGCGGCGGCTGGAGTTCTCAACTGCCTGTGGGAGGAGGAACTCGATGGCCGCATGCACCGCACCCGCCAGCGTGCCCTCCCCTCGGGCCGACTCCAGCGTGGCGGAGCCTTCACCCTGGCGATCGCCCTCACCGCCGCCTCCACCCTGCTGCTGGTGCTGGTGGTGAATGCGCTGGCGGCTTCCCTCAGCCTCCTGGGCCTGTGCAGCTATGTGCTGCTCTACACGGCTCTGCTCAAACCCCGCACCACCCAGAACATCGTGATCGGCGGCGTCGCCGGTGCGATTCCGCCGCTGGTGGGGGCGGCCGCCGCCAGCGGCAGCCTGAGCTGGCAGGCCTGGTGGCTGTTTGCCCTGGTGATGGTCTGGACTCCCGCCCATTTCTGGGCACTGGCCCTGCTGCTCCGCGAGGACTACCGCTCCGTGGGGATCCCGATGCTGCCTGTGGTGAAGGGTCCGCTGGTGACCAGCCGTGCCATCTCGGCCTACAGCTGGCTCACCGTGGCACTCAGCGGCCTCGGGGTGCTGGCGCTCCCCGCCGGAGGGTGGCTCTATGGGCTGCTGCTGCTGCCTTTCAACGCCCGACTGATCCAGCTCAGTCGGGCCCTCTCAGCCGATCCCGAGGATCCGAATCCGGCACGCAACCTGTTCCGCTGGTCGATTCTTTACCTCTTCGGCATCTGCCTGCTGCTGCTCCTGGCTCGTCTGCCCCAGGCCGGCGCCTTCGATCCAGTCCTGCAGGCTCTTCTCGCAGGCTTCTCCCAGCAGGGGCTGCTTCCAGCGGCTGCCCTCGGGGGGTGAGGACATCCCTCTCGGCGGGGCCGGCCAGGCCCCTGCGCCCGTGTGCCGGCCCTGCCTAGATTCCAGGCTCTCAATCCCCGGGAGAGAAGCTGGCTTGATCGAGCTCCAGAACCTCTGCAAGTGCTATGGCACCGGTCGCCGCACGGCCCCGGTGAGGGCCCTCGATGGTGTGAGCCTGTCGGTGGCTCCCGGTGAGCTCTACGGCCTGCTTGGACCCAACGGTGCCGGCAAGACCACTGCCCTCAGGATCCTGAGCACGCTCCTGGCCCCCGACAGTGGTCGGGTGGAGGTGGCAGGCATCGACGCCCTGGCCGATCCGCGG
>Ga0169931_10012693_pt1 | contig 11635 bp, 6 predicted proteins | sample Kivu_15m_20L_FD_129675 | JGI IMG/M metagenome (GOLD analysis project Ga0169931, IMG submission 129675) | Freshwater microbial communities from Lake Kivu, Western Province, Rwanda to study Microbial Dark Matter (Phase II) - Kivu_15m_20L... | ecosystem: Environmental > Aquatic > Freshwater > Lake ... | reverse complement strand
TCTCCGCAGCCTGTGAAACGGCCCCCTTCGGCGGAGGTTGTTCTGAAAACTGCCCGGACCCCGCGGCCGCCGCACATTCGACGCAACCTCCTGCAGAAATTGGGTTTGGGATTTTCGTAGAAAAAATCTATGTTTCATGCGGAGCATTCGACGTAGTGGACGCGGTCGTGGTGCCGTAGAGACCCTGGGGGTGGGGTCGGAGCGTCCGCCGTGCGGCCAGGGGCCTGACATGCCAAAGCAGCAGCCGAATCCTCGCGCGGAAAGGTGTTGAGACACGTGCCTCCCTCGCTTGAAACGCACGCTGTGCTTGATTTTGCAGCCGTGCTGGTGCGGCTTTCGCGGGAACGCGGCGTTCCCGTGGAGCGGCTCCGCGCGAATCAGCTGGTTGCCGAAGCCCGTGCCGCCTGGCCGGGGTCCGACCGCGACCGGTGGGCCAAGTGGTTGGCCGAGGCGGGAGCCAGTCTGGCGCTCCCCTCGCGGGAGGCAAACATCCCCCTCGATGAGGCGTTGCAACTGGCCGAGGACGGCGCGGTGCTGGTCTGCCGGCCCGCGGAAGGCGACGGGCCGTTGATGCTGCTCGGTTTCGACGGGCGGAACGCGACGCTGGGTCGCGACGAATTGGACGCCGGCGAATCGGTCGCGGCGGCGGACGTCGCGGCGCTGTTGGACGCAGGCGGTCAGGGCGAGACGCCGCAGAAGTGGTTGGTGTTCGAGCGGCCCCACGTGGTCGAGGACCACGCGGCGAAGCACTCGGAAGCCCATCCCGTGCGGCGGGCGTGGTCGCTGGTGGCGACGGAGCGCGACGACATCTGGGTGATCACGGTGTTCGCGTTCTTTTCGGGCGTGTTGAGCCTGGCGACGCCGATCGCCGTGGAGTCGCTGGTCAACACGGTCGCCTTCGGCAGGTTTCTGCAGCCGGTCATCATCCTGTCGATTCTGCTGTTCGGCTCGCTTGCTTTCGCGGCCGCCGTCAAGGCGTTGCAGACGTTGATCGTGGAGATTCTGCAGCAGCGGTTGTTCGTCCGGCTGGCCGGCGATTTGGCGTACCGCTTGCCGCGGGTCCAGCGAAGCAGCCTGGACAATCGCTATGGACCGGAGTTGGTCAATCGTTTTCTGGACATCGCGACGGTGCAGAAGTCCGTCGCCCACTTGCTGCTGGACGGCATCGCGATTGTGCTGGCCACGCTGGTCGGCATGGCCGTGCTGGCTTTTTACCATCCGTGGCTGTTGGGCTTCGACCTGATCTTGATCGCCCTGGAGGTGCTCGGGCTGTACCTGTTGGGCCGTGGCGCGATCGCCACCGGCATCGACGAATCGAAGATGAAGTACAAGGTGACGTCGTGGCTGCAGGACACCCTGCGCTGTCCGGAAGCGTTCAAGCTGCAGGGGGGAGCGGCGTTCGCTCAGGATCGGGCCAACTATCTCGCGTCCAAGTACATCCGCTACCGCAAGTTGCACTTCCGTCGACTGTTTCGCCAGATCGTGTTCATTCTGGTCCTGCAGGCGGTGGCTGGCACGGTGTTGCTGGGCTTCGGCGGCTGGCTGGTGATCAACGAGCAGCTCACGTTGGGGCAGTTGGTGGCGGCCGAGTTCATCGTGGCCATGATCCTCGGATCGATGGCCAAGCTGGGCAAGCACCTGGAGGGCTTCTACGACCTCGTGGCGTCGGTCGACAAACTGGGGCTGCTCATGGATTTGCCGATGGAGCGGCAAGACGGAATCCTGAGCTTCCCTGAGGGCGAAGCGCTGTCGGTGGCGTTCCACGAAGTCCGCCATCCGCACGGCGGGCCGACGCTGAACCGCGGCTTGACGGCGGCCGTCGACGCGGGGGAGCGGCTCGCGGTCTACGGTCCCAGCGGGTCGGGCAAATCGACGTTGATGGACCTCGTGTTCGGCCTCCGCGCACCGATCGCCGGGCGCGTGGAGATCGAGCACGTCGATCCTTCCGACATGCGGCCCGACATGCTCCGCGGACACGTCGCGCTGGTGCGTGGCGCCGAAATCTTCGAGGGCGATCTGGCGGAGAACGTCCATCTCCGCCGCGTGGGCATCAGCCAGCAGGAGGTTCGCGAGAGCCTGCAGGCCCTGGGTTTGCTCCCCGAGTTGCTGCGTCTGCCGCAGGGGCTCGAGACGCCGACGAACGCCTCCGGGGCTCCCCTCTCGCAGACCCAGCAGGCGCTGCTGATGTTCGCCCGCGCGATGGTCGGCAAGCCCCGGTTGCTGCTGGTCGACGGCGCGCTGGACGGCTTGCCCGACGCCGACCAACAGCGCGTGCTGGCCGCGTTGTCGGACGTCGATCGGCCTTGGACGCTGATCGTCACGACGGGCCGGCGATCGCTGGCTTCGCAGCTGGATCGGACGATTCAATTGGAAGGTTCGCCGTCCTTCGACCCGCGATCGATGCTCGGCTCGTCGCGGCGCCTCAAGTGAACCCTGAGACGAGTGAACCCTGAGACGAGCGGCCGGCGGGCAGCCGCCGCCGACAGACCCGCGCGACCCGCTCGCCTTCGACCTCCGCTCGATCGAAAGACGCCGCCATGGGAAGCAACGCCGCGGTGACCGACGTCCGCTCTCGGGAGCGGACCTGGGCCGAGCCAGCCTACAAGGAAAGCGAATTTCCCGCGCTCCGTCTCGAGCGGTCGTCGCGATTCGCCCGGCGGCTGACGCGGGTGCTCGCGTGGTCGATGCTGCTGGCGTTTGCAGCGATGTTTTACGTCCCCTGGCAACAGTCAATTCGCGGGCAGGGCGCGGTGATCGCGTTTTCTCCGGTCAATCGTCCGCAGAGCATCCAAGCCCCCGTCAAGGGCGTCATTTCCGAAATCGGCGAGGGGATCTACGAGAACGCGCCGATCCGCAAAGGGCAGCTGATCTATCGGATTGCCGACCAGGATCCGGAGTATCTGCAGCGGATCAACGAGCAGGTGCGGAACACCGAGCAACAGGTGACCGCCGCCAAATCCCGGCTGGGGAACGCGCAGGAGCAGTTGGCGGCCTACGAGAAGGTCGTCGCCGCCAAACAAAAGGAACTGCAGGCGACCGAACAGGGCAAACGCGAGGCGCTTGCCGCGGCGGATGCGTTCGTGCAGATGGCCGAGAACAAAATGCGGGCCAAACGCGACGCCCAAACTGCCGCCGAGGCGGGCGTCTGGCAGGCCGATCTCGACTTCCAACGGAAGCGACGGTTGGCCGCCAAAGGTCTTGAGACAGGACTGAAATTCCAAGAGGCCGAACTCAAGTTCCGCGAGTCCAAGGCCAAGCAGCAGATGGCCGTGCAGTACGTGGAATCCGCCGTACGCGAAGTCGAAGGGAAGACCGCCGAACGGGCCGCGAAGCTGCAGGAGTGGGACGTCAAGATCAACGACGCCGAATCCCAGTTGGAAACGGCCAAGAGCGACTTCGCCAAGGTGCGGATCGACATCGCAAGAATCCGCGAGGAAATCAGCAAGACCGAGAACGATCTGCTCAAGCTCCGCACCGAACAGGCCCGGCAGCGGACCCAGGAAGTGCTGTCTCCCCGCGACGGCTTCATCATGCAACTGGTCGCCTACGACGGCGCGGCCATCGTCCAGCAGGGAGACGACCTGTGCGTGATCGTCCCCGAGACGGAGGAGCCCGCCGTCCAGATGTGGGTCAGCGGCAACGACGCCCCGCTGATCGCCGCCGGGAGAATCGTCCGCCTGCAGTTCGAGGGATGGCCCGCCGTGCAGTTCTCGGGTTGGCCCTCGGTGGCCATCGGCTCCTTCGGCGGACGCGTGGCTCTGGTCGACCCCACCGACGACGGCAAAGGGAAGTTCCGCATCGTCGTCGTCCCCGACGAAACCGACCACCCGTGGCCCGAGTACCCCTATCTCCGCCAGGGCGTGCGGGCCAACGGCTGGGTGCTGCTCGATCAGGTGGCCTTGGGCTACGAGATATGGCGGCGGCTCAACGGCTTCCCGCAGGCGGCCGTCTCGCCCGCCGAGCAACTTAAGGACGCCAAGGAGGCCAAACCTCCCAAACCGGCGATCTGACGATCGCCGGGGCGCGGGCGACGCCGGAATCGTCCGACGTCTTCTCGAGCGGCGTCGACGGCCGTTTCCGCCTGCGGAGCCGTCGCGCCGGCCTGCCCGCGAGGCCCGGCGTGCGCCGGCCGCCCGGCGTGCGCCGGCCGCTCGGCGTTCCGTCTCGCCGCGGTACGTCGCGCCCTGCCGCGGCGGACGAACGGTCGAAAACCGCGTCGGCGCCGACGCGGCGCGTCGGCCGCGTTGGGGGCCGCGGCGGAGCACGGCCCGGAAGGCGTCGTCCGCAGGCCGCTAGAGGGCGGCCTCGCCGCGCCGCGGCGCGAACCAGGGGTAAATCGCCGGCAGCACCAGCGACGTCAGCAGCGTCGAGGTGACCAGGCCTCCGATGACGACGGTGGCCAGCGGCCGCTGCAGTTCCGCCCCGTCGCCCGTCGAGAGGGCCATCGGGACGAAGCCGAGACTGGCCACCAGCGCGGTCATCAGCACGGGGCGCAGGCGGGCCACGGCGGCTTCGCGTGCCGCATGCCGCGCCGATTCGCCGGTCCGACGGAGATTCTCCGCGGCGCTGACCCAGACGAGGCCGTTGAGCACGGCGACGCCGAACAGCGCGATGAAGCCGACTCCCGCCGAGATGCTGAACGGCATGCCGCGCAAGGCCAGCAGGAACACGCCGCCCGAGGCCGCCATCGGCACGGCGAGAAAAATCAGCAGGGCGAGGCTGACCGATTTGAACGAACTGTGCAGGAGCAGGAAGATCAGCAGCAGCACCAGCGGCGTGATCAGCGCGAGGCGGCGGCTGGCGGACTGCAGGTTTTCAAAATCGCCCCCCCAGCGAATCTCGTAGCCGGGGGGCAGGACGATGTCGCGGGCGATCGCCGCCTGCGCGTCGGCGACGAACGACGCGACGTCGCGACCGCGCACGTTCGCCGAAACGAAGGTGCGCCGGCGATTGGCGTCGTGCTCGACCGACGGGGGCGTCTCTTCCAGCGCGACCTCGGCCACGGCCCCCAGCGGGATCGGCTGGCCCTCGACGAAGGCGACCGGCAGCTGCTCGATCCGTTCGATCTGTCCCCGCCACGCCTCGGGAAGCCGGACGACCAGCGGCACGCGGGCGCGCCCTTCCAGCAGGGTCCCCGCCCGGATTCCGCCTTGGGCCGCCACCGCGTCGAGGATCTGGCGAGCGGCGATGCCGTAGTAGGCCAGCGTCTCGTGATTGGGCCGGATGGTGAGCGTCGTGAGGTTGGCCTGGTAGTCGGCCTTCACGTCGACGGCTCCGGCGATGCCGGAGAGCGCGGCCTCGATCTGCTTGGCGGTGCGGCCGAGCACCGCGAGTTCGTCGCCGTAGAGCAGCACCGCCACGTCGGCCTTGACGCCCGCCACGAGTTCGTCGACCCGCATTTCGATCGGTTGCGTGAATCCGAAGGCGACGCCCGGCACCGAATCCTGCAGCACCGCGGACATTTCGGCGATCAAGGCGTCGCGCGTCTTGGGCCGGGGCCAGTCATGCGGGTCGTGGAGCATGACCCAGACGTCGGTCTGGTGGACGCCCATCACGTCGTTGGCGATTTCCGGGCGTCCGGTTTTGCAGAACGCCGTCTTGACTTCAGGGAACTTCCGAATCTCGCGCTCGATTTGCGCCGACATTTCGAGGGCGCCCTCGAGGGCGGCCGAGGGGAGGCGGACCGCCTCGATCAGCAGATCGCCCTCGGCCAGCCGGGGCATGAACTCCGCCCCCAGCCGCAGTCCCACGGGAACGCTGGCCAGAAAAATCGCCAGCGCGGCGGCCGCCGTCGACGGGGGATGGGCCACCGCGATCCGCAGCAGCGGCTGGTAGATGCGCTTGATCCACCGGACCAGCCAGATGTCCTTGTCGTCCAGGCTCCGCGGCATCGCCAGCGAAGCGAGGGCCGGCATCAGCGTCATGGAAATGATCAGCGATCCCAGCAGCGCGAACAGCACGGTCAGCGCCATCGGGCGAAACAGCTTGCCCTCGGTGCCTTGCAGCATCAGCACGGGGAGATAGACGACCGAAATGATCAATTCGCCGAACATCGTCGGCTTCCGCACTTCGATGGCGGCGTCGCGAATGACGTCTTTCAGCGGGCGCTCGGCAGGCGCGTGCGCGAGGCGGTGCATGCAGTTTTCGACCATGATCACCGACGAGTCGACGATCAATCCGAAGTCGATCGCTCCCAGGCTCATCAGGCTCGCCGAGATGCCGAAGCCGTGCATCAGCGTGGCCGCCATCAGCATCGACAGGGGGATGGCGAGAGCCACGATCAGCCCGGCGCTCACGCTCCCCAGCATGGCCAGCAGCACCACGACGACCAGGGCGCCCCCCTCGACGAGATTCTTGAGCACCGTCTTGAGCGTCCGCCCGATCAGGGCCGCCCGATCGTAAATGATCTCCAACCGAACGTCCGGCGGAAGCGTCGGGCCGATCTCGGCCAGCCGCGCCTTGACCCGTTCGACCACCTCCCGCGAGTTCTCGCCCACGAGCATCATGACCAGACCCACGACCGCCTCGCCCCGCTCGTCGCGGGTGACGGCCCCCTGCCGCGGCAGCGCGCCGACGCCGACCTCGGCCACGTCGCGGACGCGAATCGGCGTGCCGTCCTTCTCCCGGCGGATGACGACGTTCGCGATGTCCTGCACGTCCGACAGCAGCGCCTGGCCGCGGATGAATCGCTGTTCGTCGTGGTGGACGGCGTAGCCGCCCCCGGCCGTTCCATGGTTCGCCTCCAGGGCGCTGCAGATCGATTGCAGCGTGAGCCCGTAGCTCATGAGCCGGTCCGGGTCGGGAAGCACTTCGTAGGCCTTGTAAAACCCGCCGTGAACGTTGATCTCCGTCACTCCCCGCACCTCGCGCAACCGCGGCGCGACGTCCCACTCGAGCAACGATCGCAGCTCCGTGGGCGACTTGCCGTCCGACCGCACCTCGAATTGGAGGATTTCGCCCAGGGCCGTCGTCAGGGGGCCCATTTCCGGCGTGCCGTAGCCCTCGGGAATCAGTCCGGCCGCGGTCGGCAGCCGCTCCGAGACGAGTTGCCGCGCCTGGTAGACGTCGGTCCCTTCCTGGAACACCAGCGTGACGACGGAAATGCCGAATTTCGAGACGCTGCGCAGCTCCTCGATGCGCGGCAGTCCGCTCATCGTGGCTTCGACGGGGTAGGTGACGTACTGCTCCACCTCCACCGGCGACAGCGAGCCTGCCGGCGTGATGACGGTCACCTGCGTGTTGGTCATGTCGGGGACCGCGTCGATCGGCAATTGCAGCGCGGAGTAGCCGCCCCCCAACGCGATCAGCAGGGCGGTCACCACGACCAAAAAACGATTTTCCAGCGAAAGCTCAATGATGCGGGCGAGCATCGCGAGGCTCCTGCGACGACATGGATGGCCGATCCTACTCCGCCACGGTTTCCAGCAGCTGCTCCGACTTGAGGGCGAAGCCGCCGTGGGAGACGACCCGCGCCCCTTCGGCCAACCCCTCCAGGATCGCCGTCCAGCCGTCTTCGGTCGCGCCCGCCACGATCGGCGTCCGCCGGTAGCGCCCTTCGGCCGTCTGGACGAACGCGTAGTGCTTCCCCTCGATGGCCACGATCGCCGACTCGGGCGCCGCCAGCGCCCGCACGGGCGCCCCCAGCGGCAGCTTGACCCGCACGTACTGCCCCGGCCGCAGCCGGCCCTCGCGGTTGTCGACGATGGCGATCAGCGGCACCGCGTTCGTTTCGGGAGACACCTCGCGACCCACGTAATGGACGTACGCCTTGCGCGGCGGCTCGGTCGGCTCGGCCGGGATGGTCAGCTCGAGCTCGTGGCCCGCGGCAAGACCCAAGGCGGCCCACTCGGGTTCGCGGACGTCGGCGACCGCCCACAGCTGGCTGGTGTCGGCGAACGTCAACAGCGCTTCGCCGGCCGCGATCCGCTCGTTGGGCGAGCGGTGGAGCGCCTCGACCACCCCCGCGAACGGCGCTTTCACGACGAACTGCGAAAGGCTGCCCGGAATCGACGGATCGCTCGCATCCTCGTAGCCCAACAGCGACGTCACGCGTTCGCGACCGACCAGCAGTCGGCGGCGGGCGTCTTCCGCCGCGTATTCGGACGCCAAACGCTCCGTTTCAGCCCCGAACAGCGCCTCGTCGATCGTGGCGTGCAGCGACGTCTTCGCGCGGGCCTCGGCAATCTGCCGCTCGGCGAGCAGCCGCCCGGAAAGCACCCCCTGGTCGGCCACGGGCGCCACGTACCGCTGCAGCTGGCGGGCAATCAGGTAGTCGGCATAGGCGGCGACCAGCGCCTTGCCGGGGGACCCCAGCGCCGCCGACCCTCCCGTGTTCTGCAATTCCTCCAGCGACGCCTCGCGGCGGATGCCCTCGGTCAATTGCTGCACGGCGTGCTGCATGGCGACCGCCCGCTGCCGCGACCGCTCGGCAATGTCGTACGCGGCCTGCAATTCCAACAAATCGGCCCGCGCCCCGCCGACCTCGGGACTGGAGATCGTCGCCAGCGCCGTCCCCGAAGCCGCCCGGTCCCCCGGGGCGACGGCGATGCTGCCCACGAAACCCGCCGTCGCTGGCGCGATTTCGATGTGCCGTCGCTGGTCGTACTGCAATCGGCCGGGGGCCGCGCGGGTGACGCGAAACTCCCGCCAGGCGACCTCGGTCGTCTCGAGGCGCGCCGCCTGCCGTTTGGCCGGCGGAATTTCGAGAACGGGTTCGGCGCCGCGCGGCGCGGCGACGGGGGGCGCCGCGAACGCGGCGGACCGCGCGGCCAGCACGCCGCAGGGAAGCGCCGCGAGGACCGCCCAGGCCGCAGGTCGCCAGTAGATTCGCTGCCGCGCAGCGACAGGCGCGGCAGGCCGAGCGGGGGCCGCCTCGGGGGCCCTGGCGGGGCAAGGCGTGGCTGACATCGGAGAGATCCTCCATGCGAGAGGGATCGGGCGCACCGCCAGGCAGGGGGCCGACGGGGCGATCGCCGGCGGCGTGCCGCGCGGCAGGCCGACCGGACGAACAAGATGCCGAAGAAGACGCGGCGCCCACGGCCGCCGCGCCGTGCAGCAACCGATCAGATGACGAAGACCTGCAGCAACGCGCAGCGGCGATTGGCCGTCAGTGCGTCGCCGCGGCGTACTTCGGCGGTACGTGCCGCAACATGCGGATTCCCGGCTTCGCAAACGCGCGCCGGTCCGCAATCGCCCGCCATCGCGGCACAGGCCAGCTCGCCCAGCAGCAGCGATTCGCTGCGCTCGGGGGCCGGATGGAGCGAGACGAAGGGGACGTGGTCGCTGGCGTCGCCCCGTTCCCAGCCCGCGTACTTCAAAGCGGCGGTCGCCACCGAAGGGCCGCAGGCCCAGCCCGCCAACGTCTGGACCCAACGATTGTGGGCCGGACAGCCGCAGGGACAGGCCCCAAGCTGCTGCAGCACCGCGGCGACCAGCAGGACCGATGCGGCAGGGCGAATGCAGCGCAGGAAGGATTCGATGAGTTCGATTCTAGTTGCTTCGCCCGCGGCTGCCAAATGCCGGCAGGCGGAATGCGGCGGCCGCCGCCGCGCCGCGTGTTGAGACGCGTTCTCGTAAGTCGCGCATCGGTCTCCAAGGCCAGGGATGCGCCGCTGGATGGCGGCGCCGCCAAGGAGCCCGCGCGGCCGCTCCGCGCGTCGGAAACAAGCGGGCGGCGACGGGCGCCAGGCGGCTCAGGGAGACCGCAAGGATCACTCGTGATCCCTGCGCCGTCAATGGGCCGAAGCTCGCCTTGCGTTGGCGGCTTCTTCCTCCGTGGGGAGCGGCGGCGCGGCTTCATTTGCGGCGCAAGGATCCCTAGGGAGCGGTCTCGGCGCCCAGCGAGTCGAACAGCAGGTTGCCGCGCAGCAACTGCAGGCCGGCGTTGAGTTCTCCCACGGCCTCGAGGTATTCGAGGTTGGTTTCGAAGGCGGTTCGCTGCGCGGTCAGCAACTCGACGTAGGAGATCTCGCCGGCCTCGTATCCGCGGCGGACCAGGGTCAGGCTTTCCGCGGAGCGCTGCAGCATGCCGCGCTCGAGCGCCTCGACGCGCGCCCTCGCCTGCTCGTATTGCGACCACGCCTGGGCCAGCCGCTCCTGCAGCCCCAGTTCCACCCGCTCCAGATTGCGGCGCGCCGCGATCAATTCCGCTTGGGCCCGCTGGACGCCGCCCTGATTGCGATTCCAGATCGGCAGCGCCAGGCCCGCCTGCACGCCGGCGATGGCGTACTCGGAGCCGTAGTCGTACTGCACCAAGCCCTGGGCGTCGATGTTGGGAATCGGTTGGACCCGTTCGCGCTGCACGACGCGCTCGGCGCGCTGCACGGCCGCGGTCGCGGCGGCGATCTCGGGACTGGTGGCGAGCAGTTGGGCCAGCGTGGCGTTCCAGTCCGACGTCCAGAGCGGGGGGATCAGCTCGCCCTCGAGCCGCCGCTCGCCGAGCGGACCCGCGGCCACCACGGCGGCCAACCGCCGGCGCGCCGCGTCGCTGGCGACTTGCGCCTGCTGCCGACGAACGGCCGCCCGCTGGGCCTCGACCTCGGCCTGCAACAGATCGGTGCGCCGGCCTTCGCCCGCGGCGAGCAGGGCCTGCGCCGCGCGAACGGCCGCCTCGCTGGTCTCGCGCAACTGCCCCGTCACTTCGAGAAGCCGCTGCGCGACCAACGCCTCGTAATAGCGCAGCCGCACGTCGGTGATCACCCGCAGCCGCGCAACCTCCCACTCCTGGATCAAGCGGGCCACTTCCCGGTCTTCCACCGCGCGGCTCAGCCCGAGCTTGTTGCCACGCACGAATTCCTGGCCGAAGTAGACGCCCTGCTGGCCCGCGCGGCCGTCGTTGCCGACTTCGCTGCTGACGTAGCCGGCCGTGGGGTTGGGGGGCAGGCCCGCTTGCAGCCACGCTCCGCGCGCCGCCGCCGCCAGCGCCGCGGCGCGGGCCACCGCGGGATTGGCCTGTTGGGCCAGTTCCTCCAACTCGCTCAGCTGCCACGGCGTTTCGCCAGGTCGCACGCTCGTCGGAAGCTGCAGCGGAATCTCGTCGGTCGGCGGGGGCAAGCGCGCCGGCGGTCCGCTCAGGCCGGCCGCCGAAGAATTCGCGGCCGTTTGCGGCAGCGGCAAGGGGGAGGGCGTCTCCGCACCGTCCAGCGGGCCGTGCGCCGCCGCACAGACGGCCCCGCACACGGCAGAGAAAACGACGCTCCGCATGGCTCTTCCCTGACTGCCGAGGGGTGCTTGGGGCGCGTCCTTGCGCAGCACCGACCGCTACCCTCGTGATCGGCAGCCGCCTCGCAGCGCATCGAACCCGATCCCGGAAGTGACGTTTGGGTAAAATGGGAGCCCTCGGCGATCGGCGGTAGCCCGTGCCTCGTTCCAGCTGCCACGAACTTGTTCCGCGGAGCCCGCCGTCCCGGTCGGCCGCACGGGCCAGGGGCGTCCGCCGCGCCCACCGCCCGCCGCGGCGCGGCTGACCGGCCGACCGGCGGAGCGGCGCGGCCGACCGGCGGGACTGCCCGGTCCGCTTCCGCCGCTGTCCGGGCGGGTAACTCGCGGCGGGGCGGCAGCCGACCGGTGCTCCGCCGGCTCCTCAATGCGTCGCGGCGAACGCGGCGAACGCTCGTTGCAGCTCCTCGTCGCTGGC
>Ga0169931_10012692_pt1 | contig 11635 bp, 3 predicted proteins | sample Kivu_15m_20L_FD_129675 | JGI IMG/M metagenome (GOLD analysis project Ga0169931, IMG submission 129675) | Freshwater microbial communities from Lake Kivu, Western Province, Rwanda to study Microbial Dark Matter (Phase II) - Kivu_15m_20L... | ecosystem: Environmental > Aquatic > Freshwater > Lake ... | reverse complement strand
GAGCCGACGTTGACGGTGGCCGGTCCGATCCGGTCCCAACGCAGTTGCGCGAGGTTCGCCGCTCGGGACGGCCCCGCGGGACCGACCGCACCTGCCGGTCCGGCTGCCCCTGCCGGCCCGACCGCACCTGCCGGTCCGGCTGCCCCTGCCGGCCCGTCCGCACCCGCCGGTCCGGCTGCCCCTGCCGGCCCGTCCGCACCCGCCGGTCCGGCTGCCCCTGCCGGCCCGACCTCACCCGCCGGTCCAGCCACTCCGGCCGGTCCCTGCGGTCCGGTCGCGCCCGGCGTTCCGGCTGCGCCTGCCGGTCCCTCAGGTCCGGGGGGTCCGGCGGGGGTGGGGCTGTAGTAGCCGGCGAGGTCGATGATCACGTCCACCGTTCCGGCGTTGTTGTACACGTTCAGTTTCCCGTCGGCGGACAACCGGACGGTGACGGCGTTCGGGGTGGGCGGGCTACCCGCGACGAAGTTCAGGTTCGACGCCAACGGCCGTGGGGCATCCGAAGAGAACAGCGTGAGGTACCCCGCGGCGGTCGGGCCGACCGCGGTCACGTTCGCGCTCACCCCGGTCGCGGTCGACGGGATCGTGCACTGCCCGTTGGTTCCCCACACGGTGAACGTCACCGATTCCCCCTGCCCGATCGGTGTTGCGCGCTCCCCGACGGTCGCGTCGGCACGGGTGTCGGCCAACCGGCACGGCGTGATCGGCGTCAACGACGACACCACCCCGGCACCACCACCGGTCGCTCCTGCCTGTTGCACCACCCCCACGAACGTCACCGTCGCCGCGGTCAACAACGACGCCACACCCACATGCACCCACCGGAACCCCGCCATCGCAACCCCCTGTACAGGACAGCCGACCGCAGACACCGTCGTGCTGCAGCGTGGAACGCTACACCGACGAGTCGAGCACCCGCAGTGCCGGTCCTTGCACGATCAGCGTCACCCGGGTGGTGTCGGCGCGCACGCCAATCGTCATGCGACATGGGTGCCACGACGGTTTCGCCCGTTTCTGGTCGGTCCCGCCGACGTTCACGGTGGTGTGTTCGCGACGTGCTCGCGGCATTGACCGTTGATGCAGGTGTGTTCGTCGGGTCGTAGGGGTGCGCAACCGGGGGTGGTGACGGTCGTGTCGGCCCCCTTGATCGGTGCGGCCTGTTGCCTGGCGGCCCCGACGGCGGACGGCCCGCGGTGTCGTGTGTCGGGGGTGGGGGTGTTCCGTTCGGGGGTGGTTGGTCGCCTCCTTGTGGGTGGTGTTGAGCATCGGGCGGTTGTCGAACGGGCAGGAGGGCTATTACCTGGCGCAGGTTGCTGCGGGGGCCGAGGACTACTACCTGCACGCGGGTGAGGTGCCGGGCCGGTGGGTGGGGGCGGGTGCGGCCGGGTTGGGGTTGGTTGGTGAGGTCGCCGGGGGCGATCTGCGGGTGGTGCTCGCGGGCCGGTCGCCGGTGGGGGCGTTGCGGGTGACGAACGCGTCGGTGCCCGGGTTCGATTTGACGGTGTCGGCCCCGAAATCGGTGTCGGTGTTGTGGGCGTTGGATCCCGATCGGGCCGACGCGGTGCTCGCCGGGCACGACGCTGCGGTCGACGCGGTGGTCACGTTCCTGGAACGGGACGCGGTGCGGGTGCGACGTGGTCGGGCCGGGGGGTTGGTGGTCCCGTCGGGGGGGATGGTCGCGGGCGGGTTCCGGCATCGCATGTCGCGGGTGGGGGATCCGGCGTTGCACACCCATGTGGTGGTGGCGAACATGGCGCAGGGTCCCGACGGGCGGTGGACGGCGTTGGATTCCCGGTCGTTGTACGCGCAGGCGCGCACCGCCGGGTTCGTTTACCAGGCGGTGTTACGCGCGGAGCTCGTCACCCGGTTGGGGGTGGTGTGGGAACCGGTGACGAACGGGTATGCGGAGATCTCGGGGATCCCGACGGTGTTGCGGGACCGGTTCTCGACCCGGCGTCGCCAGATCGATGAACTGCTCGAGGCACGCGGGTGGGTGGGGGCGTCAGCGGCGCAGACCGCGGTGTTGGCGACCCGGTCGACGAAACCGGTGCCGGTCAGCGAACCCGACCTGCGGGACCGTTGGACCCGACACGCGGCGGGGGTGGTGTGGGCGCCGGTGCTGGTGCCCCGGGTGGCGGCCGCCCGGGTGGACGTGGCGGAACTCGCGCAACGGTTGGTGGTGTCGGACGCGACGTTCGACCGGGGGGCGGTGGTGCGGGAGGTCGCGTCGCTCGCCGGGCAGGGGGTGACACTGGCTGAACTGGACGGGATCGTCGCCGGGTTCTTGTCGTCGTCAGCGGTGGTCGCGGTGGGGGAGCGCCGGTGGACCACCCCGGCGATGCTGGCGCTCGAAACCCGGGCGTTGACCCTCGCCGCCGGCCGGGTCGGGCACGGCTCCCCGGTCGACGCGACCGTCGCTGGGGCGGTGATCGCGCAACGGCGGTCGTTGGGGGCGGATCAGGCGGCGATGGTGCACCGTTTGTTGACCGGCCCCGACGCGGTGATGGTGGTGATCGGCCCGGCGGGTACCGGCAAGACGTTCGCGCTCGACGCCGCCCGTGACGGTTGGGAACGCGCGGGCCGGCGGGTGGTCGGGGTGGCGTTGGCGGCCCGCGCGGCGGGGGAGTTGTCGGCCGGGTCGGGGATCGCTGCGACCACGATCGAACGGTTCTGGTCCCAGGTTGCGTCCGGTCGGGTGGATCTGCGCGCCGGGGATGTGCTGGTGGTCGACGAAGCCGGGATGGTCGGCACCCGGACACTCGCCCGGCTCGTCGAGTTCACCGCGGCGCGTGACGCGCTGCTCGTCGCGGTCGGGGACCCGCGTCAGCTACCGGAGATCGACGCGGGCGGGTTGTTCGCCGGGCTCGCCGCGACGCTCGGGCGGGTGGAACTCGTCGACAACCGTCGCCAACGTGACCCGGTGGAACGTGCTGCGGTCGCGGCGTTGCGTGACGGTGCGGCCGGGGTGGCGGTGGACCGGTTGGCGGGTCGGGGTCGGATCGTGGTGGACACCAACTCCGACCGGTTACGGGACCGGGTGATCGACGACTGGTGGCACGCCCGTCGCCGCGGTGAACAGGTGCTGGTCGTCGCGACCCACCGGGTGACCGTCGACGATCTCAACGACCGGGCCCGGGCCCGGCTGAGCGCGGTCGGGGAACTCGGCCCGGTCGTGTTCGACGACGGCACGGTCCGGTTCGCGGTCGGTGAAACGGTGGTGTGTCACCGCAACGACCGCCGGTTGGGGGTCGTGAACGGTCTACGGGGTCGGGTCACCGGCGGGGATCCGACCGGGGTGCAGATCGAGGTCGGGGACCGCGACGTGTGGCTGCCCGCCGGGTATGCGAACGGATGGTTGCGTCACGGGTGGGCGGTCACGATCCACAAAGCGCAAGGCGTGACCGTCGACCGGGTGTTCATCGCGGTGGACGACACCGTCACGTTGGAATCCGGGTACACGGCACTCACCCGCGGCCGGTTCGGGAACCACCTGTACGTGCACCACGGCGACGCGACCCGGTTCGGGTTCGCGGACCTCGACGTGGACCATCTCGCCGGTGACGACCGCGACCCGCTCGAGGTTCTCGCCGGCCGGTTGGCCCGTTCGGGTGCGAAACGCACCGCGCTCGACCATCTGCTGTCCCGATGACCGGCGACGCGGCGACGGTCCGCACCGTCGAAGTGTTCCTTGCCGGGTTCGTGTGGTGGGTCGCGTCGGTGTGGGTGACCGCGACGGTCACCGGATCGACCCTCACCGCGGTCCGGGCCGTGCCGTTACCCGCGGCGGCGGTCGCCGCGATCCGGCTCCCCGCAACCCTCACCGCACCCGGTGACGCGTTCCCTGCCGGGGTGACGGTCCGCACCCCGGGATGGGTGTGGTGGCCGGTCCACACCGTGATCGCCGCCGGTGTCCCCACCGCGGTCGCGGTCGCCGGCCGTCGGCGGGGCTGGTGGCAGCGGGACCGGCTCGACCGGCGCCGCCGGGCCGGGGTCCGCGCCCAGGCCGGGTTCGCGACCCGACGCGACCTGACCCCGCTGCTGGTCCGCGACCCGGCCCAGGTGACGGACCGGTTCGTGCTCGGCCGCTACCGGCACCGGCACTGGCTCGCCACCGAACACCCCGCCCGAACCGGTCGGACCCGAGGGGTGCGCGGCGCGGTGATGATCCTCGGACCCACCCAGTCCGGGAAAACCCATCGGGTGATCGACGCGATCGGCTGGTGGCCCGGCCCGGTGCTCGCCTGCTCCGTCAAAACCGATCTCGCCGCCGCGACCACCCCCGGGCGGACCGCCCGAGGCGAGGTCCGGATCTTCGACCCGGCCGGGATCACCACCGGCCCGACCGCCGGCTGGGATCCCCTCGCGGTGGCCGGCACCGTCGACGCCGCGCAACGCACCGCCGAACTGCTCGTCGACCCGACCGGCCCCGGGACCGGCACCCAGGACCGGTTCTGGCGGGCGCAAGCCACCCAGCTCCTCGCCGGGCTGCTCTGGATCGCCGCGACCGCCCGACGCACCGACCCGACGATCCGGATCGGGACCGTCGCCCGGTGGGTCCTCGCGCTCGACCGCGCCGACACCCCCGGCGTCGACGGACTCCAACACACCCTCACCACCGTCGACTGCGACCCCGACCACGTCGACGACCTCCGCCGGGTCAAACACTGGCTCCACGGGGTGTGGAACGCCGACCCGCGCACCTCCGCCAGCGTCTACCTCTCCGCCCGCGACGCCGTGTGGCCCTGGACCGCACCCCACACCGCGACCAGCGCCGACACCCACGACCTCACCCTCGACTGGTTGACCGCCGGCGCGAACACCGCCCACATCGTCGTCCCCCTCGGTGACGAACACCGCCACGGCCGCCTCGCCGCCGCCGTCATCGGTGACGTCGTCCACGACGCCTACACCCACGCCAACCGCACCGGTCCGATCCACCCCCCGCTGCTCGTCGTGCTCGACGAAGCCGCGAACACCCCCCTCGGACCGCTCCCCCGATGGTCCGCGACCCTCACCGGCGCCGGGATCCAACTCGTCACCATCTGGCAAACCGTCGCCCAACTCCACGCCCTGTACGGCAACGACGCCGACACCGTCCTCGCCAACCACCGCACCAAAATCATCCACGGCGCCAGCCACGACCGTGCCACCCTCGACTACATCTCCTGGCTCACCGGCACCGAACACCTCCCCGGCCACCTCACCGGACCGTTCGACCCGCCCGCCACCGGCCCCACCCCCGGCCACGGCGTACCACTACTCACCCCCGACATGATCCGCCAACTCGCCACCGGCGACATCCTCCTCATCCACGGCGCCCTACCCCCCGTCCGCCTGAAACCCACCCGCACCCACCCGAAATGAACCCGACCGGTGATCCGCGACGGTCGAACCCGATGCAACACAGACGAGTCCCCGATCGTCGGTGTAGGGCACGGGTGACCGCGGTGTGTCCGGCAGCTCGGTCGCAGCGCGCGTCCTACGCTCGGTCGGATGACGCTTGGGACCTGGGGTGCGGTGGGGGGTGCCGGATTCCCGTTGTCTGCGACGGCGTCGCGGTTCGTGATCGACCAACTGTCGGAACGGGTTCCTGGTCTGAACCCGAGACCGGCTGGGCCGCCGCCGGCTCCTGAGCCGCTGCGTCAACACGGCCCACGGTAGGAGCGACGCGTGAGCGCCTATCGGAGCACCCTGGTGATGCGTACCTACTGATCAGGCCGGCGTGAACGCGGCCGGGAAGGACTACGTCGCGTCAACGACAAGATCCATGCGCCAGCAGGGATACCGGCTCTCGTTCGACCTCGAGCCCGGCCGCCGGGATACCCAGGTACGTCGATGGCGCGTCGTAGGAATCCCCATCGATCCGCCAGCCCCATGAGACAGCCACCACGTCGCCTACCCTGCCGGGCGAGGACCGGATCGGCGAACCGTGTCACACCGAGCGACTAGAACGTCACTCGGCGGAGATCGTGTGGGTTGCGTCGGGGATGGACGGTGGAAAGGCGGCAGGCGGGATGACCGTGCGGCTCGAGGACCTCACACCTGGGGCGAAGGTGCGTGGGGTTGTCCCCGATGAGGTCATCGAGGTGGTCGCGGCGCGTTGGGCGGGCTCGCGGAGTGTGGTGCTCACCTACCGGACATTGGATGGTCGGGTGGACGAGCAGGTCCTCTATCGCGATGTCGAGGCGATGCTGTCGTTGGCCACGGCGGGTCGGGGGTGGTCTTTCGATGGTGACGGTGGGCTGTTCCGGCTGGTGGCGGAGGCCCGCCGGATCCGGCTCGCCTATCTGTTCGACCCTCGTCTGGCGGTGCATCTGTCGTTGATCGAGCCGCTCCCGCATCAGATCCTCGCCGTCTACGGGGAAATGCTGCCTCGGCAGCCGTTGCGGTTCTGCCTGGCCGACGACCCCGGCGCGGGGAAGACGATCATGGCGGGGCTGTACATCAAGGAGCTCATGCTGCGGGGGGATCTGCAGCGCTGCTTGATCGTCGCCCCGGGCGGGCTGGTCGCACAGTGGCAGGACGAGCTGCACGACAAGTTCGGTCTCGATTTCTCGATCCTGACGAACGCCGACATCGAGGCGTCGCGAACGGGGGATCCGTTCACGGAGCGAGGGCTGGTCATCGCCCGTCTGGATCATCTGGCCCGCAACGACGATTTGGTCGCCCGCCTCGCCGGTTCCGAATGGGATCTCGTTGTCGTGGACGAGGCGCATCGGATGGCCGCGCATTTCTTCGGGATGGAGGTGAAGGAGACCAAGCGCTACCGGCTCGGCAAGACCCTCGGCGCCACCACCCGGCATCTGTTGTTGATGACCGCCACGCCACACGCTGGGAAGGAGGAGGACTTCCAGCTGTTCCTCGCCCTGCTGGATTCGGACCGGTTCGAGGGCAAGCCCCGCGACGGGGTCCATACGGCGGATGTGAGCGATCTGATGCGCCGGATGGTGAAAGAGCAGTTGCGCCGCTTTGACGGCCGGCCGCTGTTTCCCGAACGCAAGGCGATCACGGTCGCGTACGAGCTGTCCCCGGCAGAGATGTCGTTGTACGGGGAGGTGACCGACTACGTGGTCACCGAAATGGGCCGCGCCGAACGTCTGGCGGCGGAAGGGGAGGGTCGGCGAGGGAACCGGGTCGGGTTCGCGGTGACGGTGCTGCAACGCCGGTTGGCGTCGAGCCCGGAGGCGATCTTCCAGTCGCTGGCCCGCCGCCGGAAACGGTTGGAGGAACGAGCGCTCGACCTGCGCGCCCAGGCCAAGATGGCGCAGCTCCGTCCAGCCGACACCCAGCTGCTCGTGGATGACGACGAGGACGCGGTCGATGTCGATGACGCGTTGGAGGACCTGGACGACGCCGAACGCGAAGACGTCGAGGAGCAGCTCGTCGACGAGGCCTCGTCGGCGCGGACCCTCGCCGAGCTCGAATTCGAGATCGACACGCTCCGCCGGTTGGAGGGGCAAGCGGACCGGGTGCGCGGCTCGGGGGTGGACCGGAAGTGGACCGAGCTCCTCGGCCTGTTGGGTGACACTCCGGAGCTGTTCGAGCCGGACGGGACCCGCCGAAAGCTGATCGTGTTCACCGAGCACCGTGACACGCTCAACTATCTCGTCGGCAAGCTCCGCTCCTACCTCGGGCGGGCCGAGGCGGTCGTGGCGATCCACGGTGGGGTCGGCCGGGACGAACGCAAGGTCATCCAGGAGCGGTTCACCCAGGACCGTGACTGCGTCGTCCTCGTCGCCACCGACGCGGCCGGTGAAGGGTTGAACTTGCAGCGGGCCCATCTGTTGGTGAACTACGACCTGCCGTGGAACCCGAACCGGATCGAGCAGCGGTTCGGGCGGGTGCACCGGATCGGGCAGACCGAGGTGTGCCACATGTGGAACCTCGTCGCTGCCGACACTCGTGAGGGTCTCGTCTACCAACGGTTGTTGGACAAGCTCGCCGAGATGCGCGACGCGTTGGGGAAGGACCAGGTGTTCGACGTCCTCGGCGACGCGCTGCCCGGGCGGGAGCTGCGGGACTTGCTGATCCAAGCGATCCGTTACGGCGACCGGCCCGAGATCCGGGCGCAGTTGCATCGGGTGATCGACGCGAAAGTCGGGGACGGACTTGCCGAGCTCGTCCGTGAGCACGCCCTGTCGTCGGAGATCCTCTCCACCGCGGATGTAGAGCGGATCCGGGCCGAGATGCTCGAAGCCGAAGCCCGTCGCCTTCAACCGGGCTACGTGTCGGCCTGGTTCCTCGACGCCTTCGGGCGCCTGGGCGGCCGCATGTCGGAACGGGAACCGGGACGGTTCCAGGTGAGCTTCGTGCCCGCCGAGGTCCGGCAACGGGATCGGGTGATCGGGGCAGGCGCACCGGTGCTACCCGCCTACCAGCGGGTCACGTTCGACAAGGATCTGATCCGGGTCGACGGCAAACCGCTCGCTGAGCTGATCGCCCCCGGTCACCCGCTCCTCGAAGCGGTCCTCGATCTCACCCTGGAACGCCACGGCGACCTGCTCCGCCAAGGCGCAGTGCTCATCGACCCAACTGACGACGGGACGGACGCATCGGTGCTTGTCCTGTTGGAACACGCCGTCACCGACGCCCGCAGCGACCCGGCGGGGAAACGGCGGACGGTGTCTCGCCGTTTCGAGTTCGTGCTCCTTCCCGAGCACGGTGAACCGCGCCCCGGCGGCTACGCCCCCTACCTCGACCGGCGGCCCGCCACCCCCGACGAGCTCACCCGGCTCACCCCGGCGATCCAGCGGATGGGCTGGCTCGGCGGCGGGTTGGAGGAACGAGCGCTCGACTACGGGATCGATGTCCTCGCCTCCGCGCACCTGGCCGAGATCCGGGTCCGCACCCTCGCCCGCGTGGCGAAGGTGAAGACGGCGGTGAACCAGCGGCTCACCCGCGAAATCACCTACTGGGACCATCGGGCCAGCGAGCTGCAGCTCCAAGCCGACGCCGGCAGAACCCCCCGCATGAACCCCGACCGGGCCGCCGCCCGCGCCGATGATCTGCAGCGCCGCAAACAGACCCGTCTCGGCGAGCTCGACCGCGAAGCCCAACTCGCCCCCCTCCCCCCGGTCGTCGTCGGCGCAGCGCTCGTGATCCCGGCCGGGCTCCTCACCACTCTCACCCCCACCGAGCCCCCGGCCGCCCCGCCCGCCCCTGCGATCGACACGACCGTCGTCGAACGGCGGGCGGTCGACGCCGTGCTCGACACCGAGATCCGGCTCGGCCGCACACCGATCGAGCAGGCCCACAACAACCCTGGGTTCGACATCCGCAGCACCAACCCGGGTAACGGGAACGTCACGTTCATCGAGGTGAAAGGCCGCATCGCCGGCGCCGACACATTCACCGTCACCCAGAACGAGCTGCGCTTCGCAGCGAACATCCCCGACGCCTACCTCCTCGCCCTCGTGGAGGTCAGCCCCGACGGCCCCGACCGGGATGTCGTGCGCTACCTGCACCGCCCGTACGGCAGCGATGTCCGCCTCCCGTTCGACACCACCGCCACCACCCTCAACTGGGCCGCCTACTGGACCCGCGCCGGAGATCCGACATGACCGCCCATCCGACCAAGCTGATCGAGGTGGCCCTCCCGCTCGATGTCATCAACCGGGAAGCGGCCCGGGAGAAGTCGATCCGCCACGGTCACCCGTCCACCCTTCACCTGTGGTGGGCCCGCCGGCCGCTCGCCGCCTGCCGGGCCGTGCTGTTCGCCCAACTGGTCGACGACCCCTCCGCCCATCCGGACCGGTTCCCCACCGAAGAGGCACAGGCTGTTGAGCGGGAGCGGCTGTTCGACATCATCCGCCGGCTCGTCCCCTGGGAAGCCTCGAACGATGAGGCCGTGCTCGAAGAGGCCCGGGCCGAGATCCGGCGCTGCTACCCCGACGGGCCACCCCCGATCGTCGACCCGTTCTGCGGCGGAGGCTCCATCCCCCTCGAAGCCCAACGACTCGGCCTCGAAGCCCACGCGAGTGACCTCAACCCCGTCGCCGTGCTCATCACCAAAGCCCTCATCGAGATTCCACCGAAGTTCGCCAACCGGCCCCCGGTCCACCCGCGAGACGAACGCAAGCTCCAGGGCACCGAAACCTGGCGTGGTGCGCAAGGTCTCGCTGAGGACGTCCGCTACTACGGGCAGTGGATGCGCAACGAAGCCGAACACCGCATCGGCCACCTCTACCCGAAAGCCACCCTCCCCGACGGCAGCAAGGCCACCGTCATCGCCTGGCTGTGGGCTCGCACTGTCACCTGCCCCAACCCCGTGTGCCGCGCCACCATGCCGCTCGTGCGGTCCTTCTGGCTCGGCAAGAAGAAGGGCAAAGAGACCTGGGTCAACCCAATCCCCGACCCTGTGAACAAGCGCGTCCGATTCGAGATCGGCAACGGCAAGCAAGGTCCACCCCTCGAAGGGACCGTCGGACGGAACGGTGCGACCTGCCTCGTGTGCGGCTCACCCGTCCCCCTCGAACACGTCCGATCCGAAGGCCGAGCAGGCCGCCTAAACGCCCAACTCATGGCGATCGTCGCCGAAGGCAACCGCCAACGCGTCTACCTCCCCCCAACGCCCGCTCACGAAGAAGCAGCAGATGTAGCGCGGCCCGATGAGGCGCCGGATACGGAGCTTTCGACTCACCCGCAGTACATGGGTACTCCACGCTACGGACTAACCCATCACGCCGACCTGTTCACCAACCGCCAGCTCACCGCTCTCTGCACCTTCAGCAACCTCGTCACCGAAGCGCGAGCGATGGTCGAGAACAACTCGGCTGGTGACAGCGAGTACGCCGACGCTGTCTCCACCTATCTGGCGTTCCTTGTCGGCAAGGCCGCAGATCGCAACTCTGCTTTGTGCGGTTGGGACAGCAGCCCGAGCAAGGAAACACCCCGGAGTACATTTGCAAGACAAGCGCTGCCGATGGTTTGGGACATTGCGGAGGGCAACCTCTTCGCAAGCGCAAGCGGCAACTGGACTGATGCCATTCATTTCGAAGCCGCGACCATCGAGCGCCTAGGAAACCAACCTCCCGGCGACGCCAGTCAGCTCGACGCTGCCAATCGGCCATTTGGCGAGTCGGCTATCTCGACTGACCCCCCATACTACGACAATGTCCCGTATGCGGACCTTGCAGACTTCTTCTTTGTCTGGCTCCGCCGGTCGCTTCGCGGAATCTATCCGGACTTGTTTGGCACTGTCGTCACGCCTAAGCATGAGGAACTTGTTGCGGACCATCAGCGGTTCGGCGGTCGAGAGGGTGCGGAGGCTCACTTCGAGAGCGGATTCCGCTGCGTCTTCAATAGAGCGGCTCAGCAATGCCGCCCCGACGCCCCCATGACGATCTTCTACGCCTTCAAGCAGAGTGAGGCGGATCGAGGAGGTGATGGAGGACAGGCGTCCACCGGGTGGGAGAAGCTCCTGCAGGGTCTTCTCGACAGTGGACTAATGGTGACCGGGACTTGGCCTATGCGGACGGAGCTAGGAAGCCGAATGCGCGGAATGGACTCAAATGCACTTGCCTCGTCCATCGTCCTCGTATGCCGCGCCCGCCCAGCATCGGCCGGCATCACCGATCGGCGCGGGTTACTCCAGCAACTCAAAGTCCGCATCGCCCACGATCTTCGCGACCTGCAGTCT
>Ga0169931_10012691_pt1 | contig 11635 bp, 6 predicted proteins | sample Kivu_15m_20L_FD_129675 | JGI IMG/M metagenome (GOLD analysis project Ga0169931, IMG submission 129675) | Freshwater microbial communities from Lake Kivu, Western Province, Rwanda to study Microbial Dark Matter (Phase II) - Kivu_15m_20L... | ecosystem: Environmental > Aquatic > Freshwater > Lake ... | reverse complement strand
CCCTTGATTTCTTTACAGTGGTAGGCCGATGCGTCGACAACGGTACATGAGACTTATCGCTTGCAGCACCGTTCAATTCCGCACAAATTTGGTACGGAATTATGGTCTTTTTACATCATCAATTACATGATACCTCCTACAATAAATTACGCCAGAAAGAACACCCCCTCTTTTTCTCTCGAACCTTTTGGCTTAATTTGTGGGATAAAAGAGTGGATAAGTTTGCATCACAATGTACTTACTACCGTATGTAGTGTAGCTACGGTATCATCGAACTGTTTTCAGTACATACGTACATACGTAGATGTGGGATCACGTGATCACGTGAAACGCGGAATCATCATTCGTGCATACGAATTGAGTACAGTACCATACGCATGTAGAGTCTGACCGCATTCGATCTCTGCTCTCTGCTGGTGGCGCATGCAAAAAAGGAGTTGATTCTTGCAGCTTCTTTCTATGCAACGTTACATAAGTGCTTGCTCTTTTTCTTCTCATTGCCGATGGTATTTCGGGTGATTTATCATTCCCAACCGGTTATGAACAAGTTCATGAAGTGAGGATCTGACTAAAGAAAGTTGAGCGGTTATTATCATCCCTCCTTATTGCAAATTTGGATATTGGAAATATGACGCTAGACACGGCTACGGCTCCACGGGAATTAAGTCTTTCGGAGTATCTTCATAAACAACTGGAAGTTTTGGTGACGTGTCCAAAGAGTGCTTCCAGTAAAATTGATGTAGCCCGAAGACTGGGAGCTTTCATCAATGAGGGTTGCCTTCCAACTACGGGCATACCTTCCACCTCGGCTTCTTCAGCGGAGCCTACAAATCGTTTCCATTCACCCATAGCATCGGATGCTTTTGTGACACTCCAAGGTGCACCGGTTGTGACTGATCCATCTGCAAAGAGAAAACCTTCTGGGATTCAATTTCCTCCAATCGTGTGGAATTCGAACTTTCGTAAGGGTTATACCCTCTTGGTTTGGATTCGTATTCGAGGAGGATCTGGTTCTGTGCAAGATTCTGCAAGTGCAACGAAAAGTACGGCATCAAATATTATTCAACGGCAGCTTGTTTATCGCTTCAGTACACCGACAAATGGAATCCAAGCTGTGATTGAGTTAGAAGGAAATATTACGACACTTCTTGTTGAAAGTATTCCACGTCCGACAGTACCCGTCTCCCCGTCATCTCAATTTCATGCCTCATCTCTACGAATACCCATCCCTACAGATGCACTTCCCGTGAATGAATGGATCCTTTTATCGATTCAACATACCTTTCCCTATTTAAAGCGACCCTTTTTAGTACTTCATATTGATGGAGAAGAAATTGGAAGAGGAGAAATCGCCTATCCAGATTCTGTTGAATATATGACTGATGTACTCTTTCTTGCGAATTGGGAAAAAGATTTAGACGTTGCAGGGATGGGTTTGTATCAAGATACTATGGGATCCTTGATATTAGATACAGCTAACAACAATAACAGCAGTAGCAACAACAATACAAACGCCTATTTGAAAAAGAAAATGCCTCCGAGTATGTTACAAGGTCTTGTATATGAAAATGGACCCTTGACGGGATATGGTGGAGCCATTATACCCGTGATACCGTCCGTCGTTCAAGCAAGAGATGCTGTAGTTATCGATGAGGAAGCCACGTTAAGTAACAACAAGAACAGAAAGGTTGTCAACCCGACATTTACTCCGAATCCTACTATTTTAAGCGGAGGTGCTGGAAGAGGATTAGGAATGCCATTATCCGTCGGACCGAATCTTCCAGCCATCTTTGATCGACAACTTTCCTATGGAGGAATCTTTCATGCTTCGAATACTGTTGCATCGAATGATGCCTCTTCTCCCTTAACTTTACAACGACTCTTAGCGAAAATGATTCTGGGCTGGAGTGCAGCAGAAGATGCCATGATTATTGTGGGAGATGGCATGACCAAGGTCTTTTTACGACTCAAGATTGGATCCTCCTTGGGAAATATGAATGAACTACCCAAGGTGGGTCTAGTTCAACCCCAAGAGCCAGAAACTGCCTCATCCTCTAAGAATTTAGTTTCAGTTCTTTTGAAAAAGAAGGCTGATGATATCGTAAATCTTGCAGGAGATTCAGATTCCATCTTTGCCAAATGTGTCGGTAATGCCACACTCTGTCATGTGTCGATGGATTTCTTGACCATGGAATACAAAGTTCAAAGAGACATTGAAGGAGATGTGTTTGATCCTCGTACTTTTCCTTCTTATTATCTACCAGCATTTGGAACCTTTGTCCTTCGACCGATTCCTCGTTTTGTTGAGACGTTCTACTCGATCAATCCAGTTTCATACATACTGCTTCCTTTTCATCAGGCATTACCTCATCCAGGTTATGCCTACTCCTTCAAGCATGATTATTACCGAAGATCTTTTAAGCATTTATACGATCTTGTTGTGTATGATGGAGCAGCCTTTGCGGCAAGGTTAATCGAGTTGTTAGCAGCGTCAATATCTTTGGGCGGAAAAATTCGTGAAGATATCTTACAACAGGGCGTAATTCATTCCCTTGCCACGTTACTTCGTCGTGTTCTTCTTCGAGCATCTAGACTGGATATCTTCACATACTCAGACAGTTCCGCTACAAGTAAGACTGAGGAGGCGTTGATAGATGCTTTATTTAGAAAGTATTCTTCTTTGGAATCATCAGATAGTGAATTTTCAGATTTTACGTCTACCATATCATCACGTCCGGTCAAAGTGCCTCCGAAAATTCTTCAAGCATGCTGTACCCTTACACAAGTTCTCATGAGTCATCCAGGACGCACCTTCCCATGTGGAAGTAGTCTTCGTCCCTCCATTGGGGTATATCTACGTCGAACTTCGGATTTAGCGATATCTACCATCTTCGGTTTTGTATTCGATTTAGATCTATGGGGTGGTGATTACTATGCTACCTCTGTAATGTTGAAACAGTTTACAGATATTTTTTTCCCCGAAGAGACTCCGATAGATCGCAAAGACCATGACATCGGTTTGTCATGGCTCGTTCGTGGGCAACTGTCTGTTAAGTATTTCTTGGATTTAATGAGAACTTATTTTTCTAATGATGCTCTTCCCGATGTCGAACAAGCTTTGCCTTTACAAGAAAAGACCAAAGCGCAAGGTCTTCTGTCAATTGCACAATCGTTGTCACGGTTGATGTATAATGTGCTGCTGTACTCTTTATCGAGTAAAGCATTACAGGCTTGTGAGCATGACATTCATGCATTAGTGAAAGCACTATGCACATGCCCACTTGGAAGTCTTGGGGCTCATGTCATTTTGATATCGCTGAGAAACGTTCTTCAATTTTGTGAAGTTGTGAGGGCACAGAATGAAAAATCAGAATCATGTCAAGATTGTCGGTTGTTTCTGGATCAAATCACAGAAACGAAGGGCGCCGTAGATTCCAAAAGTAGTGATATGAAGAAAATCAAGACGGAGATGGTCTCTCGTTTGGCCCGTAGCCTTTTAGTTGGACAATTTCACGATATCGTTGCACCCATTATCCTTAGCAGAACAGTCTTTGATGGACGGAGTAACTCCTCTATCAGTACGGCCTCAAAATTTGCTACAGGTCCCTTGGACGTTTCAAGAAAGTTATCTGAATCTCAATTCAGTTGGCCTTATCACTGGAGAACTGTTCTTCTAACTTTTGTGGTGAGTGCCTTTGTTCCTTTTATGTGCATTTATGGATGTCTCAACAATTTTACGTATCTCATCTAATGTTATTCAAGTGGGTCGCTTCCGTTGGTGGTCCAGAGGGTATGGTGGCGGCCAAATCAACTGGTAATCTTCTTTATCAATCTGGCAAAGCAGGAACTCTGAATGATTGTATAAGGGGTAAAGGGATGAATGACTTCATTATTGCTCTCATCGTTCCTCCTCCTCTTTCTTTAACGTCGGCAACTATGCCTGTTTCGGGTAACGAGCTCTCGCTAAGCGACGATTTCTTGGCTGTCATTGATTTGTCTCAACGCCTTCGGATCATAGTCAATGTGCTATCAGGTCTCGTAGCGTCATTGATATCAAAACCAAACATTCGTCGAGCCGGTAGTCGCAAAATTGAAGTTAAGGATGGACGTGATGCATCTGATTTAGAATATTGTAATTTGGAAGTCCTTTCATTTCTAGTAAATGTGATCTCTTCTGCATATTCTTTTCAACAAGAACTACGAATGGGTACTCAATCTCTGGATCGCAACGAGACTACAACTCTTAGTAAGGCAACAGTCAAAGCTTCAAAAGAAGCTTTGCCATCTTTATTGTTGTCTGCGTCTATCCTGGAAAATCCGATCGTTGAGCTTCGTGATGTTCTTAGCCGTAGTATACAAGATAATTCTTCGCAATGGACGGAAGTGGAAGAATCGCTTTCGAAAAAGTTGGGCTCACTTCTGAGTATTCAGAACAAACTACTTGAAGCAGTCGCAACTCTTATACTTGACGCCATGTTTTACGGAGGTGGAGAAGCAGCAACAGTTATTTGGCGGCTAGTTATTATGACCCTTTCGTCTTTTTCAGTCGGAAGCCCGGATGATACCGAAAACATGCCACAGCGTACTCAACCGCAACAATACCTATTCTTATGTCGTCTAGCAGCTTTCCTTTTCCGGAAAATTGTATCTCAAATGGATAAACTAGCTTGGGAGAGTATCCCTCTATGTAGCGCTACAGCCCGTTTGTGTGACCTAGTGGAGGAGAAAAATTTATTGCGAAAGTCGCCGGATCAAGCGCGGTTGTCACTGGACCAAGTACGCCTTATTACAGCTATTATCGCAGTCATGACCAGCGGGCGACATCATGCAGGTTGGAAACAACTTGGCTCACAGGAATCGATTGAAAGTGAAGTAAATACACAGAACAGACTAAACTTGCCTGAATCGATATCCGATACAGCTACGTTTGAGATAACTTTCCTTACAAACTTAGTGGTGATATCCGACATGACTCATCGTGAATTATATAGATTTCGCGATGATGTTGATGATGATATATTAGCTTTAAAATTTGGAATTTATCGCCCACTCAATATCAATGGCATTGTGCCTGGAAATATAAGAGGTTCAGGTCGAACTGCACCAGCTTTATCAAAACTACTTCTACCCATTCTTCAGCCATGTCTAAGAATTAGTTTAGGTTGCCTGCAGAATATAAGGAGCTCTGATATAGTGTTTTTATCACCACAAGCTACAGATGTGAGGTCTGGGCAGTCACTGGCCGTTTCTTGTGTAACGCTTCTCAGCTCTATGGAAACTGAATTGAGACTTACTGTGTCCACAGCTTTCGATGGTCTTTCCTTCCATAGCGCTCGTGATATATGCATGCATTCTTTATCATCACTGAGTAATGCTATCACTTTACATCGAACAGCGTCCGATCAAGTATCTGAAATGTTCTATCGCAAGCTACTGCTTAAAATCGTCGAAGAAATGCGAGGTCGTTATTCCAAAGAGAAGAAGCGCCAGGAAATGGCTTTAATTCAGGCGTACATGGACAGAGCACCAAATGATTCAATGAAAAGCAGTGAGACATCGGCAGTAGAAAGAGAGGCAATGAATTCATCTGTTATTGAAAATCTCCTTCTCGGAGACTGGGAAGCCAGTAAAACTGAGAGATCGGGCTCCCAAGAGGATTTTGTCCTTTTCACAAACAATCCAAACGATAGCTTTGATTCCTCTGTTCATTCGAGCGGAGACAATATATTTGGCTGGAGCAGCTACAAAGGCTTTGGTGCTGCCTTAGAAAGTGCGATCGAGGCCATGAAAAATTTCGATCTAACAAGCTCGGATAATGTACTTGTGGTGTCAGATAATGTTCTATTGCTTCTTTCATCATTTATCACAAAATGGAACGACTTCCAAGCTCATGACGAGGCGGAATCAGAGTTAGTAGAAATGTTTGATGAGAATGCGACGATTTACGAATCTTTAGAGAAACGAGGAAGTAATAATGCGTTAGAAGCTCCAACTTCGGAGGCTGCAGCCGATGCCATGAGCTATTACATAGAATATGCATCTGCGGAAAATAATCGAATTCAAGAGACTCAGGCTTCTCACATGTTATCAAGGCGTTATGGCTGTGTTAGTTTCACCGAAAAGATGTGCTGGAAGCTATACTTCGAAGTTTTCAGCGGATGGCCTGGTGAACTCACGACATTGTTTGAGAGTTGCATGGCTGATGGAGGTCGAGACTATGGAAGCAGACTTGTAACCATCCCGGTTAGTCCTCAATTTTCTCGCAACCTTCCAAAGCAGCTAGATGTTTCTCAGCCCGTACCTGTCCCGGACTTGGGAGATAGCATTAAAACGCTCGTTAATAGTGGCAATTTGACGATAGTGGATATAACGAAGTCCTGCATAGAAGGAGGCAATGATGAACTTGATGTAGACATTGATATTATGAAAGATGACTTTAAGAACCCATCAAGTGTCGAAAATGCTGATGATGATTTGAAAGACGGAGACAGTAATAATGATGACGACGATAAGCAACGGCTTTCGGATAGCCAGCAGAATACGTCGATGCAGGATCTGGCTAAGAGTGATTTCACTGAAGAAGAGCAGCAAATACTCGTGCAATCTAGCCACAGTAGCCCTGTCTCTATGTTCTCATATCCTCCTGATAGCACTTTAAACTCGGCCTGTGGAGGACACGGTAATGTCGAAATATGGTTTGAGAATGTGCTGCATGTAAGAGCAGAAGGAAGTCGTAAAGGAAAATTGTTTTTGACTTCGACATTTTTAGTATTTGAATATGAAGATATAACGGGATTCTTCGAGGGCGATTTACTTGCTCTCGAGGATACCAAGAGAAGATTCGGAGAGGAAAATATACCCTATGATGCCTCTGAGAAGCAATACCGTAAGACGGCTGCGAAAAGGGTCAAATCTATGCGCTGGATTTTATCGGAGCTGTCACACGTTTATTTAAGACGATACCGTCTTCGCGATAGTGCAATAGAAATGTTTTTCATACCCTCCGGTGGTACAAGCACCGGTGGCGCAGGCATCTTCGCTGGGCTTTCATCTATTTTCCTCGACTTCGGTCCCGGCGTTGAAGGAAACACAAAGAGAGATGCCGCTGCTAACTCTATTATGAAGAACTCTCCACCCCAAACTGTCAAGCAATGGCCAGATAAGAGTGTTCAAATAATCGCGGAGCAGTTGCGCCACTTGACTTTAGGATGGGCGAAAGGAAGGATTAGTAACTTTGACTATCTTCTTTCCCTTAACTTCCTATCTGGACGTAGCTTTAATGACCTCTGTCAATATCCAGTTTTCCCTTGGGTTCTAAGCAATTACACGTCAGAAGAAATTCCGGATTTATCGGACCCATCAAATTTCCGTGATTTGACCAAGCCTATGGGAGCCCTCAATCCGACACGTCTTAAGGAATTCCTTGAGCGGTACAGGATGTTCATTGATCCAATCATGCCCTCGTTCATGTACGGAAGTCACTATTCCACCTCCGCAGGTGTAGTTCTTCATTTCTTGATTCGACTGCACCCATTTGCCGATCTACATCGACAACTTCAAAGTGGTCACTTTGATGTAGCCGACAGATTGTTTCATTCCGTACCGAGAACTTGGGATATGTGCACAGGGACATCCGCAGCTGAAGTCAAGGAGCTTACACCTGAGTGGTACACTAATCCATCATTTTTACGCAACTCAAACAACTTCAAATTAGGCACAAGCCAAGAAGGTGAAGTCCTTGGAGACGTTCTCCTACCCCCGTGGGCTAATGGAAGTCCTGAAAAGTTCGTTGAAGTATTGCGTGCTGCACTTGAGAGTGATGTATGCACAGAAATGCTTCCTAGCTGGATCGATCTGATATTTGGAAGGTACGGATTAATGTATACTATTTTTGAATAGTTGAGGATGACTTATGTGACTCATGTATTATAACAACTTTTGGCAATCATGTAACGCAGTAAACAGCAAGGTCCAGAAGCTGTGAAAGCTAACAACGTTTTCTTCTATCTGACATATTATGGCAGTGTCGACGTGTCACGAATTGAGGATGAATCACTGCGAATTGCAACCGAATTACAGATTGCACACTTTGGACAATGTCCTATGCAATTGTTCTCTCGTCCTCATGTTTTAAAGCTACCCAGACAACACGCTAAACGTCGGTTGACCCTCTCTGAGCTCTTTGGCCTCATACCATTAATACAAAGTGAAAATAATGTCGATATCGATGGTGAAATCGTCCATCCGTTCTCCTCAGCCCCTATTCATTACTGGATCAATCTTCAAGCTCCCCCTCCTGGTCCTCATGCTCCCCTAGTGGCCGTAAGATTAGCTGGGACAGATCGCTGCTTAGCTGTGGATGCACAAGGAGTTTTCCACTCATTCCGATGGAGTTGGAAACCTGAGGTGGATCAAGTTGACGATGAGGAGGACAATGCTCCAGAGGATATGACGATGAATGATGACTACTTCAAAGACAAGGGCTTTTTCATCGCACAAAGAGAACTTCCTCATTTCCGTTATATTCCTCGATTGAATTACGTTCCTCCTATGGCTCAATCAGGAGAGTGGAATGATAAAGAGTCATGCGTTGTTGTTGCCATCTCGAAAAGCCTATTTGCTAATCATTCATTGCTTCTGGTACTTAGTGATGGCGATGGACGCGGGTCTCTGGCCATTCAACTGGTCGATCCAGCGAAAGGGTTGATACAAAAGCAATCGATTATTCCGTTTGTTCATTCCGCTAGAATTACGTGCATTCACATGGATCCTTTTGGTATCGGTACGATTTTGGTTTTTTTGTGCTATTGTTTAATAAAGAGATTTTTGTTTCTTATTCCCTCGTTTTTCGATGTAATGACCAATAGCATCGGGGCTTGGTGGAGTAGGTGGAGAACTTGCGCTGTTGGGCAGTGAGGACGGAAGTGCCTCATTATGGAGGTTTATTTCTTCTCAATATCTTCCTCTCAGGCCCAAGGTTCGATTTGGCGGACACAATGGGTCTAAGATTCGTGCAGTCACTCTGAGTAGCGCCTTGAACGTTTGTGTTACAGTATCCGAGCAAAAGTGTTGTATGTTTAGTATCACCACGGGTGCTATGATTCGAAGCTTTCAACCACCTCCGGTTGAAAAATCGACGTCCATCAGCTCATGTAAATGTGTGAAGACATCCTTTGCAGATACCAATGCTGTATGTCTCTCTATCTTTGGATATATCGTTCTAGTTTGTCAATCAGAATACGAATCTTCAGAAGAGGAGGACAAAACCACTCATCGGAAGGTATTGTCCCTAGAGTTGTTCTCCCTAGAGGGGATCCATATTGGATCTTTAGCACTAGAATCATGGCGAGGTCTCCCTCAAAAGATAACCTCTACTGTGGATGGTCGAGGTATTATGGTTTGCGGTGGTGGTGGTGTATCGATCCATCGCATCTCCGCTATTACTCCATTAGAAATTGTTGACCAGTGGCAAATTCTAGAGGGCTCCAGTGTCAATAAGGATACAACGTCTCATACATTTGATGTCGATTTTGGTCCATCATTATATCGTCCAGTAGTCGCTGTCGCTGCTTGTTCTCATGGTGAACTTCGTCTCCATGCTTTGAAGGGTATTAGTGAATGGAGTGAAGGGAATAAGAAAGGTGCTGTTCAAGAGGCTATGAGTAATGTTTTAATGAAACCCGCTCAGAAAATCAAGAATGTCGTGGGTACAGTCAAAGGAACTGGTTCTCGTGTAGTAGGTTTTGGTAAAGAGTTTGGCCGTGAAGCGATTAGTAACGTTAAAGAAAAGAGTGCCAGTTTCTTTGGGAATTTTGGACGTGGAAAGAAATCTGAAAAATAAATAACATCAATACATGGAATTTGTTGGTTTAAGATATATTCATTCAAATCGATGTTTTACTTTTCATGTGTACATGTACAATATACTCTTTGTCGCTACACATAACTCATCTATTCTTCTTTGCAAAAATTTACATTCTTTAACGCTGCAAGGAACAATTGATCATGTTCCATAACTTGTTTTTCAAAGTCTCTATATTGATTCAACATATCCATGATTTCAGAAGTAAACGTTTCTTCTTCTTCGATAATCAAATCCTCTAATGCAGATACTTCTTGTTTCATAGCCTCAATTCTAGCCATACCATCCCTACGATCCTTTTCCACCAAGAATAATTCAGCGTTGGCGGCTTCCATGGAATGTTGCATAGAATCCATCTTCATTTTAAATTGCTTACGATTATGATGAACTTTATCCTCTATATGAATAAAATTGAAAATATATAAAGAAGAAGAAGAAGGGTTTATATATGCATATATGTGTGTGTTTGAAAGAGTGTATACAACCATGATCTGGAACAAAACCAAATCAAGTAGTAAATACAGAACCAAATACTTACCAAGAATATGTATTTCTTGTTGATACAAATCTGTTTTTTCTTTAAGTTGATGACATGTTTTATCATTTTGTAAAATACCTTGTTCAAGATTTTGTATATCTGTTAAAACTAGTTGATATTTCTTCTGTTCCTCCAATACAGCCGTACTTATGAATTTACATACACTCGATCCCTCTTGAATAGCCTTGGATAGTTTGGATAAATTCATTTTACTCATGGTCGATTCTTGTTCACACTGGATACAATCTTGTCGTTCTTGTTGAACAGCCTCTTGTATTTCTTGTAGTCGAGCTTGTAACACGTCTGGAGAAGATACTACTTGAGATTGTAATTTTCGTTCTTCATTCATCATTTCTTGTATTTCCAAAGTTAGGAATGCAAGTTGATCTTTCAATTCATTGGCATGTTTTTTAAGTGTCACGGATTCTTGTCTCATGGAAGCTTGTAACTTATTCTTTTTAGAAATTTCCGTTTGAAGATTCATACATTTCTGTTCCACGTCTTGTTTTTCTGTATTTCGTATCGATGCCTCCTGTTGTGCTTGTTCGTGTACGGCAAGTATGTCTTTTGTTTCCTGAATAATTTTTTGTAAATCTTCATATAGTTCATCTTGGGGTATCATATACGTATCATAGGATCCCGTTTTGGCATAACGAAATTTGAAGAAGTTAATCATGGCCGACAATTGATGTTTGAAGCGTTTGTGTGTCGGTGCGAACAAATCACGAAGGGTAAAATCCGAGCCCGGTATTCCACAAATCGACATGAAGTCTTTGCATATCATGTAGAGTTTCAGGATAGTGTACGTTTCATTGGTGACTTCACAATACGGAGACCATTCTTGTTTCTTCTTTTCGGCTTGTGAGGGTATGGATGTAAAGTAGGAGAGATCCTCTTCCTTCCCTATGGCTTTTTGTACCAAAGCCATGTAGATCGATCGCACCTTGTCTTTGAACCGATGAGGTTCATTCAATTCATCGACTTCCAAGGAAACGCCAATTTCATCCAATAAATCTAAAATTTCCTCTTTGGATAATTCAGGAAAGACAGCCATGATGTAGAATGAGTGATTGAATGTGAATGAATGAGACGAAAGAAATGGAGACTGATGGAGGGATTAAAACAATCAGAGGAATTGGTTGTCACCCCATGCCGAGCGCGCTGTTTGATTTTTCAAATGTTGCAGTACTCTAACCATGTAGGGATACGTACGGTGTAGTTTCCCACAAAGTTTT
>Ga0169931_10012690_pt1 | contig 11635 bp, 3 predicted proteins | sample Kivu_15m_20L_FD_129675 | JGI IMG/M metagenome (GOLD analysis project Ga0169931, IMG submission 129675) | Freshwater microbial communities from Lake Kivu, Western Province, Rwanda to study Microbial Dark Matter (Phase II) - Kivu_15m_20L... | ecosystem: Environmental > Aquatic > Freshwater > Lake ... | reverse complement strand
TTGACAGCAAAGGAACTGCTTCAACCTGATGCTTTATTTTTACTTGCAGCAAAGGTCGTCGATGTCATGAAGCGCACCCCAGTCTTCCTAATCGACATGGGACCCGAACTGGAATCAGCAGATACAGCCTCAATCTTAAAATTGGCCCGCGTCCTAAAATGGATCGCCAACAACAAGGACGACAAAAACATTCCGTTAGCGCTCGGTTTGGGGTGGACAAAAAAGTTTTTCGAAAATGCCGTAGTCATTGCGGGTGATGTGTTCAGGGACAGGTATCGAGTTAGAAGGACTCTGGGAAATAGTTTCGAATCCGAAGCGCCCTTCGAAGTTTTTCAAAGTATTGTCAAAGATATATCGGGGGCAGATATCCCCCAGAGGTTCTCGAGTCTCTTGCGTGTGCCTGGGCTTACGGCAGGCATGTATGGCGAAAATCTGCTTTTTTTGAAGGCTAAAGGTGAGGTTTCTTCCAAATTGGCTTGGGAGGCTTTGTGTGCGAATCAATGGAAAATCATACGGCAGTTGACCTACCCCGACGCACAGAATTTTACTTCGGAGGATTTTGCTGAACTCCTACTCGCAGATGGGCGCCTCGCACATAATCAATGCCCCGGATACCTCGAACAGGTTGCTGCAAATTCCTTTGTTGCGAATGACAGGCTTTATGAACGATTCGGACTCCTGCCCCCGCGAAGAGACCCGACTGCCCTTGAAAGGTTCAGAAACCGCCTGAATGACCCAGAGGACAGCGACCTTGTCAATGAAATAGCGCAATCGATCACCGAGGTTCTTAACGACATATGTCATGCAGAAAATATTGAAAATAAATTATTTTCTTTGCGCAGTGCTATAGTTTCGGCCTCGCTCAAAGAACTGCCACCCACTTTGGATAATGAAATTCAGGGTGCACCGGAACTTGACCAGAATATCGATGCAAAGGTTCTTCCAAAACGATTAACAATTGGCATTTATCTGGATTCGCCCGATGCGCAGGAGTTCGAACAGGCAATGAGCGCAGCACTCAAAAGGGGAGATTTCCTCATCGTATGCCACCCACAGGGCGTCATCCAGTCCATTTCTGAAACTGAACTTTTCAGAACCGCAAAGAATGAAAAGCCGTTTTTCAAGGCTGTGGCCACTGAAAGCGACCTGTGCACCCTAGTAAACCGATCTTTGGATGAATCGGAATGCAACAGAATGATTGTTGAATGGATCAACGATTGTTTGAGTCAACACCTGAAAAAACGACCGGCAATCCCATTGCTTTCTGATTCGGGAAGCAGAGCGCTGGGTGCCATAATTGCCGGCGCAGGCAAACTGAAAGAGGAGGATCTAAGATCAAATCTCACCCTTTCGAAGGCAGAATGTAGCGGACTTATCGCCCGGTTGAATGAAGTCGGAATCATTACAAAGAAAAAGGGCGTGCTGTATTGGGACCCATCACAGGATCCGGTATTAAGATCTCTACTGGACGCAGGGAATGACACACAAAAATTGATCTCACAACTCGGTGGGAAGTTCACCCTATCTAACATTCCAGTTGACCCAAATAATCTCACGGTAGCCTATTCTGGGGTATTCCAAGGGAAAGAATTTGGTAAGATTAAGGAGGACGATCTTCTCACCTGGTATGGGGCCCATCGACCACAACTTCTCAATGTGGTATTTCACTTAATTGACTCCGAGAGAGAGTTAACAGCATTTAGAGGGCAAGCGCAGGCCTTGCATCAGAAGGTATTGGATGACTGGCAAGATATCGCGGGCGACCGATTGGAAATCGACACACTCTTAACCGAAGTCCAAGAAAACATAGAGAAGATCGAGTTATCCCGACAGAGTGCTGCCAATGAACTGCAACAGGTTAAGGAATCACTAAAGAAGTCTGTCACAGAGAATGCTGCCTACTTTGCAGAATCCGATTGTAAAGAGATGGTGATTCAAATTGATGGTCTTCGGACTGCGGGGTCATCTAGCATCAGGCAATTAAAAAATAAAATAGAGAATAAAGTAAATCAGGTTGAGACATCCAGAAGAGCTATAGCTGCGACCAAAACTCGCCTGCAGGAGCTCAAAACCGAAACTGGTGTGCAACTTTCCTCTAACTCGACTGAACTAACCCGCCAAATCGATGAATTGTTGGAACAAACTGAAATGGGTGGAAATTCTCCAAAACAGGCGGAACTGGACAAGTCTGTCGATGATCTTGAGCGGAAAATTTTAAAAGCAAAGATTGTCACTGCTAAAAAGGCTTTAGTATCACCAACGCAGATAATCACTTATCCCAAAGCAATTCGCACTCCGCCTGTTTTTTCCCCACCTCCGATTGCAACGGAAGGGAATGAACCTGTTCTACCGCCTCCTCCTACCAAAACTAGTGGCACTTCATTTCCTGTTCTACCACCGCCTCCAATCCGAACAGAGCCTAGGAATCAAGATGTTGCACCAGATTCGTCCCCGGATATAATTCTCCGCGAACCTACATACGACAATGAGGAGATTGAAAAAGAGGACGAAGAGCAAATATTTGACATTTCCCGAAGAGACCAAGCAAGAGAATTGGCGGAAATACTACTGAATGCCCGAATCAAGATAAAGAAAATCCGGGCATCATTCTCATAAGGTTTAGTGGGCAATCTTCATTTAACCAGAGTATGATCGAACACTACCGGGACTGGGCCGTTTTTGCGGCGGATGAACTTAAAGATGAAGCCCGCATCGATGCCTCGCTCCCACATAGTTGGACCCAGTTGCGCCTAAAGGTTATCAACCTTGCAGACGAGCAGTGTGCTCGGAATCTGCGGTCTGGCAAGGTGGAGGTTTTCGCAGATGTCGCGAGAATATTTAATGACTTCCAAACCTATTGGTTGCTTCACGAAACAGCCATTCTGCGTTCGGTCAATAACCCAGACTTTTCGACTGTCTTGATGGAACATCACCGGAACCGTTTCCTCTCCTGCCTTCTGGATTTGTTGATTGAGGATTCTGTTGGAAACCCGCCTGGTCGAGATTTGGTTAGGGTTTATGACCGCCATCGTATCAGATCGACGGCTTACGAGATTGTTCACTACCTCCTTAATCTGCGGCAACGGATGAAGGAAAACGATCCTATTTCCGACCAACCTTTACTCACGCATATGGTTAAGGTTGATTCGGTTTTGCGCATGCGACCAGACAGGGGGGTGGATTTCATATCCGAGTTGCGCGAATATCTGCAAACATTCCAATTCCAAGATTTTGTCTTTGAGGAGTGGGAGGATGGGTTGAACACCTCCGAATTTCGCTCATGGTTGCTTGCTGTCTGGGAAAAGTTTCTTGACCAGATAAACATGCGTAAGATTGCACCTTTTCAGTGGCGCAGTTTCAAAGGTTTTATTGATAGTGCTCTCCAGAAACAGGTGGGTGACATAACTCCTGCGCCGGCATTGGTTACTGCTGGAACAGGTTTTGGAAAAACCGAAGCTTTCCTGCTCCCGATTCTGTTCTACATGCTAATCAACCTGGCTCGTAAAAGTCCGCGCAATTACGGATGTGATGCAGTTCTGCTCTATCCGAGAGTGGATCTTTGCAATGACCAGTTGGAGCGGTGCTTGAAATATCTTCACGCATTGGACACAGCCGCCAGAAGCACGCAGGGTTTCGATCAATACTTTCCCAACCCCGTTAAGCGACCATTTCGGGCAGCGATTGCCCACAGTCGTTTGAAAACCCCTCAGGAATCAGAGCAACCATTTTCAGTGCGTTGTCCAATATGCGCAAAAGACGGTTTTCCTGGCAAGATCGAACTTGTAAAGGACGGGGCAGGGCAGTTCGTGCAGAGAAAACCGGTTTGCACCCATGATGCGACACACCCGATTGAGGATTTCTTGGCACTTGAACTCAAACAATCAACGGGACCATTTTCAATAGCGATTACCACGGTCGATACTCTGCATAGGCGCTTGATGGATATCCATGGCGCTGAGTCACTCTGGAAGAACAAGAAAATCCTGCCCCGTTTCATCGTTTTCGATGAAATTCATGTTTATGGAGGCCAGCAGGGATCTCATGTGGCCAACCTTGCCCGCAGACTCAAAGCCTATCTAAAATATCTTCCACCGGTTAAAAATGATCAAAAGTCGCTAAACCCGGCACCCCCTATTTTTATTGGAGCAAGCGCAACGGTAGGCAATCGCGATACGCTCTGCTCTCTATTCTTTGGGACATCCCGAGAAATTAGTCGGATTTTTTATCCGTCCGAAAACGAACAGATACCGTTTGGGAGAGAATATATTATTCTGCTTAAGACGCCGCCACATAGACAGTTGATTCTGCCCAACAAACCACCTCGAGTGGTGTTGGAGATGACCACGCTTCTTCAATCCATGATGGCATTCTGGCATGCGATGTATAAGACCTCGGACAAATTCCGAATGTTGACATTCGTCGACTCGATTGACGCGGTTTGGAGAATCACAAAGTATATCGATGACGCGGAGCGTAACAAGGGACTCTACAAATTTCGCACTCCATCCGGTCGCGCAGGTTTTCCTGCTGGTGATAGCGGAGGAAAATTCTGCCCCCAACGGGAGATGCAGACCTGCACCGCCCCTCCTCATCAATTTTATCAACCATGCGCCACCTATAACCAAGGCGAATGCTGGTGGACCATGCTAGCAAGTTCCCCCGGCACATTCCTGAGACCGATGACCGTGATGGCCAATGCCAGTGGACAACGGCGACCCGCACCGAGCAATTCAACCGGGGTATCGCTCGACGATTGGGATTGCCTCATCACAACCTCGACTTTGGAAGTCGGATTCGACCACCCACAACTAATTTCTTCGGTCCAATACAAAGCCCCGCCAAATCCGGCAAGTTTTCAGCAGAGGAAAGGGCGCAGCGGGCGAAGTCGTGATGATACCCCTATGTCGCTGGTTGTGCTTGGAAACAGCCCGGGAGATTTATTTTCATTTCGACATGATGATCGGTATTTCAAACCAACATCTTCTCACTTAGCTATACTTGTGGATCCGCACAATCCTCATGTGCGAATGCAGCATTCCATTTCAGCTATTTATGATTATTTATCTTGGCGTGACATTACGCGAAACAGTCCAGAGATCCATAAGAGGTGCGATATTTCCACTGCGCTACAATATCTTGATCAGCCTGATATCAGGGAAGATATTTTCCAATGGTTTGCGAGCATCCACGAGGGTGATAATCTTTCAGAAGAAAGTTGCCGTTCTCTGGCGGCATCGGCTATCGACACTATTCGTAAATCTGTCGTTCAGTTGTCCCCAAGCATGGCTTCGCGAGGCGTTCACACCTCCTTAGATCTCTTTCGTCGAACTGAAATTCCTCCAGAATGGCTGTTTGAGATTAGACAGCAAGTATACACTCAACAGGGCGGTAGACTTGAAAATATCACGATGGCCGTGCTGGAGACTGCGCAGCGCTACCGCTCGCGAAACAAACATGACTATCTTCATCCGCCAGATTATTTTTCGGCATTACCGATCGACAATGATGGAAACCCAATTGATTGCAGTTGCACCATACCTGCGTCCTTTGTGCCGGTGCCCATCGGAGGCAATGTTAATGTAAGGACAACCAAAAACGGGCAAGAAAAAATCGAAAATGAACCCAGAATGCAGATGCTCGCCAGTTTCTTGCCCGGGGGGTTTAAGAACCGATGGGACTTTAACTTGTGGTATGGAAAGTGGGAGCAGGTAATAAATCAACCGGGATATGCGAATATCTCAGACATTTCCAGAAGCGGGCGGAAATGGGGAACCTTGGAAAACTTTTTGAACGGAAGGCAAATTCCAGAGGCTTTAAGAGTTGCTGGAATTGATGCGAGTCAAGCAACGCTCGTAGAACCGTTGGAAATCTGCGTTTCAACCGGGTTGCAACATTTTTGTTTGGACACCACTGAGACGAGAGTGAAACTAGAATCTGGGGGAGTCAATGGTCCCGCAATCCGAGGACAAGAGGCGCCATCCTCTGAAGTGCAGACTATCGATCTTCTTTCGATGCAAGACACATCGAGAAAATCAGTTGCACTGAATGGTGGTCTGCATGGCATATTTGAGAGTGCAGAGTTTGGATCACTTACGCTTATGCGCCTTTATTTCGCAAATGTCGTTACCGCCTACCTGCAAGGCAACCGCACCCATGGAATGACTGTGCGTTTTTGGAATAGCGATAACCAAACGCCGGCAATTCCAATTGCCCGCATGACAACGCAAGGACTTCGTCTACAAGGCAGACTGGATAATGGTGTGTTGGCGAACATGCGAGAGTATTTAACTGACAATAATGTTAATATGGAAAGGGAGCATTACTGGAGAAATGTCTACCGCATCATGTGGCGAAAGTTGCTTCTTGGCAATCCACCTGCGGGTTTGAGGCTTCCCAACTCTTTTGCTTGCCTTTCCGTTCTGCAAGCGCTGAAATTTTTGGAATATCGGGCCTGCGTTGCTCAACACAATTCGTTGTTAGATGTTGATGCGATACAGGCAAACGATCTGCAAGCGGAGTGCATTAAACTGTCCGACAGAGTGCCGACTGGGCTCTTTCTACCGGATTCTCCAGAGATGTCGATAGTGGCAAATTGGGACAGTTTCAAAAGTGAGGTCCTAAATCCTTCTATTCGTTCGTTAGAATCCGAAATAGCAGAATCATACGCTTATACGATCGGCATGGTTCTGGCCCGTGACATCGCCGAAAGAACCAATACAAACATCGATATGCTTCAGGTCTCGAGCGAAGTGGAAAAGAGCAGTCAAGATCACCAATTTGTGAGTTGCGTGTATGACGAACTGGAAGGCGGAAGCGGGACGACCCTTTCGTATTACCAGCAAGTCAATGGATCATTGAATTTGGGCGATATCTTTAACCGCCACCGCGCATGCCCCACCGCCGAAGTGGAATCCAACATGATTCTGATCCTGACGGATTCACGGCACGATGCAGAAAGCTTACACGGATTAGCGCAAAGGAATGACGCAACGACACTTTGGGAAGATGACGCCCAGATTAACATGGAGACGGCACTGCGGTTGAGGCGGTTGCTTGCATCGCCTGCGATCACTGCCTTTTACCAAGGAGTTGCTGAAAACTTCAAGCACCTCTATGAGGTCCTGAAACGAACTCCGACATCCATCGAGGTGGCAATTTCCCTGCTGGAAAGACCCATTACCGACCCGCGAGGCAACTCCTTGGTGGAGCAATTTGCCGCTAAACGCGGGGGAATCTCAGAACTTGTGCCCCGCATCGAGGAAATCATGCCCCACTGCATCGGGTCATGTCCTGACTGCCTGGGAGACTCTAGGTTGTCATTCAGTCAAGGTGACAAGTCGGTGCCCGATCGGAATCTGCTTCTTCAAATCCCAGGACTATGATGCGCATCAAACCATCTCAAGGGGCGAGTCAACATGCGGGTAAACCCGTTCTGATCGAGGGAAAGTTCGCCGGTCCCATCATCGAAAGCAATAATTTCGGAGGGCGGTGGACCATCGAAGTCCGCGATCGCAACGACTCAGGAACCGGGAACGCACCAGCTGTTTTGTCGGTAAATTGGCATCCTCAAGGCAACCCTCATCTACCCTCAGGCATCCCTCAATTAAGATCAGGTGTCAAGTCGCTGTTTCAATTGCCGGAATTTGCTCCCCTTTTTAGGGAAGGTGCTCCTTTTTTGGCTGAAGCGGTAGTCGGGTTTGTTGATGGACGGCCCTGGCTAAATATATCTGAATGGCTTCTGATCGAACCTGAGTTCCCTGTGGGGGTGCGCCAGATTATCGGGGAACCAATCTGTCAACGGCGCATCATGCTCGCGGCAAGAGGCATTAAGTCAAGCAGGTATTCAAACGCTGCAGATGGGGCAGGCGGATTTATTGTTGGAGACCTAGTGCATTCAGTATTCCAAGCTATTGCTACTGCGCCCGTTCAAGACCGAACGGATTTGATAACAAATGCACTTCAGACCCCACAAAAAATTGTGGCGGAATTTTTTCCTCGAGATGTAGCCTTAAAAGGCGCATTGCTTGCGGTCGGAAAACCGCCAGAAGAATCAAATTTTTCAGTCATCACTACTGCAAGCACTCATATAAGAAATTTAGCGTCTTCTCAGGTAGTGAATCAACTTTTGGGTAATGATCAGTGGAGCAGCGAAGTTCGTGTTGCCCATCCTGCAGTTGATGGGTTGATCGACATCCGATCTACAAATTCGATCCTTGAACTTAAAACCGACTCCATACAGAAGAAAGCGCACATCGAACAGGCGCAACTCTACCTTGTTGCTGATATGCTTAAGCACGGCGTAAAAAATGTGTGTGGACATCATAAAGCCTTTGTAGTCCGGTCTTCGAGTCAAATAACAGCTGACAGTCTTAGGATTACGCCAGTGCATCTAAATACAACGATGCTCTTGCAGTTACTGGACCGCTTCATCACCGCCCGCCATCGCTTCCTACTTGTTGGAGGTCGTGTGGTTTTGCCTCAAATCAACATGACTGAGTCCGAGTGCGAGGACTGCCCTTACTTCAAGGATGATCAAGTCACTGGCAAACCCTCAGCCTGCCATTTTTACTGTCAGACCGACCGCAGTTGGACCTGTGATAACTGCAAGCACCTGCATTCCTGCACGCAATCGCAAGCGCGGCACGACTTTGAGGCGCTTGACGATTCCAACCGAATACGCATGGCGGTTCTCGAGGAGATTCAATCTATACGAAGAGAAGAATTTAGAGAAGGCGCAAACCAGGACTGGGAGAAGATTTTTGAGATCACTCAAATTCTTCCTGGTGGACAACTAACTCTCGACCCGATGTTCACCGATGACATTGATCCGCCCCGTCCGGGATCTGATGTTTTTATCCAACCGCCCGGGTGGAATGAGCGCATCCATGCGGAGGTCATCAGGAACGGTTTTGCGGATGACAGTTGGATTATTGCAACAACCGCAAGAATGCCTTCTCTCGTGACCGGGATGCAATGCCGCGTTTTTCAATCCCGTTCGCGAGTCTCCGCTGTATATGCGCTTCTTTCCTGCGTTGATGAACTCCAGAGGCACACCGAGGGTTCATCCATAGAGGGCATTAGCTTTGCAGGAGGGCGAACCCTCTCTGAGAAGTTGCGAGTAGTGGATTCAATCAAGCAAGCCATAGATGCAGGTGTAGAAGATATTTTCTGCCAATGCTTCAACCTCCACGAATCGCGGTCGATTCTCAGGAATTGCCTCGAGATTAACAATACTGGGCGGACTTTAATTGTATCGGACGCCCCAGTCCTTGGCGTAAATAATGATTCAATCCTGAAACTCGATGCCCCTGAGATCCAAGCCGCTATCACCGGGGTGCCCGACGCTCGCGAAGCTTTAAGAAATCTGAAAGCCAAACTGGAAACCCATCGGGTTTGGGTGATCTCTTCGAGGCGTCTGATGTCTGACTGCCTGAAATTTCTTCCAGCAAACGGAGTGGGTTTTTTTGACCACCTTATTTTATTTGAAGCGGCCTCAATATCGCCGCTCAACTATTTCACAATACGCTCGCTGGGCAAAAGACGAATATGCATTGGGGATGCAAATACTATTGGGGTAAAGATGAAATCGGCACTAGCCATAGAATCCGGACTTGGCTATAACCTGCTTCACCGAGTTGCTCAAAAGGGTTTTCCAGCGCCTAAGAATGCCGTAATGGTAAAGCAGTCCGGTCAAAAGGTACCTGCAGGGCTCTCTGCAACTCTGGCAAAATGCAAGATGGAAACAATTTGTGAACCGGACGAAAAGTGCACACTGCACTTTAATCTTCACAATTCCTCCGCAAAAGATTCTTCTGCAGAGTCAAATTATGAAAACCATCTAGTCGAAAATCCGAGTTTGAATTCAAGAGAAATTCGGGTGCGACCGGAGGGCGCACCTTCAGAACTCCAGATTCGAGAGGATATCAAGGGATTAGGACTCAATCTTGGACTTTTACCGCATGCAAGACTTTTAGCACCGGTCAGCGGGAATGTTTATATAGTGCTTACCCCGCCTGTTCCAACACCTAATGCGCCAACCGGAAAATGGGTGGTCAAGGTCGAACGCGCTATAAGACACTCCTCATCAATTGTAAACATTAATGAGGCAAAGTTAGTTGCTGAAAAAGTGAGCCAGATTATAAATGATGGCACAAAACTGAAGAACATTGCTATCATCTCACCATTTGCGGACCAGTTGAGCAAAATATCTGAAATACTTGGATCGACGGGAAAAGGATTAACTTATCGAACCCCTTACAATATTTGTGGGGAGCAATGGGGCACATGCATTATAAGTTGTTGTGCAGATTCGCTTTTAACTTGTGAGCAAGATGTTGGAGATCCGCGTTTTTTCTACACAATGTTTAGGGCGTGCATAAACAACCTGTATCTTTTTGGTCACAAAAGCTTTGTGAACAATCATCCTTTTCTCCGAAATATAAATTAACATCTCGCCCGACCTCCAGAATGACGGGCTCTATGGGTTTGAGGTGGAGTTCCCGAGCGTCGGCAGCACGAAAATGGAAGTCGAGATACATGCCACCCCAGATGGCGCCGACCCAGAAATGATCCACTCCAGGTGGTCGGCCAGGCCTTCGGGGACAGCACTTCCCGGCGCTACTGGCCGGCCGACGCGCCGGGCGACAGCGCCACGGTGCTGATTCACGAAGCCGGCGAGGTCTTCGTGGATCTCCTGCCCACCGACCTGTCCGCCAACGAGTCGCTGCCACCGGCCGCCGCGGGCGGCGTCGTCACCCTGCGGGTAAGCGTGCGCCGCACCCCATGGTTCTCAATCCGGTCTGAACCAGGCGATGGTCGGGGATGCATGACATCCGTAAGCGTCACCCGAGGCACCTCCCCGCATAGGTGCCATAGTTTGCCGAGTATGACGTTTATGCAGCGGCTCTGAGGGCGGCAAGATGAAACCTTCGTGATCAAATCATCTAGGATTTCAATTCTTTTGGATTTTAAAGACCGATAATCAATTGAGCTATTTAAATGCTTTCGAGAATACCATCGGGTTTTTGATACTCATTCCTCATATTCAGCCCAAGAAGAACTGGTTTCGCCCATACGAACACGAAGCAAGCGGACTTCCCTGCGAATTCGGTAACTCGCCGTCGCAGAAGGTTTCTGAGTGTATTCTCGAAGTCGAGTCTTTAGTTCCTGAAACAACCGAAACACCATGACTTCGGTGGTGGGATCTTGGTTTTCGAACGGGATGATCCGATTTCCATAAGCCAAACGCAGAGTGTTAAATTGGGGGTCTTTTGTGTTCATCGCCATGGCATGGTCCCATGAGTCGAGGAACCCCTTAATGAGCATCTTCACGATTTTGAAATCGCAAACCATGTCGTTTTCATCGAGCGTGGGAGCCTCCAGGACTATTTCAATCCGGCGTGAATGACCATGCGGGTATTTACAGTTCTCCGGGTGCTTGGAGAGCATGTGCCCGTTTTCGATCTCGAAGGCCTTGCAGATGCGGTAGGGCATTCAGGTTCCTCGTTTGTTTCCGAATAGGTCGATGTGGAGTCTTGGGCAATAGCGGTATCCTCGCCGCTTACAGGCTTCCACCAAAACCGTATTCCGGGATCGAAGGACGTCCTCACGGGTGCCCTCAGGCATCAGCAACACC
>Ga0169931_10012689_pt1 | contig 11636 bp, 9 predicted proteins | sample Kivu_15m_20L_FD_129675 | JGI IMG/M metagenome (GOLD analysis project Ga0169931, IMG submission 129675) | Freshwater microbial communities from Lake Kivu, Western Province, Rwanda to study Microbial Dark Matter (Phase II) - Kivu_15m_20L... | ecosystem: Environmental > Aquatic > Freshwater > Lake ... | reverse complement strand
GATTATACTTGAAATGCCTCGAGTTTCGGAAAACAAATGAAACAGAAATCTTGTACTCAAAAATAAATGATAGGACCATTGATTCATACGAATGCGTGAAATTAATACCGAAGATATAATTTATAAACATCCTTTCAATTGGAAAAATGAGAATGAAATGTGTTGACCCCTAAAATACATAATTAAGGCGACGTCTAGACTGTGCATAGCGTTGGATGGAGAGACCGAGTCCTCGACTGCAGATAATGCGAGGACCATTCAGAGTAAATATAACAGAAATACTAGAGACGTAATTAGGCAGGTGCCCGAGAGAACTTAAACATGTGTTCGAGTTCCGTGCTTTAACCCAACACGATCTGAAGCGTGGCTTGTATCACATCGCCGCTGCAAAATTCAAGCTTAGTAAGGTCAAAGTAAGTAACTCCATTAAAGGCGGATGATACTGAAATGACTCGAGTTACGGAGGACACATGAAAAAGATATTTTATTGATTAAGCGTAAAACCGCAATGCCTCGAGTTACGGAGGTCACACGAAGCAAATGAAGTTTAATATCAACAGTGGAGTCATTCGAATGCGTGATTTTAATTAATATCGACGTTAAAAATGAGTTTTTATTTTTTTTAATTGAATCAAATACGCAAGAATAAGATGTTCTGAATGCGATATAACATAAATTAGGCAACGACCACACAACACAGTCATTACTTCCTTGTCCCCTAATTGCAACGAAAGTCATAAGTCTAGTGATACTGATGCATGTAAGGATCGTATTGATGATAGGCTTGATCGATGTACTGCTGGGCCGAAGGGTAACCACCGTATTGTTGTTGATACTGCATCTGTGCTTGAATATGCTCTTCTTGTTCCTTTTTGGCCCTCCCATTGTTTCGTGCTACCTTAACTGGAAGGGGTTGCTGCTGAATCATTACATGACTGGTATGCTGTGGTGGACGAGAAGACCAATCGTTCATCTCCGTCTGAAAGCGAACCTTGTCTTCCGATGCCATATCTTCGTAACGTTTCTTTTCCTCGGGGGACAGAGCTCTCCAACGTTCACCCATAACTCTACCCAAATCGACAAACTTCAAATTAGGGAATTCAGCCATCAACAAAGGACGCATTTCATTTGTGAAGAACACATATGCACCTGAGGCACGTTTGGGAGCACCGGGTTCTTTCGTTTTCCCACGTTTATTGCGTCTCTTTGATTTGCCCCCAGCTTGAAGGTACACTTGATTGTGATGTGTAGGAACAGGGATGTAAGTTTGCATTTCTCTTTCGAAGCGAGCCTTATCTTCCAGTGCAAGAGCATCCCATTTGGCCTTTTCTTGAGCAGGCATATTCTTGTACATCATCGATGTGTACTTAGCGAGTTGGCCAAAAGTGAGACTTGGATTTTCGCGTTTGAATTCATCACGCATTGCGTTCTGATACAAAAGATACGCTGAAAGGTTGCGTCGAGGGGCGTTATGATCTCTTCGGGCCTTGGGATCGTACGGCATATGAGACTGAGGAATCATCAATTGTTCTGGGGGAACGATCAGATCACCTTTTGTGTCATAACCAGGAGGAGGGATGTAGGTTGCAAGCTCTTGCAGAAAGCGTTGCTTATCCATTTCAGCACGTTCAGCCCATTCAGCCTTTTCGTGTGGCCCTAGTTCAGCGTACATGGCAGAGGTGTATTTGGCGAGTTGCCCAAAGGTCATACCAGGATTCAACGCTTTGAAATGATCTCGCATCGCATTCTGGTAAAGAAGGTACGCGGACAAATTGCGTTTGGGTGCGTTGGGATCCCTATGAGTTTTTGGTTTCTGAATGGCATACATGATGCTGATGATGAACTGGAAACGAACGCCATTTCGAAAGGATGTTTCGATTAGAACTGAACTCTCAATGAAGCAAATTTTAATCCGATTTGATTGATTGACAATCACATCTACATACCTTGTTCAAGACGTCAAGACAGTACTGTCGTGGTTCTACTTCGATAACTTGGTATCTTTGGGTAAGTGAGGAAGTGTAATGTACAATTGGTACGAGAGCTATCTGTGTATCTATGTTCACGCAGTATATTTGTTAGGCACTCGTTGCCTTTGCTGCTGTCGATCGCTTCGTACGAAATCGGAAACGTGACTGAATTTTTGAAAAGAAGTGATTGTGTTGACATGTACTTGTTTAGCTGTATGTCTTTAGAAATTTGTATGTATCATACGTCGTACTCTCCCCAGTTACCGTTTTCTTGATTGAAACAGAGTCGATAATGATGACAGTTGTGGCATAGAAACCCTAATTCTACACACTCGCTTCGAAATAGGCATTACAGTACTGTATTTGTATCAGCATAATACGAGTATGTAGTAGCCAAGGAAATATGAAATATGACGCTTCCTAAGCCGACGCTAATACAGGCTGACGAGGTAAGGGCTTGCTTGAATCGAAGCTCGCATTTGTTCTTCCGATGATTGATGTTCTACATGAGATTTCGTAAAGCTTCCCTCGGTCTCGTTTGACCATGCGACGCATGCCGAAAGGTACCCCCTGAGTCCCTGAGGGTATTTTTATAAAGAGGATTGAATGAAAGTCTTCGACAAAACCGTTAATCTTTTTCCATGTGCAGCAGTTAATCTTTACCTTCTTTACAATAGACATCTATATTTATTGAATGGGAAACAGACCTGAATCTTGATTCATATCAACTTGATTGGAAAGAATACCCTCAACCATGGGAAACTGCAGACTCAAGAAATGTATCTACACGTGGGGACTGTAAAATTATTCAACAGGAGCTACATGGTCTGAATCCAGGTACAACATATTGCATTCGATTATCGTCATATCAAGGAGAAATCGGACCTGAACTTATAGTTGACACAAATGCTATTAGTTGTACGCCGGAGAAAAAGTCTTGCTGCGTGATACTTTAAATGATGTGATCTCGGCAGTAGAAATGACATGTTTATAACTTCTATTTTAAGTAATCGCCATGTCTAGTAGCCATGAGTATTTTAGAAATCCTAGCAAATTTTTGTACAGAAAAATTTGAAATCATAGTTTTCCTGGAAACTGTTGATTGCCCAAGTATTCATTTTGCTATAATTTCCATTCATGACATCTATTGAAAACCAATACAATTCATCGGGTGAGGTATGTTAAGAGATACATCGAGTTGCAGTTACTCCGTCCCTAGTAAAAGCAGTGTCTAACATATATGTCGAGTGATTTCTTGAAGACCGTTGTAGAAACAATCCTTCCAACTTATAGACTCAAACCGATGGATGATGAAAAATTTTATCCAACAAAAATCAAAACCATCTCGTCTAAAGTTCTCACTGAGTCTATTGAAAGTAAGATGATTGGAGAAAAGTCAATCGAACTATGGTTCGACAATCCATATGAATTTGAACTTCTTGCCATGGACATTGCAGATACTATCAAGAATAAATGCTTCGAGTCTTACCAAATGACAAGATATAAGATCATTGTGATTGTCACTGTGGGACAAAAGAAAGATCAAGGCGTAATGATATCGTCTCGATGCTTGTGGGATGCATCGACTGATAACTACGTTACCGTCTCATACGAGAATCAACTGATTTGGTCTACTGCGATAGTATTCGGTTTATACGTTGACTGAAAATGATTTGTACACAAAGTAGTACTGTAACGATTTAAATAAATGTTTCTAATCTTCGAAATAAATATATGCCATTATCCTTGACGCGTTCCATCCGAATCCGAATGGCCAACCGATAAGATTGAATAAGTAAATAAATACTACGACGGTGATAGGAAGTAAGAACACTTCCGAGTTAGTGATGAACGGCAACGCTACGGCATGACAAACAATGCGTCAAGACATTAAATATCAATTCTCAACTGCGTTGGAAAAACGATAAAGCTTGTATAAAATACATACCACGATAACCAAGATGAGTTAAAAAGAAATACCACGAGAATGATATTGCAAATAATGTATTACTGATTATAAACGATACGAAACTGCTGGTCAACACGAATGGCAGTAGGAAGAATTCTACCACGTATAATAACATAAAGAGGGGAAAGAAAGAATTACAGTGAATATCAAAAGCGTACAACCATTCCACTTGTTGTCGCACATGGGATGTACTATTGTGTAGAGTCAAATGTTTGTTAGCAATCGAACGTGTTATTGTCGAAACTAACACCCCAGTCAATAGAAAATTGATAGCGATACTATGAAAGGAGAAATTGATGATGCTCATGATAATGTTTTCATTTCTAAATGCTATACAGTAGGCTATGGAACTGATTACTAAGAAAATGATTTGTAAAAAGACGAAGCATGGATCATCCCGAGCCCAATGATTCTTTGTTTGTTTTCTATAATATGCCATTTTATAAACCTTTTGCATTTCAGCTGTGGAAAAGGACATTAAAGACCTCATTTGATCAAGGGTGGCCTGAACATCCATCTGTGAATAATCCATGAGTCGAGCAAGGTATTGTGTCAAGGTCAGTGTTGAGCTGTACGATGGAGACGAGCCTTGAATGTAGTCTCCAGTGGGAAGTGAAAGACGTGAAGTGACTGAAGATCCATTTGTCTTACTATACCGCGAATGCGGGGCTTGGGCATCTGAAGATTGTTTGTCCATGTTGTTAAAGATGGTGGATACCGTAATTGATTGAAAGCTGGTGCATTTTTTTTCTACAGTAGGACCTACGTAACCACACAGGAGCGTAGGAAATGCACCCGAGTAGCCAAGTACAGGTAGTATTAGGGAAATCTTTTTTTATAAATAAACTTCGTTGAATAGCATTGTGTATTTGTGTGTTGATGTCGTTACTATTCATGGTTTATTTTTCTGGGCTATGTTTATTTAAATAGCTTGTTTGATCTCACAAATGGATAAAAGGGAATCTAATGATGCTATTGCTTCTGTTTTCCTCGAAATGGTTGTAGAAACGGTTTCGTCTTTATTCGAATACGGAGTAATGAAGTCTTAGTGGATACATAAAGATAGCCATCATCCAATCCCAACGCAATACTCGTAGGTATCCGATCTTGTAAATGATCATCGATCATTATGGACGTAATAAGTTTTGCATCATAGTCGAAGATCAAAATTCCACCAGGATATGTTGCATACACATTTCCCAAGGAATCCACTGTAACTGAAGGGCCTACGGACATGGCATCAGTGATCGATACCCCTTGAAAGTATTCTGACATATCCACGAAGAGAAGAGCTTCATCATCGTAGAGTCCCTGAATCTTCGATTTTGGTTCATCGTAGTTTGTAAAATTGGTATCACACGTCATTTCTGTTGTATGATTGCATTCTAAAGTTTCATGAGAAATCTCCTTTTTAAGGTCTGTTTTCTCATCATCATCATCATCATCATCGTATTTATTTTTGAGATCGTCTATTGATTCGTGAAGCGGGACTTTGTAAATGACATATTTGAAATCCTCCGATACTGTTTGTAGATTACCCCCGACAAAAAGCACATCCTTGGAAATAGCCAGGGCGGATATACGTGACATTTTGTTATGAAATATTAATTCAATAGGAGAACCAGTATTTAGATTGGAATAGGATTGATTGAATGTCGTTTTCCATGTATGTGACTCACGATTTAAATGAGTAGGTAATGGGGGAATTTTTGAGATATCCATGATTCTATAAACACCCCCAATAGTAGGTATGACATTATTGCATGTGGAAGAATCTGTAAAAAGTAAATGACCTGCTGGTGTTATGGTAAGTATCCCCGGCACATTCAATCTATCCATGGTACTATTCGAGTTGGAACATAATGTAGGAACTTGTATAACAATGGGTGTGCGTGTACCACCATTTTCTTCAATACGTACGATTCTTCGTTCTCCCAATTCAGCTACAATCAACGACCCAACCCATGAGTTTTTATGTTGTTTGGAGGGTTGAAGGGCTAGACCAGAACTACCCAGACGCACAGGCGTCGAAGGACATGTAGTAGTTTTACTACATGTCGTTGTTTCATTCTCCCTAGGATACTGTGTACTATTGTTTCGCTTTATAGGGAATAGAGATCGTTTCATGAACCAGTCAGATTCATCGTTTGTTGTTGTAGGACAGGGATTCCAAATCCCCGATCGACAACCACTCTTTTCAATAAACAAACTCCGTCCAATAGTGATAGGCCCCCCGCCTACTTCCCATCTCCATACACGCCCCGAATTCAATGCATCCGAAATAAGTAAGTATCCTCGCCCTAGATCCGGATCATGCCTCCACAGTAATGAATGGAAATCATAGGATATAGAATCAGTGGCACGGATAACCGATTCCATAGGATAATACAAGTTATAGATTGAAGTGTTGGTCACAGAGGAGGAGGGTATTGAAAATCGTTGTTGAGAATTCTCTGTGACATTCTTAGTAATGGCGCCTATATTCTTTTGAATGTATACAATGGTTTCCACCTGTTGTAACAGTGTATGATGTCTAATCCAACCTTTCGTTGCAACGATGAAGAAAGGTTGGGATAACTCGAGACTGGACAGGAATTCCCACCGACTATCTACCCTCAACGTAAATACAAACAAATAGTAAAATAGTGCTGGGACAAAAACAACTAGCCAAGCATATTGTTGGTAATCATTCTGTTTCATCTTTGCACACACACATTCAGATTGTAAGCCTTATTGATAGATACACTGAGACATTTCGACCGTATGTAGGAATAAGGCTTATTCCCTCGGGTCTCGGTCTCGGCACGACGCTCGTACAAAACCATCGCCTTCAACTTTAGAGGTTCAGTATATTTCACTGAAACCTGTCATAAATAACCTTCACGACGAACCACTAAGACTCTTCAAGAGTATACAGAGAAAGTTTGAGAGAGTACAACTTGGCAAGAATGGCTATCAAAGCACCACGAGAACAAATTATCATCACCCTCCCAGGGGATGATTTATCTCAACTTATTCTACAACCAGAACAAGAGCTAACAAACGAGGACATACAACAAGATCGACTTGACAAGAAGGATAAGAAACGAAAGATACCCAAAGTGGGTATTGGATTATCCTATGATTCACAGACAAATACAATACGAGCGACCATGGCGGGGAGATTATTTCATAGAAAATCAACAAATACCTTTATGATACTACAAAATTCCAAGAGATACATACCCAAGGTGAATGATAGAATCGTGGCAATCGTCGAAGAACGTGTGGGTGAACAGTATCGTATGAGTATTCCAGGAAGCTCATGTGGAAATGGATTTTTACATTCGTGTGCTTTTGAGGGAGCGACGAAACGAAATAAACCCAGTCTAGGAGCTGGATCCTTACTTTATTGTCGTATCGCTGTGGCGGATATCCATCGAGATCTTGAATTGACCTGTATCGTACGACCTGGGTCGGATGGTGGTGCAGCGAGGAAAGATTGGATGACAAATGAGTGTACGTACGGGGAATTGAAAGGTGGGACTTGTTTTCAGGTGAATTTAACCTTGGCAAGAGAATTACTCCATCCATCGTGTCTTGTTTTAGATGCCCTGGCCACGAAAGGTCGAATCCCCTTTGAAATATGTGTGGGTGTGAATGGTCTAGTCTGGGTGAATTCAACAAGGCCTGAATATATTATATTAGTTGTCACAGCTATTCAAAATAGTGAGGTAATGTCAGGAGAAGCAATCAACGCCATGGTCAAACAATTGGTACAGACAGTGAATCAACGTTTCAAAGAAAATGACTGATTAAAGAGAGATGTATTTATATTCTATTCTTAGATATTAATCTTTGTGTATCTTTACTGTTGTTGTCACATCAAGATTTCTCAACAAAATCTACACCACACTTTTCATTTGTCCAATGATTGCCATTCAATTTCACATCGACAGATACTAATGTGGCCCGACTCCTATCTATGTTCCTACGCTCCGAGTCAAGATCACTTGTCCGTAAAATGGAATAAGAAAGATCCGACAAACCATTGACCTTCCATGTTTTTTCATGCTCTTTTAATGCCTCCCATTTATTCATACATTTCCAGGACTTATTGGAACGAAGGAGCTCCAATTTGTTCTTTAAATCCATATTTTCCAAATCAATAATCGTTCCCTATGAAAGAAACATATACATATGATTCGTTGGAAACATGTATACACAACTTGAGTTATCTATATACTGTAACAATAGAGACAGTTGGATATACCTTGACAGGGAAGTCCCACTTTATACCCAAAGCCTCACATCTCTTTTGCATTTCGTCATCTTCTCCACCCCAGCCCCAAAAATTATTGGGATAACCATTAATTCTTTTCATATCACTAGCACTAAAGGCAACGATACCACCGAAATATTTGGGATTGTTACTGTATCGATCCCACACACGGGCAATATGTGTTGGTGCTTTGGGGAAGTTGGTGTAATACAAGGCTAAATTATCACCGGGTAAAAGGTCTACATCATGAAAAATAAAAACATCATGCGGAGGTAGATTTTTGGGAGACTTATTGTCATGAGTACCATGGGAATGTTGTGTACCATGTACGGCTTGGGCACGTATTTTATTCTTCTTGGCAATATCAAAACCAATATTGAGTAATTTCCCTCGATTGAATTTTCGTCCATCATTGCTTTGTTCAATGATGTAAATATGATAATCAACGAGATACCCTTGATTCATTTGCTTTTTGAGAAAGGTATGCATATGGGGTATGAATTTGGCTAAATGTGCAGCCCGATTTTGCTCTGGATGTATATCACGATATGGCACTATAATCGCAACACAAGTGGCTGTGTAATCTGGAAATGTAGTATCTAGGTCATCAACAAAGAATGGTTCTGTCTTGAGTCGTTTCGTTTGTTTTGGGGTACTTTTCTGAGCCTGAACATACAAATAGTCAGTAGGTATCTGGAATGCGTCTTCTGAATCTTCCGACTCTTTTCGTTTTGATGGAGGTTGTTGATCGGTAGTCGTTGCCGCTGTTTCTATCTGTTGCGAACTGGCTTCCTGAGTTTCTTGTCCACGCTTTGGTTTACGAGCCTCTTCTTGTTCATTTTTCAGTGCACGTTCCTTCGCTAGATTAGGATTCTGAGCTTCAGAGGCTGTTGGAAAGTGCCATTGTGTATGCTTCGTTTCTGCATGACTGTAGTAATAACGTCCAGCAGATTTCGAATAGAGTTTAGACCAACCAGGAGGTAGGGGGATATCGTCATCATTCTTGTCGTTCATTATTATTCTTGTATTCAAATAATTGTCCTGGATGCGATTTTTACTCACTAATATAATACCCGACGATTAATACTATTTTCACAGGAAAACTTTATAGAAAATGGATGAATTCAGCGAGGATGATCCATCGAGCCTTTGGAAATTTTAAGTATTATTGATAGAGCGAGCAGATCAGTCTCACGGTATTACCATAATCAATTAACTCATTTGACAACAACAAAAAGTTTCATTTGCTCCCACGCCCCATGCAACTTATTTACCACTTTTATGGCATGACTCGTTCGATGGGACTATACATACGGTACAGTACAAGAGAGATTTGCGGGAATGTCCGTCCGTGCGTTGTTCTTTATCCCATTTACAAATGATTTCTGATGCACCGTTTTTAATAAGGAAAACAACATTTTGTGGCTGCGTCATCAGTCAAGCCTAAAAGGCCCCGACTATTTAAGTACAAGGAAGGTTATATTGAGGGGTAGAAGACATACCACCGATGCAGTAATAAGAGATTTCATCCGAATGATGTTCCTCCGTAAAACGTTAACGCTTAGAAACACAACATCCATTCAGTTCTACACATTTCGTTATTTGACGGGTGGATCTTTTGTTAATCGGAAATATACCTCAGGTATCGGGCCTGATCTCAATAACATAGACGTCAACTTTAAAGTATCCAATCATAGACGACAACAACATTCTGAAATAATAAGATCATATCATGTTTCCGCAGTCACAAAGAAGAATCCAACAACAATTATACTGAGTCTATCAGCTATGGCTGCAACGGCAAAGGCTGGGCAATACATTATTAGGGCCTACGAGCAATGGAAACTATCACAACCAGAGAAACCTCCTATAGCATCCGAACCAGACACGTCGTCAACAAAGGATGAAAATATGACTAACGATGAAAACAAAACAGGCGGTAGTAGTACCAAAAGTAAAGAAGAAGAAGGGAAAAGAGAAAACATTTTTCAAACTTTGTTTAATATTGGGGTAGGGTCTAAATTTTATGGAGGTGGTTTTGAGGAAAAGATGACTCGACGAGAAGCTGCACTTATTTTAGGAGTACGTGAAACAAGTACAACAAAACGTATCAAGGAAGCGCATCGTAAGTTATTAGTATTGAATCATCCAGATACGGGCGGTTCGACATATTTGGCAGGCAAAATTAATGAAGCCAAGGAGTTACTCATGAAGGGAAGGAGGGAACAATAAAAAAATACTCTGATCCTATCCATAAATACAGTAATATTCTAACGAATCCATGACAAAGACATGTAAAAGCCAGCAGCTTAAAGATTTATTACGCAAACTCATCCGTAAGATAGGAGAGGAACACTCGTATCTAAAAGAAAGAAGGAAATGTGTGGTGACTAGAGAGTTTGTATCATCACTATTGAATCTTTCAAAGAGATCCGTAAATTTTAGTAATCCTGGCTTGGTGCAGTTCCGCCTTTAGCCCCCCCTTTCGAAGTAGCAGATTTCTTTGGAAGAAGAACAGCACTGTACAAGAGGATATTAGAGTACAAGAAGTGAATGAGGAAACACGAAATGAGCATAATAACACCACTGGATAATGATAAAAAACTTTCTATTGCAACAACTGGCGAGACAAGTACACTTACTGGATGTTAGGTAAAACACCACCTGAGGCTATAGTAACACCAGAAAGAAGTTTATTTAATTCCTCATCGTTCTTGATAGCAAGGGTAATATGACGAGGAACGATACGAGTTTTCTTGTTATCACGTGCAGCATTACCAGCGAGTTCGAGGATTTCAGCTGTTAGGTATTCCAAAACAGCTGCAAGGTAAACAGGAGCTCCTGTACCCATACGTGTAGCATACTTTCCTTGACGAAGATATCGTCCAATACGAGCTACTGGGAATTGTAATCCAGCCTTGGCAGATGAACTGGTAGATTTCTTATCACCACGACCTCCTTTTCCTTTTCCCTTTCCTTTTAAGATGAACGGGGATTAGGAGATTACGGATACTTACACAATGACATCAGATAGATGATTTCTTACCTGACATGATGATTTTCTCTGATTGTTGCGATGAGACACTAGATTTTAACTGAGTCTGTGTGCGACAACTAATAAAGCGTGATATTTCAAGAAGTTGGTTTTTCGTTGCTACATGTTTTCATGTTTTTCATGCTGAGCCAGTCAGGTACAAGTAGGACCCCTACTTTGACTCCCAACGTACATAGTGAAAGTACGACGATCGCAACGGATCAAAAATCATGGCGCGCGCTCAACTCAGACGTGCGCAAATATATTAGGGGGTAAAAGCGTAAAAGCTGCAGAATCGACGTGACGTAAGCATACAGTTCATAGTTACGACGTAAGCATACGCGCCGAAGGCGCGCTACGCCCCCGGCCCGAGCTCAAATTAGGGTTCGTTACGGGCCCGAG
>Ga0169931_10012688_pt1 | contig 11638 bp, 10 predicted proteins | sample Kivu_15m_20L_FD_129675 | JGI IMG/M metagenome (GOLD analysis project Ga0169931, IMG submission 129675) | Freshwater microbial communities from Lake Kivu, Western Province, Rwanda to study Microbial Dark Matter (Phase II) - Kivu_15m_20L... | ecosystem: Environmental > Aquatic > Freshwater > Lake... | reverse complement strand
TTTGTGACTCGTAAAATCACCATGGCAACAGCAGCAATAGCAAACGGAAAACAAGAATGTTTGTATTTAGGAAATTTAAATTCACAAAGGGACTGGGGACATGCCAAAGATTATGTAGAGGCCATGTGGAGAATATTGCAACAAGATAATCCAGAAGATTACATAATTGCAACTGGAGTAACCACTTATATTCGTGATTTTGTTATCATGGCTTTTAAAGAAGTGGGCATAGAGTTAAAATTTGAAGGAGAAAACGAATGCGAAACTGCAATTGTTTTAGCATGTAATAATCCATTATATCAATTGCCAATTGGTAAAGTTATAGTTCGTGTAGATCCTGCATATTACCGACCTACCGAAGTTGACTTATTGATTGGTGACCCAACAAAATCAAAAACTAAGTTAGGTTGGAAGCCGCAATACGATTTGCCTCGTTTGGTAAAAGAAATGGTAGAAAATGATTTGGAAATTATTAAGAATAGGAAAAGAGATTGATTTCATATGGTTTTGATTCTTTTTTAATATAAAAAAAGTTATGTTAGGAATAATTATACAAGCAAGACTAGGCTCTAGTCGATTACCCAAAAAAATGATTCTGCCATTTTATAATGGATGGAGCATATTAGATATTATTTTAGAAAAAATAAAACTAAACTTTCCAGATGATTTAGTGATTTTGGCAACATCTGTAAATGAAGAAAATGATATTCTTGAGCAAAAAGCCAAAGAAAAAGGATGTTTCATTTTTAGAGGTGATGAAAATAATGTTCTGCTAAGGTTCTGTAATGCGGCTAATCAATATAGTGTAAATAATATCATAAGGATTTGTGCTGATAATCCTTTTCTAGACGTTGAAGAGTTAAGAAGGCTAAAAGACTTTGCAAACGGAAATCTAGAAACAGATTACATAGGGTTTAATATTAAAGGGGTGCCAAGTATTAAAACGCATTATGGTTTTTGGGCAGAATATACTACACTGAAGACTTTAGAAAAAGTTAGAGAACTTACCCAAGAGCCATTATATCAAGAGCATGTAACCAATTATATATATGAAAACCCAAGAATCTTTAACATTAAATATCTAGATCCTCATTCACTTATTTCTAACCAAGAGAATATTAGAATGACATTGGATACTCAACAAGATTTTGAAGTTTTATCTAAAATTTACTCTAAACTGTATGCTAAATACAAAACAAATTTTGGAATACCAGAAATCTTTAATATCTTGAATGAAAATGAAGATTATAAAGAAAGGATGTTAAGTGAAATTAGACAAAATTCTAAATAATAATAATTTTAATTTTTTTAAATTAAATAATGATGAAAAATAAAACAAAAGAAGAAGTTTATATTATTGGTGAAATAGGGCAAAATCACAATGGATCGGTGGATATTGCAAAATTAATTGTAGAATTAATCTCTAGACCAATAATAGAAAATAATTTTAATCTTAATTTAAAACCGATGAATGCGGTTAAATTAACAAAGAGAGATTTAAAAGAAGAACTTACTGATACGCAGATGAATCGTCCTTATGATTCTCCTCACTCTTTTGGTAGAACATATGGTGAGCATAGAGCATTTTTAGAATTGTCTGATGAAGAACATTTTGAAGTTTATAAGTATGCAAAAAGTAGAGGATTAGAATTTGTAGAAACTCTATGCTCTTTAGGATGTTTATCACTTCTAAAATTATTTACACCTGATACTCTTAAAGTAGCAAGTAGAGATTTAACCAATTTACCTCTTTTAGCAGCAATGGCAGAAACCAAGATTCCTATTATTTTATCAACAGGAATGGCGGGGAAAAAAGAATTAGACGATGCGATTAATACAATTTCCCATTATCATTCTAATATTTCTATCCTACATTGTGTTTCTCAATATCCTACACATCCCAATAATTTAAATTTAAAAACAATTACATACCTTCAAAAAAACTATGGTGATTATGTAATTGGATTTTCTGATCATACTATTGGAATTTCGGCTCCAGTGGTAGCTGTGGGAATGGGAGCAAAGATAATTGAAAAGCATATTACGATTGATAGAAATATGAAAGGGACAGACCAAGCAGGTTCTCTAGGACCTGATGGGGTTTATAGAATGGTAAGAGACATAAGGGTAGCAGAAAAATGGGCTGGAGTGGAAGACTTATATATAGATGAAGAAGTTTTGTCAGCAAAAATAAAACTAGAGCGTTCAATTGCTACTAAAAGAGATTTAAAAGTCGGAGAAATCATTAAAGAAGAAGACCTTCACCTTTTAAGTCCAGGGGACGGGTATAAATGGAGCCAGAGAAATGAAATTGTAGGAAAAACTTTAAAAATTGAAGTCCCTAAAAATGAATTGATCTATCCTGATATGATAAACATATAATTTATGATTTTGGATGAGAAAAACCTGGGGTTAGAATTAAGATTTTTATTTCAAAAATTCTATGTTCTTAATGATTTTGAAATTTATAATGAGGCTTTAGAGCTTTTTCAATATGATTATAATCTTTATTTTAATGATTCAGAAATAATAAAAGAAAAAGTTTTTTCAAGGTTAGAGTTAATTGGGATTTTACTTTATAGAGTTTCAAGAGCTTATTTTAAAATTAATGATGAAAATTCTGCCCTTCATTTAAGTAATTTAGGAATAATTATTTCTGGCTTTGAAATTTTTTATACAGCAGATATTGGACAAGGGTTAAAAATTAATCATGGATTGGGGACTGTAATTGGTGCAAGGTGTAGAATTGGTAAAAATGCATTAATTCATCAAAATGTTACTTTTGGTGATAAAAACGGATTAAGTCCCGTTTTACTTGATAATGTTACAGTATATGCTGGGGCTAAAATATTAGGAGGTATAACATGTGGTAATAATTCTATTGTAGCAGCAAATTGTGTTTGTATGATTAATGTTCCAGATAATTCTGTTGTAATAGGTGTGCCAGGTAAAATAAAAATGTAAAAAATGTTGCCTAAACTTATAATAACGGATATAGACGGAGTATGGACTGATGGCAGTATGTACTACGACCAAACAGGTAATGAATTGAAAAGATTTCATACTTATGATAGTGCTGGTATCTTATTTGCAAGATTGCAAAATATTCCGGTAGTAATTATAACTGGAGAGGATACCGAAATAGTAAATAGTCGTGCGAAAAAAGTTAAAGTTGATTATTTATTTCAAGGTGTTCAAAATAAGGTAGAAGTATTATCTTCGTTAATTAAAGAACTCAAAATTTCAATTAAGGATTGTGCTTTCATTGGGGATGATATAAATGATATACCATTACTAGAAATGGTTGGATTTAGTGCTTGCCCTTGTAATTCAGCAGATTATGTAAAATGTAGGGTTGATTTAATTACTCAAAAAAAAGGTGGTGAAGGTGCTTTTAGAGAATTTGTAGAACATATATTGAAATTAAATAACGTTTTAGAAGAAACCATTGAAGCAGCAATTAATCATCATAAAACACCAAGCTGATATTGAATATAAAAATTATTTAAAATTTACTTTTTAAAACAAATTATTTGGGAGAAATCATTTGGGAGAAATTATTTGTAGTATAATAAATTTAAAAATATTGTTCGAGATGTTTAAATTTAGCATCTTGAAATAGAAAATCATCAAACATTTATCTAAAATGTGTAAAAAAATATTTTAGATTTTTTTTAGTTATTACACCCAAATAAAGTAAATTAACAAAGAAGTTTTGATTTAAAGTTAAAATCAAGATTTTATATAAAACCAAAAGTAACTGATTTAATTTTAGGTGCAATTAGTTTGAGAGCTGAATTCATACCTATTGATATTGAATTTTTTTTTTGACAGATTTCACTGAGCGAAATCCCATATTAAATATAGCGTAGTATGTTTAATGTAAGTCGAAAAAAAGTTACTTTTATTTTCATAACAAAATAGAACAAAATTTGCTGCTTTATATCAACATTTTGAAAATTAAATTATTATAGACAGTATGTTTAAGAGGTTTATAAATTTTCACGTAACAAAACAATAATAATTTGTAGAGACGATTTTAAAACTTCACTTTCCTAAGGGGTTGTGTGCTACCCAAAACAATTAGTTTTTAATTTACAAGCTACATGTTTTTTGTAATTTTACTAATGTTTTTTATTCTTTAAAAAATTACTAAAGCAGAAGTTATGGTGTTCTTTATTTATAAAAACATAAAATAACAAATATTAGATTGTGAGTTATTTGAAGTTCAAGGGTATCAAACGGAAAGTTTTCAATTGGACTTATTTCAACTGATAAATATAAAATTAAAAATATCAAAAAAAAGAATCAAATGAATTATAAACCACAACCGTACATATTTAGATAGTGTAAAAAGAGAATAGAAACATTGTTTTCAAAACTATCTAACAAATTCTTTTTAAAATAAATTATGCTAAAATTTTTCATGGATTTAAAACAAGGATTTTAGCAATAATAATCTTACTTACTCTTTTAAAATATTTTAATATGTTTAAATTAAAAAGTCAATTAATCAAATCAAAAATTAATGAATTTAATTAAACCTAACTGCTTGATAATAAAAAGTATAAAAATAATTAACAAAACTATGGAGAAAAGTAACATTCGAAATGTTTTAAATAAATAACGCCTAACTAAACCCACAATCATATTTAAATACTATAAATTATAAAATAATTTTTATTTGAAACGGTTTTTTACATATAATGATTTTACTAAAGTTTTAGTGAACTTTGCATCCTCTCAAATCCTCTCAAATTTACTAAACATGATTTCTGGTTTTTTGATTGTAAGAATGCTGTCACCAGATCAGTTTGGATTATATTCCGGAGTTGGTATTTATTTAGGGTATATTTTATTAGGAAATTTTGGAATTATCAATGGCCTTGGGAGAGAATTACCTTACGAACTGGGTAGAGGGAAAAATGAATACGCTAAAGAATTAGCTTCTTCAGTCTTTGTTCTAGTTATTTTTTTAAGCTTACTTGCGATGATTTTTTTTCTATCCTTTAGTATTTTTTGTTTTGTAAACAATGAAAATATTTTAGGACTTATTTTTTTATCATATGCAGTTGTAAGTGCCTTTTACTTATTAAATAAACAATTTTTACCAACATTATATCGCACAAATAATGATTTTAATTCATTATCAAGACAAAATATCATTTTAGGATTTGTAAATTTGATTACGGTAGCTTTAGTTTTTTTCTTTCAGATATACGGATTAATTCTAAGGGGTATAGTATTAGCAATTTATGAGTTTTATCTATTATATAAAAATAAACCATACAAACTTTATTGTAAAATTAATTTCTCACATTATAAATATTTAATTAAAACTGGATTTCCAATTTATATGGTAGGTCAAGTAAATCCTTTATGGGTAACAATCTTAAATAGTTTACTTTTTTCAATGGGTGGTGCAAATTATTTTGGACTATATTCCTTAAGTAACATTGTTCAAGGTGCAATTGGTATTATTCCTGCTTCTTTCAGTGGAGTAATATATCCTAAAATGGCAATAATGTTTGGAGAGGGCAAATCAATTACTCAAATTCTTTATGTAAATAAAAAGCCATTAATTTTTCAATTTGTATTTATATTATTAATCGCAATCATTTGTGCTTTGTTATTACCATTTGTTATACCTAAAATTTTACCAAAATATGTTGATGGTATATCTGCAGCTCAATGGATGTGTTTTGTGCCAGTAGTTTTATCGTTTAGTGCACTTAACAATTTATACAATATATTAAAAAAGCAGAAATGGTATTTTATTTCCTTGATATTTGGTGCAGTTATTGGTTCACTTTTTGTTTGGATTTCTATAAAAAACAATGGTTTTAATCTAAATATTTTTCCAAAAGGTCTAATATTGGGATCTGTAATACAGCAGTCATTGAGTTATGTATTTTTGCATTATATTATAAAAAAACATGAACATAGTTATAGTACATAGTAATATTTCAATTATATTTTTAAAAGCTTTAAGTTTAACTAGTGATAAATCAACAATCAACATAATTGTTGATAAGAGATTTCATCAAACATATAAATTATTTAATTTTAACTTTAAAGTGCTTTTTGAGGATAGTGATTTTTTTTGGGATTATAGAGATTTCTGTTTTCAAAAAAAACTACTTTTAAATAGAGTTAAGTTTGCTTTTGGCGAAAATAATTTTCATTTATTTTTACCTCATACAAATAATCCAATGTATGCAGCCCTTGCAAGTTCTGATTTATGCATAAAATATTCAATTTATGAAGAAGGATTTTTGGCTCATTCAGCTCCTTCAGAACAGTTAATTTCAATTAATATTATAAAAAAGACATTTATTAATTTTATAGCAAAAGGGTATAATTACTTTAAAGGTCAATGGTTATGTGAAAGTTCAAAATTTAATCTCTATTATTATATTTTTGAAGGTGCATTTAAAAATAAAAAAATGAGGCAAAAGGTCAACTTCAACGATACAAAAAATATTTCAACTATTGATAAAAATATTGATGCCTTATTAATATTTGATGCTTTAATTGAGTCTCATCTATGCAAAGAAGAAAATGTATTAAAAATTTTAGAAAATTTTATTAATTCAATAGATTTTAAAATAACAAAACTTGGTATAAAATTTCATCCTTCTTCATCAAATTTAATAAAGAAAAAAATTTTATTAACATTAAAAAAATCGAATATTAATTATGTTAAAATTAATGATTCTATTCTTTTAGAAGAAGTTATATTGTCATATCATATTTCTAAATATAAATTCCATGTTTATGGATTTGTAAGTTCACTTCTTTATTATTCAATTTTAAACAACATTCCTACTCATAGTTTAGCTGTGGCATTAGCAGAAATTGATGATATTTTTAAGGTGAAATCATTTGAAAGATTTAAAAATACTTTTCCTGAAAACGTTTATAATAAAATTATTTGTTAAAATAAGCAATAACATTTTAAATTAGAAAAGTATAAATTGAAGTGGTTTAAACTTTTAATTTAGTATGATATGCTATAGAAAGATGTAATGCTTGGATGGATAGTTACAGAACTTTGCTAAATCGATTCGATACGTCAATAGTGAGCTGGAAAATATTTAATTTTCTGTCTTTCATCGTAATAGCAATAAAAAAATTCAATAAAAGAAAACTGAAAAAGTTTAAACCACTTCATATTAATTATTTGTAAAATGGAAAGTATTTCATTTGTAGTATTTACATATAACAGTTCTGATATAATAATCAGAAATCTCCAGAGTTTAAAAAATGCTTTAATTTCAGTTCCAAGTTTAGATTATGAGATTATATTAATTGATAATAACTCAAATGATAAAACAATAAACACTGCTACTGCATTTGCTGAGTCAATTAATCTTACAATAAATGTAATAAGTAATCCAAAACAAGGTTTGGTTTACTCGCGAATTTTAGGAGTAGAAAATGCTATAAAAAATTGGGTTTGTTTTATTGATGATGATAATTTTTTAACATCAAAATGGATAGAAAAACTTTTACATATTATTGATATTTTTTCACCAGATGTTGTAGGTGGTCGTACCGTTGGTATAACAGATGGCATATTTCCTGATTGGTGGATAAAAAACATGAACACTTATGCTTGTGGCGAACAATATAAAAGCACTGGTTTTTTAAATGATCCTTTACAATCACTTTGGGGAGCTGGACTATGTGTTAAAAGGAAATTATTGAAACAAGCTATAACATCTATGGAATTCATTTTAACAGGTAGAATAGGTAATGTTCATATGGCAGGAGAAGATACAGAGATTTGCTATCGTCTTAGACTGTTAGGTGCCAAATTTTATTATTCTAATGAATTAATTATAAATCATTACATGAGGGAAAAGCGGTTAAACCTAGATTCAATAATTAGCACACTAGAAGGTTTTAAATACGCATCTGTTTATAAAGAGTCCTATGAGTATTTATTAAAAAAAAGTTTTAAATATAATTTAATATATAAAATGATCAGAAGTGTTTTTACTGCAAGTTATATGTTTGTATTTAGGAATCAAAACAATTTTAAATATTTTTTCATGAGAATTAAGACGTTAAAGAATAGAATAGCGTTAACAAATAAAATAAAAAAATGTTTTTATATAGAAAATAAGATTTTTAATTAAAAAAAGAAAAACTTAGAAATAAAGTGAAATTTATTATTTACCAATTTTTAATAATTATATTACTTTTATTAAAACCGTTTAATAGTGTAACAATTTTTATATTATGTAATGTTTTGTTGTTTCTTGCTTTAAAAAAATTTAACCCATTAAATCCTATATTGTGGTTATTGTTAAGTTGGAATATACTTTTTATAAATGCATTTTCTGGGGTAATTATTTTCAATATTGATATTGATATCATTGAACCAATTATAATATGCTTATCAATTATATTAACATTTTTTTTGGGTTATTCAATAAACTTAGGTAATTTCAAACAAATCTATCAAACCTCTATTTTAATTTTTCATGATTTTTTTGTTAAAAAAGTACTATCAAAAAAACTACACTATATCACGTATATCTTTTCAATCTTTGCTATCATAGGTGCAATTTTATTTATTATTGAAATTGTTTTTATTTATAACGGTAACTTATTTGAGCCAATGGAATTAAGAGATATTTTTCATGAAAGAGATGTGACATTATTATCTCAATTGTCTGCTATTTTTGCATTTGGAGGTTTATTTTCAGTTTCGGCATTTATATTTTTATCAAAGTCAAAATACCGAACAGTATATTTGATAGGAACTATAGCTTTAACTGTTGGAAGTTTATTGTCAGCTGGTAGGCAAATGATATTTCAATTAATTATGTCGTCTTTATTTTGTTTTTCAATATTAAGATTTTATAAAATTAATTTAAGCATATCAAAAATACATAAATACATTTTTGGAACAGTTATAGTGTTGATTATTAGTTTTTTTGTTTTCATTTCAACTGCAAGAGATTTAGTGTCTGATAAATCTAAGGCTGAAGTTTACTCATCATTAAATACGAGTTCATATAGCGATGATTTTTTAAATACTCTTAGTTTTTTTCCATCATATATTGAAGATTTTTTTGTTGATTACACATTTTATTTTTCACATGAAATATTTTTATTTTCAGAGTGGTGGCATGAAAATGAGATACAAGTTATTGATTATAGTGTTTTAAGGTTTTCTCCATTTATAGAGAGAATAGTCGATAGGTTTGGATTGCCATTTGAAACCCAAGCTGAAAGAATAATAAGATTTAAAAATTTTAATTCTAAAGGGAGTATAATACCACAAGGTTGGAGAACTACAAATGCCTCTCTATTTGGTAATTTAGGTTATTTAGGTTCCTATTTGCTTGTTTTTTTTCATGGTTTTTTTTCAAAAAAATTGTATATAAAATGTTTAACTCGTCCTAATTTTGGATTGTTAAATTTAAGTATTGCAAATAATCTTATTCTTATCTACACAATTTCAAATTCTGTATTTTCTGAAACACAAGTGTTGTTTTATATTATTGTTTCTTTTTTATTAATAAATAAAAATATATAAAGATTAAAATTGAAATCAAAACATATCTCCAGAGTCTTTATTTGTAATGTAGTTCCAAAAAACTCAATTGAAAAGTTACATGTTTCAATGGCTGCTAATTACTTTTCATATAATTTAATTGATGAAAATTGTTTCGATGCAGTTTACTCGTTAGTTCCAACTAATATTGATAACAAGATTGAAAAGGAATACAATTCTGTTTACTTTTTACAATCACGTTTTTTATCAAACAAAGGTATCTTTAAACTCTTGAATATTTTGATAGATAATGTAAAGTTATTTTTTAAAATTTCTAAAAATTCGAATGTTTGGTTTTATAATTTGACTCACCAAACAATTCTAGTTTACCTTTTATTAAAGTATTTTAAAAAAAAATTAAAAGTATTTATAATTTTATTAGATTTTACACCTCCAACAAGTAAGTTTTCATTACAAAGCTTTATCTTTAAACAAATCAACAAATCAAATGGTATAATTAGCCTTACTAATAATAAACTTTTAAATAGTAAAACAATAGTAATTCCTGGATTAGTGCCAGAAGAAAAAGATTTAAAGATTCAAAACACAATAAATAACACTTTTTTACTTTCAGGAATACTATCTAAAAATAGATGTCCAGAGTTGATTTTGGAGGTTTTTTCAAGGTTTCCTGAATATGAGTTAATTATTACTGGAAGAATTGAAGATGAAAAATTGATTCAAAAATATATTTATAAATATAAAAATATAAATTATTTAGGATTGCTTGAATATAATGACTATTTGAAAGTATTAGAAAATGCTACTTTTTCAATAAACAGTAGAAATCCATCCTATGAAGAAAATAATTTTAATTTTCCATCCAAAACTATTGAGCATCTTAAACACAACAAAGTGATAGTTTCGACTATGGAATATTCTGAATTAGAAGGCATAAAATATTTTTATGTAAAACCAACTGTAGATGATTTTATGATATTTTTCAATAAACTAAAGACAATTGACAAAAGATTACTCTTAGAAAAATATGTTAATCAATCTGAGAAAGTTTATGAATTGTTTGGAGTTTCAAAGTGGAAAGATAATTTTACTAGATTAGAAAATAATTTTTAATTATTATGAAAATATTTTTTTTAAAAATAACTAGAAAAATTTGTTTACATATTATAAATACACTTCTTTCAACAACTAAGTTTTTTAAATTAAAGAATTTATTGTTAAATATTTCTGGTATCTCAGTAGGTTATAATTCTAAAATAGTTGGACCAATTAAGATTGGTACTATTGCAAGTTTAAAGATTGGTAAAGAATGTTGGATTGGTAGTGGTTTGAATATTTATGGAAATGGAAATGTTGTTATTGGAGATAGATGCGATTTAGCACCTGATATTTCTTTTGTTACTGGTTCACATGAAATAGGTGATACCAATAGAAGGGCAGGAAAAGGAATATCATATTCTATTGAAGTTTCTGATGGATGTTGGATAGGTGCAAGAGCAACTATTGTGGGAAATATAAAAATCAATAAAAGTTCAATTATTGGTACATCTTCTTTAGTAAATAAAAATGTTTTGGAAAATACAATTGTTGGAGGTATTCCTGCTAAGGTAATTAAGGTTTTAGAATCATAAAATTATGGGAATAAAGAAGAAAGTAATTTTTTTAACATTGATACCATCTCCTTATCGTGTAGATTTTTTTAACGAACTTAATAAATTTTGTGACTTATTTGTCGTTTATTACGAAAAAGGCGCAAATAATTTAGGTTGGAAAGAAACTGAAAAAACACATAATTATAAACACACCATTTTATTTGAAAAAAGTAATCTATTGGGTTTTTTTAATTTGTTTAAAATACTCATTAGTGAGAGGAAAAATATAATTATTATTGGTGGTTATGCAATGCTTCCTGAGATATTTGCAATTTTGTTTTTAAGGATTATTGGAGTAAAGTTTGTAATTAATTCTGATGGAGGTTTTGTTACAAAAGGGTTTTTAAAAACGTTGATAAAAAAAATATTGATACAATCTGCATCCTATTGGCTTTCGAGTGGTGTCAATACAACAAAAACACTCATCTATTATGGTGCAAAAGAGACAAATATT
>Ga0169931_10012687_pt1 | contig 11639 bp, 8 predicted proteins | sample Kivu_15m_20L_FD_129675 | JGI IMG/M metagenome (GOLD analysis project Ga0169931, IMG submission 129675) | Freshwater microbial communities from Lake Kivu, Western Province, Rwanda to study Microbial Dark Matter (Phase II) - Kivu_15m_20L... | ecosystem: Environmental > Aquatic > Freshwater > Lake ... | reverse complement strand
GTCCCCCACCGAGGTCCATGGGCACGCCGATCATCGCCACCTTGTTCAACATGGTTTCATGTCCGTCCGCAATGCGCCTTGGGCGCCCCTAGTGCGTCCTCGCCCCGAGCGCGCCGAGCACCGCTCCCTGCAGTCCCGGCTCCGCAGGACCGATGCGGGACCCAAGCCACTCGACTTCCGCGAGCCCGCCCCACTCGCCGAGCGCGAAGCCGACGCGCCGCAGGTCGCGCGCGCTCGTGCCCGGCGGCGGACGCTGCAGCTCCATGCGCAGCGGATCCATCCCGGCCACGTCGATCCAGAGCGCGGCGGCGAGCACGCTGCGATTCCAAGGCTCACTCCACAGCGCGGAGCGCAGCAGCGGGACGATCTCGGCATCGCCGGTGCGCACCAGCGCACATGCGAGCTCGACATCGATCTCCAGCTCGTCGCCCAGCGGAAACAGAGCACGCATCAGGGCGAGGTCCGCTGCAGCGGGCTGGTGCCCGAGCGCCTCGACGGCCGCGCGCGCGAGCTCGCCCGTGGGTCGCTGCTGCTGCAGGTACTCGCGCACGGTGTCGCGGGCCGGCTCGTAGCCGCCGAGCAGGAGCTCGCTGGCGAGGCGCACCTTCGCGCCGCCCGGCACGCGCGGGAGAAGCTCGGCCGCGATCCCGCGCAGGCTCGGCTCACCGCCACAGCGCGAGAGCGCCTCGAGCACGGCGCCCGCATCCGGGTGCAGTTCCATGGCTCGATCGCCGGAAAGTCCAGCGCGCTCGCGCACCGTCGCGAGTGCACTCGAATCGCCGAGGCGCAGCCGCGCCACGAGCGCCGTCGAGCGCACGCGCGCATCGAGGTCGAGCTCGAGTGCGGAGAGATCGGCGACGTACGAAGGATCGCGCGCGCCACCCAGCGCTTCCGCGGCCAGCGCGCGCTCGCGGGCATCGCCGGAGCGCAGGTGCAACTCGAGCAGCTGCAGAGAGCGATCCGCTCCCGCGCGAGCGAGCAACCCCGCCACCTGCGGACGCACCGCCAGCACGCTCCACGCGCGCCGCAGCAGCGGCTCCGTGCGAGACTCGAGGCGCAGCCGCTCGATCTCATCAACGAGGATGCGCCACTCTTCGTCGCTCGCGGGCAGGAACAGCCCGGCTTCCACAAGCTGCGAGAGCTGCTCGGGAATCGCGCGCACGACGCCGCGCAGCCGCTCCGGCGGCGCACCCGCGAGCGTGACCTCGAGGAAATGATCGGCGATGCCGGGGCGCGCGAGGTCGGCCGCGGTGCGGTAGACGACGCGATTGAGGAACTTCTGGTTCCGCGCCAGATCCTCGAGCAACAAGCTCTCCCAAGCCTGACCATCGACGAGCCCGTGGCCGCGCGCCGCCTCGAAGCGCAGGTCGAGGTAGGAGCGTGCGAGCTCGCTTTCCTTGGGCGGAGCCTCCCGCAGCGCGAGCGCTGCGCGCGCGCCTTGGCTCGCGGGACCGTCGGGCTCCTTGGCGAGCCGCGCGAGCGCCGCGAGCGCCGGGGGCGTCCCGTTCAGCGCGAGCGCGAACGCCCCAGCCTCCGCGACCTGCGCCGCCTTGCGGCTGGCAAAGTCGACGAGCTGCGGGACATCGCGAGCGTCCGCGTAAAGCGCCAGAGCCCAAATCGCCGCGCGCTTGAGCTCGGGATCCTTCTCGGCCGTGGTCTCGATCACGCGCCCACGGCCTTGCAGCTGCCGCGCGGCTCCCAGCGCCAGCACCGCCGCGGCCCTGCGCGCCGGAGTGGCCGTGCGATCTTCGAGTGCAGCGAGCGCGCTGCTCGCCGTGCGCATGCCCCACGACACGCGCGCGTCCCGAGCCAGCAGGTCGGGCCAAGCCGCGGCGCGCACGAGCTCAACGCGGGGCACGGAAGCCTCCTCCCGCGCCCCCTGCGAAGGGGCTGCGGCCAGCGAGGCGAGCAGGGCTAGGGTCGTGAGCATGGGGGCGCGGCCCTTCATCGGCTGCCGAACGCCAAGGCCCCTCTGGGCCGCGCGCGAGCGTCCTGCAACCGGACTGCGATGCTAGCGGGCCGGGAACCGCGTTCCAGATCCCCCCACCGGACCGTCACGCGGACCCCCGCGAGGCACCCCGCTCCGGAAAGTTCTTCCCTGCCAGCCCAGCCCCGCGGCGGGGCGCCCCTAGTGGTCGACGGGCGTGCCGAGCAAGCCCACCAGCTCTGCCTTGCGCTGGTCGCGGATCGCGGCCGTGCGGGCCTCCAAGTTCAGGCGCAGGAGGGGCTCGGTGTTCGACGCGCGCACGTTGAACCACCACCAGTCGGGCGAGCGCAGGTCGCCGAACTCGACCGTGATGCCGTCGAGCATGTCCTGCCGCCCCGCCTTGTACGTCTCGCGCAGGCGCGCGATGGCGCCGTCCTTGTCCTCGACGTGGAAGTTGATCTCCCCGCTCGCGTGGTAGCGACGCAGGCCCTGCGCACGCTTGGAGAGCGAGTCCGAGCCACGCGAGAGCATCGACAGCGCGCTCACGAACGCGATCTCGCCCGAGTCGCACACGTAGTTGTCGGCGAAGTAGAAGTGCCCCGACAGCTCACCGCCGAAGATGGCGCCGTTCTGGCGCATGGTCGCCTTGATGAACGAGTGCCCGACGCGGTCGCGCACCGCGCTGCCGCCGGCCCGCTCGATCTCTTCCTTGACGACCCAGGACGAGCGCAGGTCGTAAACCACCGGCTTGCCCGGCTTCTCGCGCAGCATCTCGCGCGCGAGCAGCGCCGTCATCAGGTCCGCCGAGAGCGTCTGCCCCGCGTCGTCGACGAAGCAGCAGCGATCCGCGTCGCCATCGAACGCGATGCCCGCGTCCGCCTTGTGCTTGGCGAGCAGCACCTTGACGTCCCGCAGGTTCTCTTCCTTGAGCGGATTCGCCTCGTGGTTGGGGAACGTGCCGTCGAGCTGCATGAACAGCGTGTGCGCCGTGACATTCTTCAGGCGCGCGAGGATCGGCGGCAGCGTGTACGCGGCCATGCCGTTCGCGACGTCGACCGCGACGACCAACGGACGCTCGATCTTCGCGAAGCGCACGACGTGTTCCGCGTACGCGTCGAGCAGCTCGACCTTCGTCACCTCACCCCGCTTCGTCGCCACCGCGGGCTGCGCGGCCGCAACCATGCGCTCGATGTCGAGGATGCCGTTCGCAGCGGAAATCGGGCGCGCGCCGCGCGAGCACAGCTTCATGCCGTTGTACTCGCCCGGATTGTGGCTCGCCGTGACGTTGAGCCCGCCGTCGACGTCCTGCGAGCCGATGCCGAAGTACGCCATCGGCGTCGAGCACAGGCCCATGTCGACCACATCGCAACCGGCGTCGCGAATGCCCTCGATCACCGCCGCTTGCAGCTCCGGCGAGTGCGTGCGCATGTCGCGCCCCACCGCAAGACGCTTGGCCTTGAGCAGATGCCCAAAGGCGTTGCCGATCTTGCGTCCGAGCGCGGCATCGAGCTCCTTGGGGAATTTGCCGCGGATGTCGTAGGCCTTGAAGATGCCCATGGTGGTGTGCTGGCGAGGTCGTTGAATGGAGATGCGTGAACGAAAAGGCTCGAGTCCGCGGCGCGCGCGGACTCAGCCGAGAATGTCCTCGAGCGCAACGACCACGCGCGCGACGTCTTCGGTCGAGACGTCGAGGTGCGTGACGAAGCGCAGGGTGGTCGCGTTCTGCGGCAGCACGAGCACGTGGCGCTCGCGCAGTGCTGCCATCAGCGACTCCGGTGTGTGGCGCGGATGCGTGACGCGCGCCATGACGATGTTGCTCTCGACCGTGTTGGGCGAGCACTCGAGCCCGTCGAATCCGTCGAGCGCGCTGGCGAGCTCGCGCGCGAGCTCGTGATCCTCCGCGAGCCGCGCGACGTTGTGCTCGAGCGCGTAGAGCCCCGCCGCCGCCAGCACGCCCGTCTGACGCATCCAGCCGCCGAGGCGCTTGCGCACGAGCCGCGCGCGCTCGAGAAACTCGCGCGGTCCCGCGATCAGCGAGCCCACCGGACAGCCGAGCCCCTTCGAAAGACACAGCGACACGGAGTCCGCGCAGGCTGCGTACTCGCGAGCAGCGACGCCCGACGCCACCACGGCGTTCATCAGCCGCGCGCCGTCCATGTGCACCGGGATGCCCTGCTCGCGCGCGAGCGCATGGATCGCGCGCAGGTGCTCGAGCGGCACCACGCGACCGCCAGGGCCCGCACCGGAGCCCATGAACGTCTGTTCGACGCACACGAGCGTCGTGCGCGGGCAGTGCAGCGAACGCAAGCGGATCGAGCGCCGCAGCTCGTCGAGCGGCATGCGCCCATCCTCGGCGACGATGGTGGTCGACTGCACGCCGTGCAGCGCGCCGGCGGCGCCCGCTTCCCACTGCACCATGTGCGCGCTGCGCTCGAGCAGGATCTCGTCGCCGTGGCGCGTCCACGAGCCGAGCGCGACCGAGTTCGCCATCGTGCCGGACGGCACGAACCACGCACCGTCCTTGCCGAGCAGCTCCGCCACGCGCCGCTCGAGCGCCGCCACGGTCGGATCGCCGTCGAGCACGTCGTCGCCGACATCCGCGCGGAACATCGCCTCGAGCATGTCGCGCGACGGCCGCGTGACCGTGTCGCTGCGGAAATCGGAGACGCGCATCATCGCGGCCGAACGTCACTTCACGCCCGCGGTCGCGAGGCAGTTCGTCACGCGCCGCAGCGCTTCCTTGATGTCGTCCCCGCTCGCCGCGTAGGAGAAGCGCAGGAAGCCCTCGCCCATCGCGCCGAAGGCGGTGCCCGAGAGAATCGCCACGCCCGCGTCGTGCAGGAGCTTGACCTCGAGTTCCTTCGACTTGAAGCCGGTCTTGGTGATGTTCGGGAACGCGTAGAACGCTCCCTTCGGCATCACGCACGAGAAGCCGGGGATCTTGTTCAGGCCGTCCACGATCAGCTTCCGCCGCTCGTCGAAGGCGCTCATCATGCGATCGACGGCCACCTGCGGCCCGCGCAGCGCCTCGAGTCCGGCCCACTGCACCGGCGCGCTCGGGCAGGAGTTCGAGTTGATCTGCAGACGCTCCGCCACGTCGATCAGGCTCTTCGGCCACACGCCGTAGCCCAGACGCCAGCCCGTCATCGAGAAGGTCTTCGACCAGCCGTCCAAGATGATCACGCGGTCGCGGATCGACTCGTAGGAGTACAGGCTGACGTGCTCCTCGCCGTCGTACAGCATGCGCGAGTAGATCTCGTCGGAGAGGATCGCGACGTGCGGGTGCTTCTCGAGCCCCGCGACCAGCCGGTCCATCTCGGGCTTGCGGATCACGCCGCCCGTCGGGTTGGCAGGAGTGTTGACGATGATGAGCCGCGTGCGCGGCGTGATCTTCGCGAGCACCTCGTCGGGGTTGAACGAGAAGCCGCTCGACTCGCGCAGCTCGATCGGCACCGGCGTCGCGCCCGTGTACTTGATCAGCGACTCGTAGATCGGGAAGCCCGGATTCGGGTAGAGGATCTCGGCCCCTTCCTCGCCAAACATGGAGATCGCGAAGTACATGGTCGGCTTGCCGCCGGGCACGATCATCACGTTGGCCGGGTCGACCTTCGCGCCGCGGCGCTTCCAGCAGTCCTCGGCCACCGCCTCGCGCAGCTCGGGAATGCCCTTCGCAGGGGTGTAGAAGTGCGCGCCATCCGCCAGCGCCTTGCGACCGGCCTCGACGATGTTCTCCGGCGTGCGGAAGTCGGGCGAGCCGATGCCGAGGTTGACGATGCTCTTGCCCTGGGCCGCGAGCGCCTTGGCGCGGGCGAGGACCTCGAAGGCGGACTCGGTTCCCAGACGGGACTGGCGTGCAGCTAGCTTCACGGGGCTTTCCCGGCCCTTCCGTGGCCGGTCCTAGGGGGCTCGATGCGAGGCCGCAGAGCATAGCGCAGCGGGGCCCCGATCGGAGCGCGGAGCCCCGCCCAGAGGTGGAGCCCCCGCGCGCCTCGGAGTAGCCTCCCCGCCCCCGCCTGTGGCCCCGCTCGTCCGCCCCACTAGAACCGTCTCCCCATGCGCACCGCCCTCCGCTTTCTTCCGCTGGCGAAGCTCCCCGTGGCCGCCCTGCTCGCGGTCCTCGTCTCGCTCACCGCGGGCTGCGCCAAGCAGCCCGACGTCGTCGTCTACTGCGCGCTCGACCAGATCTTCGCCGAGGACCTCGTACGCGAGTTCGAGCAGCGCACCGGCCTCGTCGTGCGCGCGGAATTCGACGTGGAAGCCGCCAAGACCGTCGGCCTCGTGGCGCGCCTGCGCGAGGAGCGCAACCGGCCGCGCTGCGACGTCTTCTGGAACAACGAGATCGCGCACACGGTTGCACTCGCTAAGGACGGCCTGCTGCAGCCCTACGCCAGCCCGAGCGCGAGCGACATTCCGGCCCAGTTCCGCGATGCGTCGAACCTCTGGACCGGCTTCGCGGCGCGCGCACGCGTGCTCATCGTGAACACGGAGCAAGTCGATCCGAGCACGATCCACGGCCTCGCCGACCTCGTCGATCCCAAGTGGAAGGGCAAGACCTGCATGGCGCGGCCGCTGACGGGCACCACGCTCACCCATGCCACGGCGCTGTACGCGACGCTCGGCGAGCCCGCGACCGAGCGCTGGCTCGACGAGCTCACCGCCGGAGGCGTCAACTTCGTGCAGTCGAACGGCCAAGTGATGCGCATGGTGCGCGAGGGCTCGATGGCGTTCGGCCTGACGGACACCGACGACTACTGGGTCGCGAAGAAGGCGGGCTTTCCCGTCGCGCAGGTGATTCCCGACCAGCGCGACGCGGCGCACCCCGACGCAACCGGCACGTTCCTGATCCCCAACACGATCTCGCTGCTGAAGGACGCGCCCCACGCCGATGCGGGCCGGCGCTTCATCGACTTCGTGCTCGCGCGCGAGGTCGAGGCCAAGCTCGCGGCCGCGGATGGCGCTCAGATCCCGCTGCGCGCAGGAGTCGCCAAGCCCGAGCACGTGCTCGACATCGAAAAACTCACGCTCATCCAAGTCGACTGGAACCAAGTTGGTGAGCAGATCTCCGGGCGCATGGAGCAGCTCAAGGGGCGCTTCCTCCAGTGAGCCGACCGCTGGTCCTCGTCGCCGCGGCGCTGTTCGCGCTGCTCGGCCTCGCGCCGCTCGCGGTCATGGCCGCGCGCGTCACGCCGGAGGACCTCACGGCCCTGTTCACGCTCAACGCAGCGACACTGCTCGGGCGCACGGCCGTGTACGGCCTCGGCGTCGCGTTGCTCGCGCTCGCGCTCGGCGTGCCCTTCGGCTTTCTGACGGCGCGCACGGACATGCCGCTCGCGAGCGCGCTGCGCCCGCTGGGCGTCGTGCCGCTGTTCCTGCCGCCGATGATGCTCGCGATGGTGTGGACGGCCGTGGCCGAGATGCGCGGCGCACCGGCGGCGTACTTCGTCTCCGCGCTGAGCACGTTTCCGCTGGTGGCCGTCTTCGCCGCTCGCGCCTTCGAGCGCATCGACGGACGCCTCGAGGACGCGGCGCGCCTCGTCGGCGGCACGCGCGCAGTGCTCCGCGCCACGCTGCCGCTCGCACTCCCTCCGGCGCTGTGCGGCGCTTGCCTCGCGTTCGTGTTCACCATCAACGACTTCTCCGTGCCGGACTACGTGTCGTGGCTGGGGCTGCCGAAGTTCAGCATCTACGCCGACTCGATCTACGCGACGTGGCGCATCGACGCGAGTCCGGGCCGCGCGGTCGCGATGGCGCTGCCGCTGCTCGTCCTGACGTTGCTGATGCTGCTCCCCGCTCTGGCGCTGCGACGCCGCGGCGCACTCGCATCGATCGCGCCCGACTTCCGCTCGCCCGCGCGCATCGCGCTCGGGCCGTGGCGCTGGCCGGCATTCGCCTTCTGCGCAGGACTGATCGCCTTGGGCGCCTTCCTCCCGCTCGGCCGACTCCTGTGGGAAGCCGGCGGCGGACCGAGGGGCTGGTCGACGAGCGAGCTCGCGGCCGCCTTCTCGATGGCGCTCGAGCGCAGCCGCGGCGACGTGCGCAACAGCGTGGTGAGCGCGCTCGTCACCGCGACCGCCTGCGTCGCGCTCGGCCTCGTGCTCGGCCACGCGCTCGAGCGCGCGAAGCGCGGACGCGCGCTCGAGCCGCTGCTCGTCCTGCCGCTCGCCGTGCCCGCCGTGCTCTTCGGCATCGGAATCATCGTGCTCTGGAACCGCGACGCCACGGCTGCGCTGTACGACAGCAACGCACTCGTCAGCGTGCTGCTCACGGGCCGCTTCGTGGTCTTCGCCGCGCTGATCTCGGCCGGAGCGGTCGCTTCGCTCGACCCGAGCCTCGAGGACGCCGCGCGCATGGCCGGCGCCGGGCCGCTCCAGCGTCTCACGCGCATCGTCGCGCCCGCCCTGCGCTCGTCGCTCGCGGGCGGATTCGTGCTGGTCTTCGTACTCTCTCTGCGCGAGCTCGACGCCACCCTGCTCGTGCCCGCGGCGAACCACACGGCGATGTTCCGCATCTTCAACCAGATCCACTTCGGTCGCGACGCCTTCGTGGCGGCGCTCGCCCTGCTGCTGGTGTTCCTGATCGTGCTGCCCGGGCTCCTGTGGTCGCTCTTCGCCCGCAAGCGGCTGGAGCTCTTGCCGTGAGCGCCGTCGCCCTCGACCACGTGACCCTGCGCGTCGGCTCGCGCACCTTGCTCGAGGAGCTGACGCTCGAGGTCGCCGAGCGCGAGCACCTGCTCGTCGTCGGTCCCTCGGGCTCGGGCAAGACCACGCTCCTGCGCACGATCGCGGGCCTCGCGGTTCCGAGCTCCGGCGAACTGTCGCTCTTCGGTGCGAAGGCGAGCGAGGGCTCGCGCGTGCTCGTGCCCGCGGAGCGCCGTCGCATCGGATTCTTGTTCCAGAACGGTGCGCTTTGGCCGCACATGAGCGCCGCGCGCCAGATCGAGTTCGTGCTCGAGCAGGCCGGCATCGCGGCGCGCGAGCGCGCTCGACGCGCGAGCGAGCTGCTCGAGTGGGTCGAGCTGCGCGGCTTCGAGCAGCGCATGCCCGCGACGCTCTCCGGCGGCGAGGCGCAGCGCGTCGCGCTCGCGCGTGCGCTCGCCGTCGAACCCAAGCTGCTGCTGCTCGACGAGCCGCTCGGTCCGCTCGACTTCGAGTTGCGCTCGGCGCTGCTCGCCAAGCTCGGTGAACTGCAGCAACGCCTCGGCCTCACCATCGTGCACGTCACGCACGCGCCCGACGAGGCGCGCGCGATCGCCACGCGCACCTTGCGCCTGCGCGGCGGACGCATCGAGGAGTCCCGATGAACCCGAGATCGCTGGCCGGAATCGTCGTCGCGGCGCTCGGTGCTTGGGCGCTCGTCGCGGTCTTCCACGAGCCCGCGAAGGCCCACGCGCCGGTGGCGTGGGAGAGCTCGAACCAGTGCGCGGAGTGCCACGCGCAGGTGCACTCGGAATGGTCGAGCTCGTGGCACGCGCAGGCCTGGGCCGACGAAGAAGTCCGCAAGCTCAGCGAGAACTTCTCCAACACCGACTGCATCGATTGCCACGCGCCGCAACCGGTCTTCGAGACGGGCATCGGCAACCGGCCGCTGGCGCGCTCGACGCGCCGCGCGGAGGGCGTCGACTGCATCGCCTGCCACCAGATGAAAGACGGTCGCATGGCGGGCACGCTCGACAACCCCACCGTGTCCTGCCGCCCGAGCGCGCAGCGCGAGCTCAACCGCCCCGAGGCCTGCGGCGGCTGCCACAACCAGCACGGAACCGTCGATCAGTGGAAGGCCAGCCGCTACGCGCAACCCGGCCCCGGCTTTCAGGACTGCGTGAGCTGCCACATGCCGCTGCGCGATCCCTCCGATCCCTCGAAGGGCCGCGTACACGTGATGCACGGCGGCCACGACATCGAGCTCGTGCGCTCGGCCGTGGCGCTGCGCGTCGCACGCGACGGCGGCGTGCCCGTGGTCGAAGTCGAGAACGTCGGAGCGGGCCACAACTACCCCACCGACGAGCGCAGCCGCGCTTCGGACGTCTTCTGGCGCACCATCGCGAGCGACGGCACCAAGGGCGAGTGGCGCAAGCTGCACCGCTTCCGCAATCCCTATCGCTTCGAGGTGGGCGAGCCCAACACCGAGCTGCCCGCGGGCCAGACCATCTCGCTGCGCATCGAGGATCCCGCTGCGCGCGGCGAGCTCGAGGTCGCGCTCTTCTACAAGCTCTCGCCCTACTACGCAGATCCCGAGCGCCCCGATCCCGAGCGCGAAGCATCGCTCGTGCACTCCGCGAGGCTCGCGCCGTGAAGCGTGCGCTGGTGGCGCTCGCGCTGCTCGGCGGCTGCTCCGAGGAGAGTCCGCGGCCCGCAACTCCGGCTACGAGCGTGGCGAGCAGCCTGCGCGACGTGGCGCGCGCGAATGTGGCGCGGCTCGAGGCCGAGGTCGGCTCCCATCAGGAGCCCGCGAGCACGGACCCGGAGCTCGTCGAGCACGTGACCGGCCTGCTCGATGCGATCGAGAGCACGTCGCTCGGACGCGTCGCCCGCGAGGAACTCGCGTCGCTCGCGCCTGCGAGCCTGCCGATCCTCGCGCGCTGGCTCGACGACGCCGCACTCCCCGCCGCGCAGCGCATGGCCGCGATCGAGGCGCTCGGCGCCTCGGACTCGCGCTACGGAGCGGAACGGCTGCTCGCGCGCATCGAGGCGATGCGCACGCGCAAGAACGACGAGGCGTGGGTCCGCGCACACTGCGCGTGGCGCCTCGCGCAGGGCACGCAGGACTGGGTCGTGCCGCGCATGATCCGCCAGATGCGCTACGAGACCGACCACGAGACCGTGATCTGGATGGCGCGCGCGCTCGCGCGTTTCGACAACCTCTCCGGTCTCGACGCGCTGTACGTCGTTCGCCGCAGTGCCGCGACCGAGGAGCTGCAGGCGAGCGCCAACTCCGCGCTCTACGACCTCGCGCGCGAGCGCAGCTTTGACGAGCCGGACGCGCTCTACCGAGCTTGGTTCGCAGCCGACGCGCGCCTCGCCGATCCGCCGCTCTCCGCGCTGCACCAACTCGAGATCTGGCGCGTCGTCGCGGGCTTCGCCGAGTGGCAGCTGCGCGGCGTCGACGACGGTCGCTTCACGCTGGCTCGCGAAAATCGCGCCGCCGCGGCCCTGCTCGCGGAGGCGCTCGCCGATTCCGATCGCTACATCCGCACCCACGCGGCACAGTCGCTCGGACGCATGGGCGCGCGCGGCCGTTCCGCGGGGCCGGCCCTGCTCGCCGCGCTCGACGATCCGCAGGCCGGGATCTTCGTCGCGGAAGCGCTCGGCGGCGTCGGCTACGCGCCCGCGGAAAGCTCGTTGATCGCGCGCCTCGATGCTGCCCACTCACTCGAGGTGCGCACGGCTGCGGCTCGCGGGCTCGCGGACCTCGCACTCGCCAGCAGCGCCGCGGCCCTCGAGCCGCACCTGAGCGACTCCTCTCCGCGCGACCTGCGCTTCGCCGCGGGCTGCGCGCGCTTGCGCTGTTCGCCCGCCGACGCGCCGCCGACGCTCGTCGAATGGCTGCTCGCGGACTATGCGACCGGCGCGGGAGAGACGTCCTCCTCCGAGCCCGCACTGCGCGCTTGGTATGCGTCGCGCCCAGACGCAGACCTCGCGGCGTGGGACGCAGCCCCCGGAAGCACGCCGAGCGCTCGCATCGCCCAACGCGTCGAGCTCTTGCGCGCGGCGCTCGC
>Ga0169931_10012686_pt1 | contig 11639 bp, 7 predicted proteins | sample Kivu_15m_20L_FD_129675 | JGI IMG/M metagenome (GOLD analysis project Ga0169931, IMG submission 129675) | Freshwater microbial communities from Lake Kivu, Western Province, Rwanda to study Microbial Dark Matter (Phase II) - Kivu_15m_20L... | ecosystem: Environmental > Aquatic > Freshwater > Lake ... | reverse complement strand
GGTCTACTTTTGCTGTCTCGTGTTTCTGCGCCGCGCCGACGACCCTATGCCTCTTGTTGCCCAGGCACTCTGGCGTGGTCGCTGGCTTGCCGAGCCTCGCGGTGAGGGCGGCTTCGGTTACGATGCCCATTTCCAGCCGCATGGCCAGGTGCTGAGCGCCGCGCAGTTGGATGCGGAGGCAAAGAACCGCGTGAGCCATCGTGGGCGCGCAACCCGGCAGCTGATGAGCGCACTCGGTGAAGCGGGGCTCCTCGGGTTTTCCACCGGTGCGGCCGATGCGGCCGATGCGACCGAAGCACGGGGAGGCGCTTGCGAAGTCGGAGTCGAGGCCTTGCTCGATCCGCCGGGGAGAAGGGGGAGAAGGGGGAGAGGGCTGAGAGTGGGGAGAAGCCGGTGAAGCTGGAGAGGCCGGCGGAGCTGGTGAAGCCAGCGATGCCGGTGATGCCGGTGGAGCCGGTGGAGCTCGTGGTGCCGGTGGGGCCGAGGAGCATTCGCGCGCAGGCCTTGCCGTTTCTGCCACCACTCGGCCTCTACATTCATTTGCCCTGGTGCATCCGGAAGTGTCCGTATTGCGATTTCAATTCACATGCGTTGCAGTCCACCCCGGAGGATTCGGGACTCTTCGATCGCTACGTGGATGCCTTGATCGCCGACCTCGAGGGGAACCTTCCGGCCGTCTGGGGCCGAACCGTCCAGACGATCTTCCTTGGCGGCGGTACGCCGAGTCTGTTCGCTCCAGAGGCGGTGGCGCGCCTGCTCGAGGCGGTGCGCAGTCGTCTGCGCCTGCAGGGAGCCGCCGAAGTTACGATGGAGGCCAACCCTGGCAGTTTTGAGGTGGAGCGCTTCAAGGCCTTCGAGGCTGCGGGAATCAACCGCCTGAGCCTTGGGGTTCAGACTTTCTCCAGCGACTGTCTCGTGCGGATAGGACGGGTGCATGACGCAGCGCAGGCGCTGCGCGCAGCGGAGATGGCGGTAACCACCTTTGATCAGGTGAACATCGATCTGATGTTCGGGCAGCCCGGTCAGCGACTCGAGGACCTGCGACGGGATCTCGACCGGGTGGACGCGCTCGGGGTGGGTCATGTGTCGCTCTACCAGTTCACGCTCGAACCCAACACCTACTTCGCAAGTCGGCCCCCTGAGGACCTGCCGGGCGAGTCACTCCTCGAAGACATGCAGCAGCTGATTGACGACTTGGTTCCCAGGCTCGGTCTCGAGCAGTATGAGGTGTCGGCATGGGCACGGCCATCCGCACAGTGCCGACATAACCTCAACGTCTGGCAATTCGGCGATTACCTCGGGATTGGCGCAGGCGCGCACAGCAAGATCAGCGACCATGAGGGCATCTGGCGGCAGGTACGGCCGCACCATCCTGAACGGTATATCCAGCAGATGCTTGCTCCGACCTTGCAGGTGAACGAGGCGGAGCCGCCCGAGCCGATGTATACAACGGAAAGGGTGCTTCGGCAGCTGCCAGTACGACGGGAGGGTTCCGGGCCGATGCCGGCGCTGGTGCAGGTGCGCAAGACGTTGCCAGCAGGCAACCGCAGACGGCGCGTGCTGGAGCGCGAGTTGCCGTTCGAGTTCATGCTCAACGTCCTGCGTTTGCGCGAGGGTGTGCCGTCGACCTTCTTCGCGGAAAGAACCGGCATGCGTGTGTCGCACATCAACCGCGTCCTGACGCAAGCGGTGGATCGCGGCCTGCTGGATCCCGATCCGCGCGTCTTGCGGGCCAGCCCGCTTGGGTGGCGTTTCCTCAATACCCTGCAGTCGATGTTCCTCGACCCGCTCGGGCAGGGATCCGGGCGGTGCGTTACGATGCACCAGGAAGGCGCGTGAGTACCGTGAGCACCATTATGGTGCGTTCGCCAGGATCAACGGCAGCACGCCTTGAGGTGCCGTGGCGGCGTGGAGGTGCCGTGGCGGCGTGGCGGTGGCGTGGCGGCCTTCCGGCGGGGTGCGCAAGGGCCGGTTTCGAGGGGAGGGCCAACGATCGTGGGCTGGCACATGTCGTGCTTGCCGTGTACACCCCAAGCCTGTGCTACCCGTTCCCGCCCAGACAATAAGCTCCGAGGTTCAGCGGCTGATGTCGGACAGGTGGGCGTGATTTCAAGTTGACAACGTATGGAGAACGCAGATGTCGAAGTCAGTCGATGATGTCCTGAAGATGGTGAAAGACAACGATGCGAAGTTCGTGGACTTCCGCTTCACCGATACCCGCGGCAAGGAGCAGCATGTGAGCGTTCCTGTGTCGGCGTTTGGCGAAGACAAGTTCAGCTCCGGACATGCCTTCGACGGGTCGTCGATCGCCGGCTGGAAGGGGATCGAGGCCTCGGACATGCTGCTCATGCCAGATCCAAACACCGCCAATATGGATCCCTTCCGGGAAGAGGCAACGCTTGTGATCACCTGCGATGTGATCGAACCCTCGGATGGACGCGGCTACTCGCGGGATCCCCGGTCGATTGCCAAGCGCGCCGAGGCCTACCTCAAGGCCACGGGCGTGGGCGACACCGCCTTCTTCGGGCCTGAACCGGAATTCTTCGTGTTCGATTCGGTGACCTGGTGGGCGGACATGTCCGGCTGCGCGGTGAAGATCCACTCGGAGGAAGGCTCATGGTCCACCGGCAAGGACATCGAGGGCGGAAACCTCGCCCACCGACCTGCGGTGAAGGGGGGCTACTTTCCAGTACCTCCGGTGGATTCCCTGCAGGACATGCGCTCTGAAATGTGCATGATCCTCGAGCAGATGGGCGTGCCTGTGGAGGTGCATCATCACGAGGTGGGAGGTTCCGGCCAATGCGAGATCGGCACGAGGTTTGCCACGCTGGTGCAGCGCGCTGACTGGACACAGATCCTCAAGTATGTGGTGCTCAACGTGGCCGCAAGCTACGGCAAGACCGCAACCTTCATGCCCAAGCCGGTTGTGGGTGACAACGGTTCGGGAATGCATGTGCACCAGTCGGTGTGGAAAGACGGACACAATCTCTTTGCGGGCGACAAATACGCAGGCCTTTCGGATTTCGCGCTCTACTACATCGGCGGAATCATCCACCATGCCCGCGCCCTCAATGCGATCACCAATCCTGGCACCAACTCCTACAAACGTCTGGTGCCAGGCTTTGAAGCACCTGTGAAGCTGGCCTACTCGGCGCGCAACCGATCGGCCTCGATCCGTATTCCGCATGTGAGCAATCCCAAGGGGCGGCGGATCGAGGTGCGTTTCCCCGACCCCACAACCAACCCATACCTTGCCTTCGCCGCAATGCTGATGGCAGGACTCGACGGTGTGCAAAACAAGCTGCACCCCGGGGAGCCGGCCGACAAGAACCTCTACGATCTTCCGCCCGAAGAGGACGCAAAGATTCCAACGGTGTGTTCGAGCCTCGATCAGGCCATTGAGCATCTCGACAAAGACCGTGAGTTTCTGACGCGAGGTGGCGTGTTCAGTGATGACATGATCGATTCCTACATCGCACTCAAGATGGATGAAGTCACACGTTTCCGGATGACCACGCATCCCATCGAGTTTGATATGTATTACTCGCTCTAGACAGGCAAAGCCGAAGTTCGGAAACGCTTCCAACCCGCCTGGGATAGGGGCGTCTCCAGGAAAATGCCGCACCCCGATCCGAGGATTCGAATCTGACTGCGGTGCGTGGTGCAAAGGGAGGTGCAGCGTACGCCGCGCTGCACCTTGCGCCAAGTGCGCTCGTCTTGCTGGATCACGCGGGCGTGGCGGTGTTTCTCAACGCTGCTGCGGAGCAACTCTTTGCGATTTCGGCACGGACGCTCCCCGCCCATCCCTTCTGGCGTGCCTTTGTTGACGCGGGATCGCTCGAACATCTGTTCTGGGAGGGAAAGCGCGAACTCTTCAGCGCCAAGCGGCTTGAACTGAGCCTCACCCGGTCGGGTCGGGAATCGGTGCTGTGCGCCTGCACTGCGGTGGTGCCGGATGAAGAAGCGCTTGGACTCGTGCTGGAGTTTCAGGAACTCGAGCAGCGCAGGCGGGTTGATCGTGAAAGCCGCATCTTCGATTCGGCGCGTGCCAACCATGCACTCTTGCGAAACCTTGCCCACGAAGTGAAGAACCCCCTGGGAGGAATCCGCGGCGCTGCCCAGTTGCTCGAGGGCGAGTTACCCAGCGCGGAATGGCGCGAATACACCCAGGTGATCATCAGCGAAGCTGACCGCCTACAGAATCTCGTTGACCGCTTGCTTGCCCCGCAGAAGCATCTTCCGAGGATCGAGACCTTCAACATCCATCAGGTCTGCGACCGGGTCGCCGCGCTGATAGCCGTGGAGTACCCGGGTGGAATCGAACTGGTGCGAGACTACGACGCGAGTCTTCCCGAGATCGACGGCGACCTCGAGCAGTTGATACAGGCGGTGCTCAATCTCGCGCGCAATTCGGCACAGGCCATGCAGGGCAAGGGAAGGATCAGCTTCCGAACGCGGATCGCGCGGCAGGTCACGATCGGGAGGATCCGGCATCGGCTGGCACTGGATTTGCATGTCATCGATACCGGGCCGGGGGTTCCTGCGGAGTTGCGTGAGTCGATCTTCTATCCGCTCGTGACCGGCCGGGCAGGGGGAAGTGGTTTAGGTTTGTCGATGGCGCAGACGCTGGTTCAGCAGCACGGCGGGATGATCGAGTTTGAAAGTCGCGCGGGGGAGACCGACTTCCGGGTGCGACTGCCGCTGATCGGCGGCAGAAAGGGTTGAGGGGCGAGATGAAGGGTATCTGGATCGTGGACGACGACCAGTCGATCCGCTGGGTTCTCGAGCGCGCAGTGCAACGTGAGGGCATGGCGGTACGAAGCTTCGACAACGCGCAGGACTGCCTTTTTGCGCTCGAGCGCGATGCGCCGCAGGTGCTGGTGTCGGACATCCGCATGCCGGGCACGAGCGGACTCGAGTTGCTGGAGAAGATCCGCAGCCAGCGACCGGCGCTGCCGGTGATCATCACGACCGCGTATTCGGATCTCGACAGCGCGGTGTCGGCCTTTCGAGGCGGAGCATTCGAGTATCTGCCCAAGCCCTTTGATCTTTCGCACGCGATGGAACTGATCCGCCGGGCAGTGCAGGAAAGTGATCGCGTCGTGCCCGAGCAGGAACACGAGGAGCCGCTAACCGACATTCTCGGGCAGGCGCCTGCAATGCAGGAAGTGTTTCGCGCAATCGGCAGGCTCGCCTCCTCGAGCGTGACGGTGTTGATCACCGGCGAGTCGGGGACCGGCAAGGAACTCGTGGCGCGCGCTCTGCATCGGCACAGCCTGCGGGCGAAGGGGCCCTTCGTTGCGCTCAATACTGCCGCGATTCCGCGGGATCTTCTCGAATCGGAACTCTTTGGTCATGAGCGTGGATCCTTCACCGGGGCGCAGGCACAACGGCGCGGCCGATTCGAGCAGGCCGAAGGCGGCACCCTCTTTCTCGATGAGATCGGCGACATGCCGGCCGAACTTCAGACCAGACTCCTGAGGGTCCTTGCCGACGGACAGTTCTACCGGGTGGGCGGCCAGCAGGCTTTGCAGGCCAACGTGCGGGTGATCGCAGCCACCCATCAGGACCTGGAGCACTCGGTGCGTAGGGGTCACTTCAGGGAGGACCTCTTTCATCGCCTCAACGTGATTCGGCTTCGGCTTGCACCCTTGCGCGAGCGGGTGGAGGATATTCCGCTCCTCGCCCGGCATTTCCTGCAGCGCTCGGCCAAGGATCTTGGTGTGGATGGGAAGCGGCTCTCCGAAGAGGCGCTCGCCGCGCTGCGCCAGTTCGCCTGGCCAGGCAACGTGCGGCAACTCGAAAACATCTGCCACTGGATTTCGGTGATGGCTCCGGCACAGGTGGTTGAGGTGAAAGATCTGCCCGCCGACCTAAAGCAGCCTGAAACCTATGCGAGCTACGCGCGCGGGATCACCCTGGCGGCTTCGACACCCATCGCTCAGGCCAATGACGAAAGGCCCTCTGGCGCTTTGCGAAACGACCGGGGAACCGTGCGCGCAGGCGATACGGGGAAAGACCATGGCTTTGCAGGCATGGGCAAGGAGGGATCACGGGACCCTATGGCGGCCGAGTGGGGTCGAGGCGAAGGACGGGACAAGGCGGAAGCCAGGGCTTCGGGGGCGGCCGGCTGGGGGAAGGCCGAGGGACGCGATCCGTCGGCCGGAGCAGGCGAGGGACGGGACAAGGCGGCCGGATGGGAGCAACTGCTGGTGCAGGAATTGGCCCGCTCCCTCGTGGGCCAGGGAGGAATTCCGGAGCACGCAAGGGTGATGGACGATCTGACGCGACGCTTTGAAGCGGCGGTGATTCGTACGGCCTTGCGTCATACCCGTGGTAGGAGAATCGACGCAGCGCTGCGCCTTGGAATCGGCCGAAACACCATTACGCGCAAGATCCAGGAACTCGGGCTGGCCGAGGATCACTGGTAGTCTCGCAAGGGACGCCAAAGGGATTCAGGAATCCCTGATTCGGAGCTCCACGACAACCGGGGCATGATCCGAGGGCTTGTCGCCCTTGCGCGCTTGGCGAAGTATCCGGCATTGAACACTCCGGTCTGCGAGCCCTCCTCCAAGCAGGATGTGATCGATTCGCAGGCCCCGGTTGCGAGGAAAGGCGAGCTGGCGGTAGTCCCACCAGGTGTAGTGTCCGGGGCTGGCGTGGTGCAAACGAAACGCATCGCTCAACCCGGTGTTGAGCAGCCTGCGCCAGGCCTCGCGCTCCGGATCTGAACACAGCACCTGCCCCTGCCAGAGTGCGGGATCGTGCACATCGCGGTCCTCGGGGGCAATGTTGAAGTCGCCCGCAACCACGAAGGGCTGTTGTGCCCATGCCCTGTCGAGCAGAGCCCGGTGCAGCGCCTCGAGCCAGTGGAGCTTGTAGAGGTACTTTTCCGAATCGAGCGATTGACCGTTGGGCACATATGCCGACGCGATCAGGAGGTCGTCGGCCTGGGCAAGGAGAAAACGTTGCTGCGGGTCGTCGAATCCGGGGAGGCCGGCCTGAACGCAGCGCAGTTCCTTCACGGTGTCGGTGCGCGCGAGCACCGCCACGCCGTTGTAGGTGGGCTGGCCAAGGTGCTGCGCACGGTAGCCGAGTTGGGCAAGACGCTCGTAGGGAAAACGCTCGTCTGTGGTCTTGGTTTCCTGCAGACACACCAGATCCCATCGTTCTGCGGCGAGAAGTTGCTCCAGTTGCGGCAGGCGCATCTTGAGCGAATTGACGTTCCAGGTTGCGAGTTTCATCCCCGGGTTCTCATCAGATTCTGCGTGTTGATTACCTGGGCCGGATTCCTGGGCCGGACTCCTGGGCGGGACTCATGGGCCGGATTCATGGCCCGGGTAGAGGCAAACCCTGGGATGATCCCCCTGGTGCCAGACCAAAGAGCCGGAGCAGAGCGTCGATCGACGGCTCGCGGCCCAGGAAGTTTCGAAAGGATTCGAGTGCAGGGCGCGCGCTTCCAACGGAGAGGATATTGCGGAGGAAGCTTCGGCCGAGCGACTGACGCTCGGGTGCGCTGCGTGCGCAAAGCGATCCGTCCTTGTCTTCCACGAAGGCTGCATAACAATCGGCCGAGAGCACTTCGGCCCACAGGTAGCTGTAGTAGCCTGAGGCGTAACCGCCTGAAAAGATGTGTGAAAAACTGTTTGCAAAGCGGTTGAACCCCGGGTAGGGTGCCACGGCCACCGCAGACCGGATCTCACCGAGCAACGCATGGATCTGCGCATGCTCGAGCGCCTCGGCGCGACGATGGAGTTGCAGATCGAAAAGACCAAACTCGAGCTGGCGCACAAGGTGCATCCCGATCATGAAGTTGCGCGAAGCCGTCATCCGCTCGAAGAGTTCACGGGGGAGCGGGGCGCCCGTCTCGACATGCCTGCTCATGCGGCTGAGCGTTTCCCATTCCCAGGCAAAGTTCTCCAGGAACTGGCTGGGTAGCTCCACTGCATCCCATTCCACGCCGTTGAGACCGCAGATTCGGGGCTCCTCCATCGTGGTGAGCATGTGATGCAGGCCGTGGCCAAACTCGTGAAGCAGCGTGGTGACGTCGTCGTGGGTGAGCAGTGCGGGGCGCTCACCCACCGGGGGCTGGAAGTTGCAGTTCAGCCAGGTGACCGCCGGCTTGAGTTGCCCATCCTCACGGCGACGATCGGCCGCAGAACTCATCCAGGCACCGTTGCGCTTTCCCGGGCGCGCAAAGAGGTCGAGGTGAACGAAGGCCCATGCCTCGCGTTCCGTGGAAAGCGCGTCCTTCCCAATACGGTGCAGCGCGTAGCTGCGGACCTCCGGATGCCATGAGGCGGCTGCGAGCGGAACAAGACGGTAGCCGAACAAGGCCTCGATCAGTGTAAAGAGCCCGCTGAGCACCTGATCGAGGGGAAAGTAGGGTTTGAGGTCCTGATCGGAGAAACTGAAGAGCTCCTTCTTGAGTCTTTGCGAACTGAACGCGAGATCCCACGCTTCGAGGACCGGTATGCCGAGGTGGCTGGCTGCGAAGCTCCGGAGGGTTTCAATCTCGCGCTGCGCCTGGGGCCGGGCCTTGGCAACCAGATCGGTGAGGAACCTGATCACCTGCTCGCCAGACTCGGCCATCCTGGACTCGAGTGCGTAATCGGAGAACTGCTCAAAACCAAGGAGCCGGGCACAAGCAAGTCGCTTTGCAAGGATCTGCTCCATGATCGGGGCGTTGTTGAACCTGGCATCGCCCTGATCGGAGGCGAGCGTGGTGTAGAGCCGTACCATACGATGCCGGAACTCACGGTCTTCAGCGTATTGCACGACCGGAAGGTAGGAGGGCATATGCGGGGTGAAGCGCCAGCCCTCGAGCTTGCGATCCTCGGCGTTGCGCCGGGCGGCCTCGATCACGTCGGGGGGAAGGCCGCGCAGTTGCGAGGCTTCCGTGATCAGGAGTTCGGCGGCATCCATTGCATCGAGAATGTTTTCGGAGAACTTCTGCCCCAGGCTGCTCAACGCCTCGAGCAGCGCAGCGAGTTCCGCTTTCCGCTCCGGGCAGAGCTCCACCCCCGAAAGCCGGAAGTCGCGCAGGGCAAGGGCAAGCGCCCTACGGCGCTGCTCCCGCAGGCCGGGAACAGGATCATCTCCACCGGTTTGCGCGGCAGTGGGCTCGGGAAGGGGCGCGGCAGTGGGCGCGGGAAGGGGCGCGGGAGGGTGCGTTTCAGAGTGCTCGGACTCCGGCAGGTAAGCCGGCGCGAGGTGCGGCCCCGTGTCGGCGGCGTGGAGCAGCAGCAGTCTTGCGTAGAGTCCTGCGTTCTGTTCGAGCCCGGTGTGGAAGCGCGTGACCTCCGGGAGGAGCTGGTTGTAGGCCTCTCTCCATGCCGGGGTATCGCGTACTGCGTTGAGGTGCCCGACCAAAGCCCAGGCCCTGGAGAGGCTTCCCAGGGACCGATCGAGCGGTGCGACCAGAGTCTCCCAACTCGGTGCGGTCTCCTCTGAAACGACGGAATCCAGGCAGTGCTGTGCGGCCTGCAAAAGGGTATTGATCGCCGGAACAACATGCTCTGCAGCCAATGCCGGGTAGCGGCAGTGGAGCGCGTCCTCGAGGAGCGGGTTGCCCGCCTCGCCCAGGGAGGAAGCAGTAACAGGTTGCATCGGCACCGCCAGGGGTTGCGTTGATGCTTGCTCGGGGGTGGCAGGATTCATGGGAGGGTATCCTCAGCGGCCTTAAGGGTGTTGGCGAGCAGCATGGCGATCGTCATCGGACCCACCCCGCCGGGTACCGGGGTGACCCAGGAAGCGATCTCGCAAACGCTCTCGAAGTGCACATCGCCGAGGAGTTGACCCGACACCGCGCGATGGATTCCCACGTCGATCACCACCGCTCCTGGCTTGATCATCGAGCCACGAATGTATTGGGGCTTGCCCAGGGCCGCAATCAGAATGTCGGCGCGGTGGCAGTGCGCCGCGAGGTCGCGGGTCTTGCTGTTGCACAGCGTGACCGTTGCCCCCGCAGCAAGCAAAAGCATGGCCATGGGTTTGCCCACGATGTTGCTGGCACCCACCACCACCGCCTCGGCGCCACGGATCGCAACGCCGGTGTTTGCCAGCAGTCGCATCACCCCGGCGGGGGTGCAGGGTACAAGCCTCGGCGTGCCCACAAAAAGCGCCCCGGCGTTCAGCGGGTGAAAACCGTCGACATCCTTGCGTGGATCGATCGCCTGCAGGATCGATCGTGGATCGATCGATGCCGGTAGCGGCAGCTGCACCAGGATGCCATGCACTTCAGGGTCCCGGTTGAGTTCGTGGATGGCGGCAAGAAGGCTTTGGGTGCTGCAATCGGCTGTAAACATCCGGTGCTTCGACCGGATGCCAACTGCTTCACACGCCTTGATCTTGTTGCCGACATAGACTGCCGAGGCGGGATCCTCGCCAACCTGAACCACAACAAGGCCAGGACGCTGACGCGCGGCTGGCCAGGATGCGATCACGGAGCGAATCTGCTCGCGGATTTCAGCGGCGAGCGAAAGGCCGTGGATGAGCGATGCGGTCATGGGCGTTTACCGGCAGTGGGCGTGGTGAGCGAGGATTCGGCTTCTGAAGTTGAGTGCGCAAGATTCCGAGGAAGCTGCAGGGCGTTGTGCCGGAGCAGCGCACGCGCAGCGCCCCGATACTAGTGCCAAAGCGCCTGGGTGCAGGCTGGGGGAGGCTGGGTGGAGGCTTCGATCGGAACGCCGTATAATTCTGCTCAGCGAACGATGGGGGTATAGCTCAGCTGGGAGAGCGCTTGCATGGCATGCAAGAGGTCAGCGGTTCGATCCCGCTTACCTCCACCACGTGAAGAACGGGCTGGGGTTGTGCACCGGCACTTCAATCGAGGGGAAGAGCAGCGTTGCCGTGAGACCCGGCAACGTACTGCGTGAGAGACAGCCCGTACTACGCGCCGCGGCACCGTGCTGCAGCTACATTCTTGCCGTGGCGGCGTCTTCGTTGGCCAATCTGTTGGGGTGGCTGAGCGATCACCGCCAGCGCCTGCCATACCCGTAGTAACCGTGCCATCCGCCAAGGTAAGCCCTTGGGTAGTAGCCGTATCCGTAGGAAAAACCGAATGTGGGCACGACGATCACGCGCGGCGCAACGTATCCGTAAGGGTAGGGTGCGACGTAGCTGACAACCGGGGCCTGGACCATAGGCATGACCTGCGGAGCAGTTGGCTGCGGTGGGCTCATCGTTGCGGGATGGGGCGCCAAGACCGCCAAAGTTGGGGCACCGCCGGCGCCTGCGTCATGCACCTGCACTGCGATGGTCTGGGCTGGCTGCTGGGAAAGGAAGACCTCGTAGTCCTTCGACTCCCACTCGAAACGAACCCTGAACATGGTGATGTTTTGGGTGATGGGTTGAACCACACAGTTTTCAAGGGGTGTTGTAACGATCCGGGGCGCCTGAGCCTGCTGAGCGAGTGATCCGCCAGCGAGCGCTCCCAGCACCGTTGCTGCCACCTGACCTGGCCCGGAAACCAACGCGTTACCGATGGCGCCGCCAATCACGGCCCCGACCGCAGTCTCCGAGGCGCCTGGCGGGACCTGCGCTACAGCATGCGCTGGACTACAGATGGTCTGGTTGGTTGCCTGCTGAACCGTTACGGGTTCAACAGTCTTGACAGGAACCTGATGAAGCGACTGAGC
>Ga0169931_10012685_pt1 | contig 11640 bp, 7 predicted proteins | sample Kivu_15m_20L_FD_129675 | JGI IMG/M metagenome (GOLD analysis project Ga0169931, IMG submission 129675) | Freshwater microbial communities from Lake Kivu, Western Province, Rwanda to study Microbial Dark Matter (Phase II) - Kivu_15m_20L... | ecosystem: Environmental > Aquatic > Freshwater > Lake ... | reverse complement strand
TTTCAAAGAGATTTTCGAGCTTACGAATTTAATAATACAGAAATATGGAGATTATTTTCATAACATTTTTAAATATTATGCGAGTTATGGGGATCCGTCGAATTTCATATTCTTAAAATCATCCAAATTTCATAAATTCCTCAAAGATTCGAATTTAGTAGCAAATTCTTCATCTACTGCGAGTGATAAAATCGAGAAAATCAATAAGAAATCTAACGAAAATAAAAATCTAATCAACAAAAATTTATTAGAAAAAACGGAAATAGAAAATATCTTTATGAAAGTTGCCATGATGATCTCTGATACTAACACAATAAGTAACAATTGCCATAATTTTTATTCAAAAGAAAGAAATTTATCAGGAAAAAATTATATACAAGTAGATTTTTACGGCTTTATAAAACTAATAGAAATAATTGTACTTATTTTAGTAGAAGAATCTCCTTCTATTGAAGAAGCTGCTAGGCAATTCATAGAAACTCATTTTTTAACCAACACAAAACAAATTCAAAATGATTTTGAAAATGATACATTTTATGCCTTAAATGACACTGAAAATAATATGATCTCTGATACTATGAACGATCCAGTAAATATTACAAATATTTAATTTGTTTAGAATTTAGTGAGAGAAGTCATGAATACCATCCTATTCCCCTTCTTCAAATGTTATGATGATAATCAAGGATTACTAAGCTTAGAGGCCTTTTTTAAGTAAATTATTAAATCTAATTTCTTTATAAGCTTCTGTAGTAGTTTTCAAATTTTTCCTAATTTGGTTCCTAAATCTAAATTAATATTTTACTTTAAAAATTCTAATGATGGATCATCAGCTATTCGAAATGGTAATACATATGAAGAAATAGTTAATGTCGGTTTTGAAAAGTTCATCGATATTATGATTAATTGTGCATGTGAAATCAAGTGCCATCATTATCTAAAAAATAAAGAACAAGAGAGAATTATTATCAAGAAGGTAACCTTAATTTTTATACTAAATATCAAAAAGATAATTATTTTATTAGAAACTGTTTTAGCAGCCCCCTGCGAAAAAGAATATTTTAAATTATTAAAATTAAAATCTTTACATACGAAAAAGAGTGAATTCTATAATTTACTTCAGAAGGCTTTTCCATGGTATTATCTTAAAGAGGAAAATTTAGAATTCCATAAAATTATCGCTTATAAGGAAAGAGATTTATATTGTAATAAAGAAAATAACAGATGATTAATATAAAAAGGAAGGTAATAAGTCTTTTTAAAATTATGCTTACATTAATCCACCATGATTTTACAATTTTACCTTAATTAAATTTTTTTAGGTAAAATTATATGAATATATTCTAGTATTATGAGTATATAAATTTTTTAAATAATTGATGAATAATTTTGGTAAAAATTTTTAAAACATATTTTTTGCCAAATTATAGCTATCATAATTTCTTTTTTATTATAATGTCGGGTCACCTGGCAACTGTTTTATCATCCTATAAAAATCTACAACCTGTCGTGGTATTTCTCTTAGTACCTCCTCTGCCAACATGAATCCATTATTCGCAAACTTTCTATAGGGAACGAACTGAACAATATCTCTTGCAGCTCTCTTTTGATAGCGATCGACAAGAATATTATTATCTGCGTCCAAGAAGTCCATGTTACTGAAATCGCCTGTTCCAATTCCTACAATTATGATACTTAAAGGCACGTAGGAACCCTCCACGATTGCTGAAATGGTATCTTCCAAATCGTCAATTCTTCCGTCTGTAAGAATCATCAAAATGCAATAAGTATTCTTGTTGGTGTTATTATTATCAGAAATATTTTTCAAAACATTTTTGATCAAAGGAGAAAAATATGTCGGTCCACTGAATGAAATTTTGCCAAGAATATCTTTATATGCATGAACAACATTTTCAATACTGAAAATTTCTGGATTTCCTAAGGTGATCGGGAAACAATGAGATACACCTTCATTTGGAATAGATGCTCCGTATCCGAAAACAGGGAAGATCTGGTCATAGTCATAAAAAGCAACTATATCTCCACAACTTTTCATGGCTTCTTGATAAGGACTAGGTTTTCCTCTTGGGTCTTGATAGTGAAGAGAGTCGTAATCATTAGGATGACCGTTACTACCTGTGAAGTCTATTCCTATAGATAAAGAAAGACGAACTCCTCCTTTTAGATAGTCCATAAATGTGTAGTCCTTGACTGTGTCACTTATGCATGAAACATTTACACTTCCTGCGACAAAGTTCCTTTCAGTCAAAATTTTGTTAATTGTTGTAGGATGAATCCCCAAAATTTGACCAGTTGAGGCGTTGTGAAATTCTATAAGGAAAGGATGGTCGAAATTTCCGTTAGATAAAAAGTTTGTAGGGATTTTGTTTTGTTTAAATTTGATAATACCGTTACCTACTGGTTTGATTTCTGATTTGTAAATGCTGAAGTAATCTGTAGAGGTGTTGCCTACTTTAATATTTTGCGGTGTTACATTACTATCAACATTAGAAACGACATTAGACACTTTTTGCTTTTTAATCAAATAAAAAATGTTATCGTAACTGTTACTATTACTAACTGTAGCTGTCATCTCCAAAAATAAATTGACGTTATTATCTTTCACAGTGCTTGCAGATATAAAAAGAGATTCTTGTGTATTATTCCCGAACGGAAGATTAGCGCATTGACCTCTTGATCCCACAACTTTGCCTAAGGTAGTGTTTATTCTCTGAGATATGTTGAAACCTTTCACATCGATTATTAAATACTGATTCTTTTCAAAGAAATAGTCTATAAGCAGTGAAATCTTAAAGTCTAATGAACCATTCGCGTTGCATTCTTCTTCGCTCAGCACTCCTATCTGTTGGTAGCTATTTGAATTTCCGGTGTTGTCATAGGATAAGCTTACAATCGCAGAGTATCTTTGACCAGGGAAAGAATTTCTAACTCCGAAATTTATTTGAATTTTCTCATTCGGCCCAAATTCGTTTTTACCGAATTGAGTGTTTAATTGAACGTTCTGATAATAGAATTCCTCACTTTGTTTAGCTATGTAGGGCTGATTAGGATTTTGATAATTATTGTTGTTGTACATTACGTTTTTATTTTTCTGCTGATGATTAGTATTTGCATAATAATTATTTGAATGATGCTTAGGGCTGCTTGAACAAGGTCCCATTAAATTTAATTTAATTAAAATAACAATGAAGTTATAAATTAAAAGAAAAAATAAAATTAATAAAAATTTTTATTAAATGGTTTTATTTAAGAAACAATATCTCCGACTAACAATACATAGACAAATTCAAATAGGAGTGGCAATCGTCTCATTTAGTGTCTGCGTGTTAGCTTTGATTTTACTGACCTTGAGTAGTTTTGTTATAATTAATCTTTCTTATAACGATTTGATTTCAATCCTCGACGAAAAGGAAAATGAAAGCCTGGAAGGAATGGGTTCATATGCCGACATTGGACTTGTTAATATGGTGGAAATGAAGAAATTAACAATAGAGTTTATTAGAAGATTTATTAAAAATAACAAAGAAAATAAAGATTTTATTAGAAATATAAAATTCAAAGATAATGAGGTTGGTTTGTTAAATGTAGATTCAAATGAATATCAAACATTTTTCGAAAATCCGAACGAGGATAAATTAATGACCACAATTATTTATAAAGTTCTAAAAGAAAATACCCCTGAGATACAAGAAGATTTAAATTTTTTTAAAAATATTTTAATTACAGCGATTCCTCTATTTAGAAAAATTTTGGATTACAGATCTAATTATTCAACTGACATCAAGATTTTCGATTACATTGAAATTTTATCGAATGAATTATCAACAGTTTTTTATTACCCGGCATTTCCTTTCAAAAACGAAATTTACAATAATCCTTACAATTACCAAAATTTTAATGAAATATTAATTTTTTTATCAGAATGGTGCAGTTATGACTATGAACGTTCTTTGAGTAAGCTTCATGAAAATCAAGAATTTAAAACATTTTTTGAAGAGACAATTCTTCACAATCCACTTATGACTCTTACGTTTAACGATGAGGAATACCAAGTCCCATTCAAGGATGCCTTCAATACTACACCTTTATTAGTCTCAACAAGAGGAGTAAATTACAAGGATTTACCTTTTACCAAAGACAATTCTTTCGATTATTTGCTTAAATCTGAAAATTTAAGAGAGGTGATCTCAGGACATTCTAATTCAGCTATGATAGAAACTTATGTTCATTCCTTAATAAAACGATATAAGACCCTAAAAATTTTAATGACAATTGCATCCCAAGAACAATTACTTCTAAGTAGCTCTCTGTGTATCTACTTAAGAAATTTATATCACAAATTTAGTACTAACTCTAACAAGGAAATAGACGATTTATTTTTAGAAAATGAAAAATATACGTTTCTTAAAAATATTCCTAGCGTTGATTTTTGTTTTCCTGACAAAATTGCAAATGAAAAATTTAAATCATTCTTTTACACATATAATCAAGATTATAAACCATTATATCAATTCATAACTCGCAAATCAAAATTCAAGATTGCAAATTCAAATTCAACGATGCCAGATAAAGCATGGAAGATATTCAAAATAAATACACCTGATATAAAATCTCTTGTTCACACTCATTCAAAGTTTCCTCCAAATTACTTTATTAACTTTTACCTAATAAATAATCCTTTAGAAATGTCTAACAAGATCAATCAAGTCACAGCTATATTTATTCATATTATGATGCTTATTCTTTATTCTAATTCAGCTCTCTGGTGTTTGTGTATTTTTGTAATTTTAATTCTTTTATATGACACGGCTGCTAAGATATCAAAGCCCATCAAGAATATAACAGATTTAGTGCATTCGATTCAAATAAACGAGAAGCACGGGAAAGACCTCAATTCTATGCGATTTCCAGATGATAAGGACATCGACGGGTTCTTCAAGGTTTGTATAAAATTGATACGAGGAGGTTTTTGTAGTTTGGATGAAAACGAATATAAAGTCAAAACCAACAAGGAAGATATTATTGACTATTGCGGTTATAACAATGTGGCTATTGTAAAATCTAATAATTTAATTATAAGGGAAGACCTCATTGATAGTAAATCTGAAACTTCTTCGATTTTCGTTCCTCAGGAATATCAGAATTTAGAAGAAAGTGCGGATTCTAGTAATAAAAGTAATTCCTTCAATATGTTCAATACAAATGGAAGTTCAAAATTAAGTTGTAGTGATAATTTAGGAAGCTACTATAAATTCAATAATAATACACAATGTGGCACTGTATTCGGTAGTAATTATTCCAAAAGCAACAGAAGAAACGATAATTCGAATGATGTCTCTATTTTGTCTGATAATATCTCTGATTCACTATTAATTGAAAATATCTACGAGATTGTAAAAAGAGAAGATGATATGATAAAAGATAAAGGTTATCTATACGAGATATTCCAATCGAAAACAAATAATGGAGAGGATTTGAAATTTGTGATGTTTAAAAATGAATAGTGTGCAAAAGTTATAAAAATTTAATAAAGTTTTTTTATAGTAGCTAATTTAATATAGCCTCATTAATGATTGATGAGTAAAAATATGATTAAATTTATAAAATGAGAAACTTAGTATTTCATAATAGGGATAACTAATATATTTATTTTTTTTTAATTTATATTCTCTTTTATTATTTAAATGTAAGATATAAAATATTTAAACTAGCCCCTATTCAAGGATCAATTAAATTAATATATTTTCATTCTATGCATCTAATATTCAAATAATTCAATATATGAATGCACTTTAAAAGTTGTTTACTTTAAGCAGATAATTAAATTCTATTATATATTTGTAAATATTTATTTTCATATTTCTATCTCGTTTAGCTTTTCATGTGTTTCTGGGTAACATTTGGTTTTACATTTATAACATATATAGAAAGGCAACCAGCTTAGCAAGGTAAGTAAGAAAACTTTAGAAAGTGCATAAAAATCGAAGATATAAGACACATCCAAAATTTCTTTTAAAAATATCAGACTTGCGAGATAGACAATTAAAGTAGACAAAATTGCTATTATCATATATCTATGAAAAGTTTTGATTTCTGTGTACACCATCAACAACTCTGTAAATATCAAAGATGTAAAAGTAACAGTTGCAAATTTTAGAAATAGTATATTTCCAAAAATAAAAATTGCACCTATCATAAGGACGAATGCTTGAAATAAACTTTTCCAGAACCACCATAAAAATACTTTAATTGACAACTCCCTCCCTTGGAGCAAATTTAAATATAAAAGCGGATATTTCATCACATGTTTTCTTTCTGTATCTTGATCGAGAAGTAATGAGAACACCGGGATATTCGTATAGATACTTGAGTAACCCAAAATTAATGTACCATTGTATATTGGAACTGGGGAGCAATAAAAAATTATCGAAAAAATGAATTGTATTAAACTTATTATTAAACCTCTATGTATAATAAATTTACAAATTGTAGCTGTGTTTTTGTAACTTAAACGACCATGCCATAGTATCAAGCCATTAAGATGTTTGAATTTTGTAATAGAAAAATCTGCAGCAAGACTTGCTTGTAAGCCTTCTTTTCCTACAATTCCGATACCCACGTCTGATTCTTGTATCATAGCCACGTCGTTTCCTCCATCGCCAATGGCACAGCATCTTTTACCTTTGGTATATTTTCTCATGGCTTTGACTACTTTTGATTTTTGGGTCGGGGAACATCTGCAGCACACAACTGAAGGCACCTTCCTGGCTACCTCAAAAAATTCCTTTTCAAATTGATTAATAGCTATTTCCAGAGAATCTCCATCAATAATCAACACATAAGAATTTATGTTTAAATTTGAAATAAATTTATTCAATTCTTCTTTCAAATATTCTGTATGTTTTTTGGGTGAATAAATTCCAGGAGATTTGTCAATGTTGTCCGATCTTATATAAAAAAACTTTTGATCTTTACTTTTTATACCAGCAGATATAGTGATACATGTAGCAGTTTCTATTTTGTCACCGGTCAACATCCATATTTTCATTCCAGCTTTTCGTAGATTTTCAATTGTGATGTCAACTTCATCTTGAAGAAGATCTTCGACTCCTGTGACACATAAAAAATCCATATCCTTTTCAATTCTTTGAACTACTTCTGCTATTTTTTCTTTTCGATTTTCCATTACGGTTGTAGCTTCAAGATACTCCTTGTTCCATTCTCTATATTGATTTTCATCCATCAATTTCTGACTTAGTACTAAGGTTCTTAGTCCGATGCTAGCTAAATTTTCTGCATTTTCGAGTATATGACTTCTGTATTCTGGTTTGATCAAATTTTCCATAACACTTTCTGCTCCTTTTAAATAGAAAATGATGTGATTATATTTTTTATTGCGCACTATAATACCCATACGTTTAGTGTCACTGGAAAATGGAAAAATGTTTAAAATCTCAAATTCTTCAATACAATCCACAGCGTTTTTTATTTTTATCTCTTTATCTGTCCTATAAATTAGTCTCATGTTTATACTCTCTGAAAATTTGACCAAGGCCACCTCGTCGGGGGAGGAAGCTTGATAATTTATCTCTTGTTCGCCTTGTGTGTTAGTCTCGATAATTGGTTTTACATTGTTACATATAGTCATGGCTTCAATTGCATCTCTTATTACTTTATTTCTGTTCCTTCTAATTCTTTTGGTTGTGCTTGATCTGGAAGTTCTTGCCGGAAATTCGTTTGATAGGTTACTTTCATTTAAAAGACTTGGACTAAGTTGTTGTTCTAGAATTTGAGCCGATTTCATTTGCAAGTGAACTAGATCTATCATAGGAGCATCATGTAGATTGCATTCATCCTGCAATATCATCGTCAAATCTTCTAGACTTGTTTCACTGAACTCTTCGGTTTCGAGACATAAATATTTGAAAATCATTTCGTTCTTTGTTAGAGTTCCTGTTTTATCTGTAAACACGTAACTGATTCTTCCTAGTTCCTCAGGTATAGTGGAATTTCTTACGATACTATCTTTTATATCATCATCTTTATTTATTCTACGTGAATTGAAAGTTTTCGAAATGTCTAAATTTACGCTAAGTGCTATAGGGATGATTGCGCAAAATAATACGATGAACCTGAAAAATGTGACTATAGTAATTTCAAAATTTTGATGGAAACCTTTAAGAGCCGTGACAATAAAAGCAGATAAAAACATTATAACAGCCAGGATTTTTACTAAATTGTTGATCTCAAGGTCAAGTAGGCCAAATTTAGATTTAGGGCCGGATGAGTTCATTCGGGCTCTCGTTTCAATTCCTGTATATATAACTATCCCTACCACTTTCTTAGATGCGAGAATCGTACTCGACCATAAAGTATTTTCTAGCGACAAGGATTCCTTTTGATCTGAGATTTGATTATTTATCCTATTAGAACTTTCATTCAGCTGATAAATAGAATCCAAACTATTTCCATTAGGATCACCTTGATTGAAATGCAAAACTCCTTTAAAATCATATATCATTTTTCCAGGAGGATCACAATATATCATACCTGCGCAATTTATCATTTCATCTAGGCTACTTAAGTTCTGTGTGATAGCAGGGGCTTTCCTGAGCTTCCAGTCAGTCTCGCCATCTAATTGATCAGTCCTAATAAAAATATTTCCGCTACTTGACATATTATCATCCTTTGTATAAGATTTGAGTGCAATCATATCCGCAGGAATACGCTGATTCTGATGTAACTCGATCAAATCACCTACTCTGATATCTTCTGACTTTATAATTCTTTTTTCATATTCGCCATCGACAATTTCCAACATAGTGTACTCTTCTAAATTAGTCTTCTTATCTTGCTTATATCTGTAAATATCTTCTATCGCTTCTTTGAATAGAGTCACTAATAATACAAATACTAAGGGGGTAACATACGAAAACAGAAATCCCACCTTTAATGTATCGAAAAATTGTGAGATGATTAAGCTGAGATAAAATTGATTTCCGAATAATCGAAATTGATTGAAGAGAACTTTTGGAAGAAAGGAAATTATGTTATATTTTTGATTTTTGATTTTGTTTGGAAAGGGTGTGTCGTTTTTATAAGGTTGGTTGATGTAAACTCTTCGCTATTTTAATATATACGAATATTTCAAATAAACTTAATTTACTTTATTTTTTAAATCTACTTTCTGAAACCAAGGTAAAATAAATCTCATAAATTTTCGACAGTAATTTTTTCTTCTGTTTATAAAAGGATGCTTTATATTTATTACATAATTTATAAAGGAAATTTTATTTTTAAATATCTTTACCTTTTTATTCTTCTTAGGTTTTGAATTTTGAAGTTTTTGATAAGCTAAATATTTTTCAGAAAAATCAGACATTGATATTGATGAATTTAATTTATTTTTATTATGAGAGTTATTAGTATTTGATTCGTTATCCATTAAAATCATAATAAATTTATATTTGATTTATAATTGATAGCCAGGTACCCTATATTGAATTTAAACAGAAAAAATGTCTACTAATTAAAATATATTTTTTTTTTATTATGAAATTTAATATATCACAAATATTTTCAAAACGTATTTAAATGAAATAAATTAATTTACATTTTATTCTCCCTATAAAAATGTTCAATTTTCTTTGCTATTGTAACAAAACCGAAGAATCAAAAACTTGTCACGAATCAGAACAAGAAAAGGAAGAACAAAGAAAACTTTTAAAAACTTTTAGTCAGTCAAATAAATATCTTAAATTATCTCAACAACAAGGTGAGTTAAAACAACCAAATGAAGAGAAATTAGAAAGCAGAATTGAATACCCTAAGGACGAAGACATTATCTTTAAAGAATCTTGGTTGATAAGATCAAATGAACAGAATATACAATTCTCCAAAAAAGGGTTGATTGAATTATACAATTCTCTAGATAAATCTGAAGGACTACAAAAATTCTACGAAAAAAACAACTTAATTCTTTATTGTAGCAAACTAGGAAGTCAATTAACGAAAGATTTTTATTTAGGAAAATCGTTTTACAAAATGAGCAAACAAGAAATTTACAAAACGGATGATGGGAAAGTTATAGAATTAGATGATAAGGATAAGTTTACAATAGAAGATATAAAGAATTATGTAAGAAAATTTTTTCTAAATAATTTTTAATAAAAATAAAAATAACAATAAATTACCTTCAATATTTTAGATGTACAATCCAGAACATAAATTGAAATGGGATAAATCAGTTAAATCATATCAAGTCTATGATACTACTGGAAAAGAATTTTACGACAACTCACTTAAAGATTGTGTATATGTTCTTTACACACCTTATCACTCTCCGGGGTTTTTCATATCTGCTAGAGATGTTTTCTTTAAAAATATTCACATATACGACAAAAATATTTTGTATTGCTACGCAAGTTCTATCGAAGAGCGAGAAGATTCGCCTTTTTATATTAAGGAAACTGAAGATTACGTAAGATGCACTTGTTATCTACATTTCACTAAATATGAAGAAGATGACGAATATTTCAACTTCTATGTGATGAATCAAACAGATCTAAAGGTAAGGAATAATTTAAATGAATAATTTTAATAGTTACCACTTTCTGAAAAGATTTTGAATTTAGTAATTCCTTTTAAAATGACTGCTTTTTATAAAGAATTTTTAAAAATTTTGAGAGAAGAAGCAAAAATTAGGTCAGGCAAATATAAAAATGTAGCAGAAGTATGATTAATTTTTAGAAATTAACAAGTAAATAAATGCAAAAAGAATAATCAATATACAATAGATAAAATTTTTTTTATAAAAATTAATCTAATTTGAAGTAGCTAGTAGGAATAAATAATTCATTTTAAGATTTCTTAAGAAATTTGTAAATTTAATTAGTTTATAGATTTATTTCTTCTTATTTATTTGAGAATTCATAAAAAAATTAATTTTCTCTTTTTCTTTTTTTTCTCTTTCTATTCTTTCCCTTCTTAATTCATCGATTGATTTAATCTTTTTATACGAATTAACTTGATCTCGATATTCTGGTTCATTTAGTTGAGATAAATCATTATTTTTAGATTCAACTCGGTTGTTTGCGTGTTTTTTACCTAAAAATTTATAGTCGATTTTAAAATGATCTTTTAACTCTTCTTTTCTTTTTCTAATATACCAAGGATTCAAATGATTTTTAATACTTTCTTTGAATGTTATATTATCATGTGATTCTTTTTCTTCAAAATATTTTTCTGCATCTTTTTCGTCCATTTCGAATAATTTTAATTGTTCTTCACTTTTCATTGGTTTATTTCTGCTTTCAAACAGCATATCAACTTTTAATCTTTTATCCATTGATTTTCTTTGCATAACCTCCTTGAAGATTTTATTCTTATCATATTTTTCCTCTTCAGAGAAATTATATTTTTTTAAATTTAGGTCTCCTCCTCTTTTCAAAATTTTTGCTTTGTCTGATAAATTTTTATCTTTTCTTTTTCGCTCCATTCTTTCGATTTCTTTGTCTACAATTTTCTCGTTCTCTATTACTTTTATCCGGTTATCCCAATTGTAAACATTCCATTTTTTCTGTGGAAGAATATTTAATCCTCCTTTACCACCCATATTTT
>Ga0169931_10012684_pt1 | contig 11640 bp, 8 predicted proteins | sample Kivu_15m_20L_FD_129675 | JGI IMG/M metagenome (GOLD analysis project Ga0169931, IMG submission 129675) | Freshwater microbial communities from Lake Kivu, Western Province, Rwanda to study Microbial Dark Matter (Phase II) - Kivu_15m_20L... | ecosystem: Environmental > Aquatic > Freshwater > Lake ... | reverse complement strand
CCGCCGACCAAAGCTCCTGCGCCCGCATAATCTCTAGTGGTCTGTGCCAACCCTAATCCTGCGAATACGGCTATAAAAGAGAGGATCGTCATTGGATTTGTTACGGTAAGGAAGAAAGTCGAGACGAAATCAGAAAGCAAGGTCTTATGCGACACATGCGCAATCCCGATCTCCTTGGTCTCGGCAAAAAAGGTTTTTGCTCCAAGATATACCAAAAATACCCCGCCGATGAGCCGCAGCCAAAACTGACCCAACAGAAGGAAATCGGAAATGAACGTCAAGCCAAACGCAGCGATGATCCCATACACACCATCGGCCGCCGCAGCTCCAAGACCCGAAAAGAAACCCGAAAGCCGCCCAAACTGGAGGGTGCGCCGGATGCACAAGACGCCAATCGGCCCCACCGGGGCGGCAATCGAGAACCCGAGTATCAATCCTTTCCAAAAGAACATCAGGCTCATTTTGCTTCCTCGAGGGCCCGAATATCGCCTCCCGCGATCGCGTTCAAGTTCCGCGTGATTTTCCCATAGTCCCAATCCCACCACCGGATCTTTTGGAGCCGTTCGATGACTTCTTGGGGAAAGCGCATCCGGAGAATTTTGGCCGGATTGCCCCCGACGATCGCATAGGGCGGCACGTCTTTCGTTACCACCGCCTTCGCGCCGATGATCGCCCCGTCGCCGATCCGAACCTTCGGCAGGATGGAGGATTCGTGGCCGAACCAGACGTCGTTTCCGATATGGGTATCGCCGTGGGACAGATGAATGTCATAATGAGCCCATTCGGGACACCCTTCGGCCATCGTGCCGAAAATGAAAAAAGGGAACGTCGAAAAGCCGTTCATCTGATGGTTCGCATCGCTTAAGATGAACTGGGTTCCATAAGCGATCTGGCAAAACTTGCCGATGAAGAGTTTGGCAGATCTGCCGAAGACGACGTTCTCTTCTTGGAACCGTTCCGGCTCTTCCCTTCCGTCATAGTAGGTGTAATCCCCGACCAAGATATTTGGATTCGTGATGAAGTTCTTTAAAAAAACCACACGTTTCGTGGCTTTTTCGATCGGATACAAAACATCGGGAGATAACATGCCAATACACCGCTCGTGATTCAAGAATCGGTTTTGGCTGCGCCAGCATCCCAGCCTTTTCATCCACGCTCGGAGCCCCCTATTAGTCAATAGGGAGCACCTCGCGTGCCAGCCTACGGCCTGATGAAAATGCTGAGCGCTGGCTTTGCCAAATTGCCGATTCTTGAATCTCTCTCGGTATAGCATAACACAGATCTCCTTCGAAACGAAACAATTCTTGAAGACGATTTCTTTTCGCGATATGCTTTTTCCCCTTATGAAACGCTGCTTCATCGCATTTGCCCTGGCCCCCCTCTTTTTATTCGCGTGGATGCTCGGCCCTTTTCAAAAAGCGGACGAGGCGAATCCGATTTTGCAGGCAAATCCCGAATCGTCTTTTTACTGCCCCATGTCGAAAGAAGAGATCGCTTGGGAAGCGGCCTACGTCTTCAACCCCGCTGCGGTCGTCCGAGAAGGAAAAGTCTATCTGATTTACCGAGCTGAAGACGAATCAGGGTCAGGGATTGGGAAAAGGACGTCCCGCCTTGGTCTTGCGGTAAGCAGCGACGGAATCCATTTTGTGAAATATGGCGCTCCCATCCTCTATCCCGATCTCGACGGGGAGGAAGGCCGGGAATGGCCGGGGGGTTGCGAAGACCCGCGGATCGTCGAGACCGAAGAAGGTCTCTACCTCATGACCTACACCCAATGGAACCGGAAGAGGGCCAGTCTCGCAATCGCCACCTCCCCAGACCTGATCCATTGGAAAAAGGAGGGTTCGGCTTTCGGAGCCGCCTTTGACGCCCTCTGGTCCAAATCGGGCTCGATCGTCTGCCGAAGGGAAGGGGACCGGCTCATCGCAACGAAAGTGCAGGGTAAATACTGGATGTATTTCGGCGAAGGGACTGTCCACGCTGCGGTTTCCGACGACCTCCTCTCCTGGATGGTTCTGATGGAACAGGGCAAACCAAAGCCGGTTTTAAAGCCGAGAGGAGGACTTTTCGACGGGATGATCGCCGAGCCGGGCCCTCCCGCTCTCTTGACCGACAAGGGCATTGTCCTCATCTACAACGGAAAGAACTCGGTCGTCGTCAAAAACCCGAAAATCCCCACCCGCTGCTACTCTGCCGGCCAGGTTCTTTTTGACCTCGCCGACCCATCCCGGATCATCGATTGGCCCGAAGACCCCTTTCTCATCCCAGAGCGCCCCTATGAAAAAACAGGGCAATATAAGAAAGGAACCGTCTTCACCCAAGGCCTCGTCCCTTTCATGAACCGCTGGTTCCTCTACTACGGAATGGCCGATTCTACGATCGGCGCCGCCGTTTCAAAAAATATTTAATTACAAATCAATTCAAAAACCAACTTAAATGGACGGATTTTCGAATTATGAATTAAAATAGCCACAAAAAAAACCACTGTTTGAGGCACATGAAAATCAAATCTCTCGCCCCCTTCACTCTCCTAGCGGCAGCGCTCCTTTCTTCCTGCGCGAGCTATAAAGCATCTCCTCTCTACGACTTATCTCCGGATCTCGTCCGTACCTCGTCTCGGGAAAACGAAGGCGTTTCGATAGCGGCTAAAGCCTTTACGCGCCAAGATTGCGAACGGTACCTCGACCGGGACGTGATCGGGCAAGGCTACCAGCCGATCCAGCTTTATATCCAAAACGATTCGGATAAGAACTACATTTTCTCGCTCGACCGGGTTGGTCTGCCCATAGCAAGGCCGGAAGAAGTGGCGGAAACGGTTCATACTTCGACGGTGGGAAGGGTAGTCGGATATAGCGTGGGCGCGTTATTTCTCTGGCCTCTGGTCATTCCGGCTGTCGTCGACGGGATCAAATCATCCGAGGCAAATACTGCCCTCAACTCCGATTTCGAGGCAAAAGCGGCCCGAGACAGGATCGTCTTTTCCCATTCCCGTCAGAACACGCTTCTCTTCGTCCCGACGAGCGCCTACCAGAACGCCTTCACTGTGACGCTGATCGACCAGGAATCACAAAAACCCAACGAGTTCCATCTAGTGGTTCTTAACAAAAATTCTTGAGATAATTTCTAGCGAGAAAGCTAGCTAGAATCGATCGACCGCAGGCTACGCAAAATGCTGCGTATTAATTCAATACGCGGCATTTTGCGTTCGTCGATTATAGCTGCTTTGACGCCGAAATTACTCCAAGAATTTTTGTTAAGGACCACTGGTGGCCCGCTAATTTTTCTCAGCCAGAAGATAATGGCTGCTGGTGACGAGCCGGAGCCGGTCGGCTTCCACAAACGCCTCCCCGTCTTGAGTCAAACGATCGAAAAGCGTTTTGAAGTGGGCAGGAAGTAGTTTCCACTTGACGAGGCGCTCGACTCCCTTAGTCACCATAGAGAAAAACTGATCGGCGTTTTCGATAAGCGGCGCTTGGAGGCCGTCGATGCTCGCATTCTCGTTGATGAGAACTTGGAGTCCGGCGTCCTGTACCTTGCCTGAAAATTCCTCAATCGAGGGTGTGCCGATCGCCCCGACGAGCGGCTTGATCCGCCGCATCAGATCGGCATGGTGCGGGTTTTGGGGGTTGTAGTTTGGCAGGCGCATCCAATCGAGACATGCGAACTTGCCCCCGGGCTTGAGCACCCTCCGGATTTCTTGGAAGAGCTTTTTCAAGTCCCTCGAATAGGTGAATACCCCAACCTCATAAACCGCATCGAACGAATGGTCCGGGAAGGGAAGCGGCAGATCGTTCAGGTCCGCGAGCTTAAACTGGCACTGTCCGGCAAGCCCCGTGCCCCGCACATACTTCCAGGCGCTCTCCAATTGGTTCTCGTCGATGTTCATTCCCGTGACGTCAGCGCCGGTCAGCCTCGCCACATGACTGGCGATGCGCCCCCTTCCGCAGCCGATATCCAAGACGCGGCTCCCCTTGCCAAGCCCAAGGTCTTGGCACATCTTCTTCTCGAAGAGCTTTTGGTTGGCGGTCAGGGATTTGGAAAGATCCATTGCGGCCGGGATGTACATTTTTTCCACTTGACCGATCGCGCAAAGGTGGTTCAAGACGCTGTAGTAGTCGATGACCGATCGCTTCACCTGGGCATAGTAATCGGCGCCAAACGAACGGATCAGCTCTTCTTCGTTCGCCCAGTCATAGTTATAAATCCCGTAAGAATCGACGAACGCCTTCACCTTTTCCGGCGAAAGGGTGTACAATGTCACAATCGACTTCAGAACCGTAGACAACCGATACCACCAATACTCCATCTTTGACAGCAACATAGGAATGCAACCCCTTTTTTCCTCCTTCTAACCAGGGTCTGAAATTTTAATCAACGAAGAGCCTTTTGCAATCCCTTAAAAAACAAAAAAAATAACCAACATAATCATTTGAAATTTATGCGTTTAATTGATAAAATTTGCTCATGAAAATACAAAATAAATCAAATTATCCAAACCAACAGCAATACTTATCCGTAAAACTGTTGGACGAGCCTTCAGAATACACTGCCGCCGCTCGCACGATGCAGGCTTGGGCTAACATCGCTCGGCTGCAGGGAAATATCGCATCGGGACAGGACAAAGAACATTTCGCAAGCTGCGAGGAAATCGCCCGCGGGACGGCGGCTATGCTTTCTTCCATGCAATCCCAGGATGAATTATACGTGTGCGAAGACGGATTTGGCCGGCCTCAGGGGTATATGGTACTGAACGCATCGGGGCGGTCGGTTGTCGTCGAGATGATGTTCACCCATCCCCACAATATCAAATCCCCCATGAATCCAAACCGGATTGCGGGAGTCGGTACGCGCCTGATGCAGGAAGCGGAAGAGATCGCTCTCGATGGAGTACGGTTCAATGGAGTGGTATTGACCCCATTTACCGACGCAATCCCTTTTTATGAAAAACTCGGATACCGGCCCCTGAATCCGAGGCACTCAACCCAGTTGTTCAAATCCACACAAGCGATCTAAGAGACTGTTGTCGATTGAAGGCTTCGTCGATTTTTGTGATTATTTTGGCCGCTTTTCGATTCTTTTTGCGGGGGTAGTATACGGAAATCGATACAAGCCCCGCAAAAAGAAGTCGAAAATCGGCTCAAAAGAACACAAAAATCGACAGAAGCTTAAATCGACAACAGTCTCTAAGCGCAGCTCTCCCATCCGGCGGCTTGAAGCCGCAATTCAATTTTTAGTTTTATTTTTTTTTTTTTAGCCTACTCTGCAGGATATGATCAGCGTCGCCGCTAGGCGGATAATGCGTATACTGCTTTCCACCCTTTTCTCCTTGACGGCCGTATCTCTTTTTTCCGCAAATTTTCAGTGGGATAATCCTACTGGCGGCTCCTTGGATTGGGCGACGAATGCGAACTGGAGCCCGGCCACAGGCTTTCCAAACGCGATGAACGACGAAGCTCTCTTCGGCACCCCGCCCATGGGCCCCCTTCTGGCAAACGTTACGGTCACCTCAGCAGCGAGTAAGACGGTCGGCCGATTGCTTTTCGGCTCCAACGCAACAGCGTTCACATATCTCCTCGCAACCGGCTATACGATCAACATGTCGGCCACAGGAAACCCACTCATCCAACTCCAAACCGGCGCCCAAAACAGCACGATCGCCTCGAATATCGGCCTCACGGCAGGCACGACCCTAGAGGTCGATGTGGCGTCAGGCAAGACGCTGACGACAAGCGGAGTCATCGCGAGCGGAACGGGGATGGGCGTGAATGCAACAGTCAATTATATCGGCCAAGGGACTTGGACGATCAGCGGCGGCAGCCAAAACATATTCACCGGCGGACTCAATGTAACGGGCAGCGGAACCGTCAACCTAGCCAAAAGCGTCTCGACAAACGCCTTTAACGGGAACTTGACCATCACGAATGGCACCGTCAGAATGCAGCAGGATAATCAGATGCCGAATGGCAGCGTCATCAACATCAACGGGGGAACCCTCGATATGAATGGGTTTTCCGAAGGCTCCGGAACCCTTCAATTCTACAGCGGACAAATTCTCAACGCGACCACTATTCGCCATCAAATGGAATTCAACCCGATCGTCTTACGAAACGTAACCATCAATGCTAACCTGAGAGTGCGAACCCTCGGCGGCGGCTCTTTGACGTTCGATACGACGAATGGGGGAACGGCCGTCATGCAAGGAATTTACGACTTCAGGGGTCAAAATCTCCCTTTCAACATCCCTTCCGGAGGCGCAGCCGTCGACTTGCGCGTCGAGTCGGTTCTGCAAGGCGGCGCCCTCACAAAAAATGGAAACGGGACGATGCTCCTTGCCGGGGTGAACACTTATACTGGAACGACAACGGTCTCGGCCGGGACGCTTCTGGTCGGGGACGGAGTTTCCGGGTCGCTTGCGAACACGGCGGTTACGGTGGGCGCGGCGGGAACCCTCGGGGGGCTAGGGACGATCGGAACGGGAGCCACCCCGGTGACAAATAACGGCATCGTGGCGCCCGGAACAAGCCCAGGAACCCTTACGATCAACGGAAACTATACGCAAGGAGCCGCCGGCTCCCTCAACATCGAGCTGCAAAGCCCTGTCAGCTTCGACAAGCTCGTCGTCAATACGGGGGCGGTCTCTCTCAACGGAACCTTGAACGTCGATCTCCTCTCGGGAAATACCTTTACGACCGGAGCCTATCTCCTGACGATTCTCGACAACACGGCCGGAACGGGCGTGACCGGCACGTTTTCGACGTTTAACATGACCAACTTTTGCGCCGGATCGACAGGTTCGGTGATCTACAACCCGAACACAGTACAGCTTTCCCTCAACCTCGTCGCCTGCCCGCCGCCTACTCCCCCGCCGCCGCCTCCTCCCCCGGTTCCTCCTCCCGCGCCGGTCAACGCCGGCACCGTTTCGGCGCCCCAGTTGAACGGAGTGTACAACGGCATCTTGAGTTTTAGCCAGTACCTAAACCACATCCGTCCCTACAAACGGCGCCTGAAGAAAAAAGAGCTGGTGGAGCCCGAAGAGAAAAACGAACCGATTCTATTGAACGAGCATATCTTGCTCGTGGATAGCAGCGGCGAGATCGCCCAAGCGGCGCCTCTCAAAGCTCAGGCTACGACTCGAACCTACAAAATGCCCCCTTCGATCGACAGGACGTGGGGCGTTTTCGCGGAAGCGCTCGGCAGCCTCGGGACAGTCTATGCGACCTCCCTCCAGTCGGCGTACCGGTATCAAACAGGCGGCGGGCATGTCGGGTTCGATTATGTCGGGGACCAGTTTGCAGCCGGCGCCTGCCCCGGGTACGAATTGCTGAAAGCCGAGTCCATAAACGACCAATTCTCATTCCGGATCGAATCGGTTTCCGGAACCGCTTTTGCGACCTTTGTGAAGGAGGGGCAGAATATCTTCATGGACGTCATCGGGGGAGGCGGATGGCAAAACTACCACTTTTCAAGGAACACGTTCGAAGGCATGGTAACCGGAAAAACGACAGGCTGGCAAGCGAACGTCTATGCCGATGCAGGCTATATCGCCCAGTTTAAAAAAGCGGTGTTCACCCCTTATGTCGGCGCAGGCTACGTTTATGCCGAGCTAAATGGGTATTCGGAAAGCGGCCCTGCTTCCCAAGCGTTCGACATCGGCAGCGACTGGCTGAAATCGCTTAGGACTTTTGTCGGAACGAGCGCGAGCTACACGTTTCCCAGCGCCAGGATCGCATTCATCCCCGAAATCCGAGGCCTCTGGATGCACGAATTCATGAATTCCGACCACACGATCCCTTTTGCATCCGCCCCCCTCCAAATCACCTCGCAAATGCAAGTCTTGGGGCTGGCGAAAAACACCTTCGTGATCGGGGCTCTCCTCCGGTTCATCACAAGAAATATTGGGGAATTTTACACCTCGTACGACTATGAATGCAGCGGTTCGTTCCACACGCATCTTCTCCTCGGCGGGCTTGAAAAACGGTGGTAAAATAATGCAGAGGCGAATCCTTGCCGCAGCTCTTGCGCTCTATTCTTGGAGTCTTTTCGGCGACTGGAGTCCTGCGGAATTCATCCCGGACGGGATGACCGGCCCTGTAAACTACGATGTGACGCTTGCCTTCAATACAACCGATCAAACCCTTTCCGCAGCCTGGTCGAACGATTCGATGGGCGATCAAGAGCCCCTTTCTTCGATCCGAAGCGGCTCCGTTTGGTCGCTTCTCGTGATTCCCAGCGGAGGAAGTTCCAATGTGAAGAGAAACCTCACCCAAGTTTATAATCCTGTAAGCAACCGGATTCTCGCGGCCTGGATCGACGCCCTGGATGACAGATGGTTTTCCCTATTTGATGGAGCCTCTTGGTCGGCCGGCAGCTCGATTATGGGTTTCACATCCACAACTAACTCGAATATGGGACTCGCTTTCAACAGCGCCTCCAATCTGATCTATGGAGCATGGGTCGATGGAATGATCGGCGTGCCGGCCGCCGCGGTATATAATGGGGTGGCCTGGATGGGAACCACCTTGCTTGGGGGCAGCCCGGTTGCCTTCGACGTCAACCTATCCTATAACTCCATGGATAACCTCGTCATTGCAGCTTGGGGAGAAATGACCTCGGTCATTCCTAAAACCGCGATTTATGATGGAATGAGCTGGACTCTTTTAGCAATTCCCCAGGGGATGAGCGCCGGCGTCCAGCACAATGTCAGCCTCGCCTACGATCCCCTCTCCAACCAAATGTTCGCAGCGTGGGCAGACTCGGCCACAAAGGCGCCTTACTATGCCGTCTACGCCTCAGGATCCTGGTCGACTGCTGCGCAGATTCCAGCCCCTCCATCAGGCGCTTTTGAAGACGTGATCCTGGCTTTCAGTACATCCACTGGCCAAATGTTTGCCGCCTGGGCGGACGGAACGACGAATGCCCCAATGTATGCGACCTACAACGGCGCTTCCTGGACAACCGGGTCGATTGATTTGGGCGTGAGCGACGGGGCGGCGTACAACGTATACCTCGCATCCGGCGGCGGCAACGCCTTTTATGCCGCCTGGTCGAACCTTGCGGACGGCGCTCCCGTCTGGTCCGTATTCACTCTGAATCCAACCGTAATAGATGAGCCGCCGAATTTTAGGAGGCCCTACAACCGGAGGGTCTCGGGCGTCATCGATTTTTAAGCGAAAGCACATCGATCGCCCGGAAGCAGTCGGCGAGCACGCCGACCTCTTCGGGATCCAGTCCAAGAGTCAGCCGGATCGTCGAAGAGCCCTCCCCGAAAAGAAGCCCGAAATTGAGATGGTAAAAGCCAAGGCTCCGCCGATAGAAAATCGGATGCCCCTTCTCCATACAGCGAAAGTAAAACAGGCTCGCGGCGATGGCAGCGGCCCGGGCGGCATGGAAAGGGCCGTAGATATGCATGTCGATAAAGGAAGGGTCTGCCCTCTCGTCGACAGGGATCACGCGGTAAGCGCCGCTGGAAGCGTGAAGCGTTTTCGGAACCTCTTTGAGAAGAGCCCGGGTATTCTCGAAGATTTGCCTACGGTACAATTCCAACTGAGGAGCGGCAAAAGAATAGGCAAGGCAAAACCAATTCGCGCTCAAGCGATCGGAAAGGAGCGCCGGGTCGGTTAAGAGTTCGTCGAACGGGGTCCATTTCGAATCGACGCTATGGATCATGAAGAAAGGGGCTCCGGAATAGTTGTCCATTCCGAAAAGATCGAATTTCAGTCCGCTCCTGTAGCAGACGACATTGAGCGCTCCCCTTTGGATCTCCTCTTGGAACTCTTCAAGAAGCTGCCCGACCCGCGGCGAATCGATGTAGTCCAGGGTGCAATCAAGCGCGAGCGTAAGGGACTCTCCCCGTTTGGCCTCCAAACACCGCTTCAATAAGCCGGCGACATCCTCCGCCCGGTATCCTTCGGAGCGAAGGTCGGTCCGCTTCCAAACTGGATTGAATTGAGCGATCAGAAGATCGGCCTCCCTCAATTCGTTTTCGGACGCATTGAGCGCCGGCTGGGGGGAGGCCATGAGCTCCACGGCCTTGATACATTCGAAATAGGTATTTTCCCCGTAGAGGACGCGGGGTTTGCGGCCTAAGGCTTTAGCCGCCGCGTGCAGGATGCCTCCCGCGGATGCCATTCCCGGAGAGTGGAGGGCGCAAAATGTCAAACTCTTTAGCCGTTGGGGAACCGAGAGAAGGAGCCTTTGATAAATCGCGGGAAAATCCCCCACATTGAACGGACTGGCAATCTCCAGGATTGCGGAGAGATGGGCGTGGATCTCTTCGATATGGGACGCGTCTTTAAAGAACGCTCCGTCCGCTTTCAATTGTTCGAGTTCATTTCGGATCCGCTCTAAAGAATATCGAAGGATAGCGGATCTGGCTTCTACGCGTTCGAGCCTCTCCGAATCCACCGATGCGACCCATCCCTTCAATAGCCGAACCGTGCCCTCGGCTAAAATGGCTTTGCGGGGAAGGAAAGAATCGCAAGCGAATGCCTCGAGATAAGAGGAGAATTCTTCGATCGGACAACCTTGGATCGGCTGAGTGGAGGAGAGCCGTTTTTGAAGCGAGGGCGGAAACCGGTCGATCTCCACTTGGTTTGCCGCAAGCCCGAAACAAGAGATCCAGTCAAGGAGGACATGGGCAGGCCGCGGATCTTCTGTCGTGAGCGGAAGGATCCGGATCCCTCCGGTCTCCCCTTGCCTAAGTGTTTGGATGCAGACGATCGACCCTGGCTCAACCCCTCTTTCTCGGGCTGCGGCAAGAAGTCCTTTGCGGAGAGGTTTCCAAACAGCCAGCCACGCCTCCGGTTCGGACGCCACGATCGCGCGCGTAAAATCGACGACCGCTCTCCCATTCTTCTTAGCAAACTCCACGCATTGCCGCGCGTTGGCATATTCCAAATAGGATGGAAGGCGGCTCCGAAGGTCTGCAGGGCGAGTCAAAACCAGGGGAAAATCGGCAGGATGAGGCAGGGATTTCTTCCAGCTTTCGACCCTTTCCTCATAAGCCTTTGAAATCTTCGATGCCGGATCTCTCGCATATGAATTCGTCGTTCCCGGATGAACCTGGACATTCAAGCCGAAACTGGGGCAGATGCTCCCGATCTCCATGGGGAAAAAACCCGACGATTTTGCCAGCCATCTCCTCTCTAAAAATTCGACGAGCTGGAGATCTTCCTCCGTTGCAAGAGGAACTTGAGCAAGAAACGCCTGGTTCCGCTCCCAAGAGGCGTAGGGTGAGACGCTCTCTCTAAAAGCGGCGGGCTGCAGCAAGAACCGCTTTGCCGCCGAGCCGGAAATTTCGCTGAGAAGAGCCGTTTCGCCGAGAGCCGAGGAGGCCGGCGGCAAAACGAAAGAGACGATCCAGGCCGCCTTCGCGAGAAACGAAATGGCAGCCAGGCTGCTTCCAAAGCAGAGGCTAAAAATACTATGAAAGCCGAAATTCAGAATCAAGAACGCAATTAAAATTAAAACAACTCTCACAACCCAGCAATTAACAAAATCATCCAATCAGGTCAACGTGAGCCTATCCGAATATACCGAACGTGATTCAAGAATCGGGAATTTGGCAAGCCTGGCGCCCAGAATTTTCATCAGGCCGTAGGCCGGTGCGCGAAGGGCTCCCTATTGACTAATAGGGGGCCT
>Ga0169931_10012683_pt1 | contig 11641 bp, 9 predicted proteins | sample Kivu_15m_20L_FD_129675 | JGI IMG/M metagenome (GOLD analysis project Ga0169931, IMG submission 129675) | Freshwater microbial communities from Lake Kivu, Western Province, Rwanda to study Microbial Dark Matter (Phase II) - Kivu_15m_20L... | ecosystem: Environmental > Aquatic > Freshwater > Lake ... | reverse complement strand
TTGTATATAAGAGTTGGTTCCCTGAACTCAACTTTTTTTGTATATAAGAGTTGGTTCCCTGAACTCAACTTTTTTTGTATATATACATATATATATATATATATTCTATTATATATAAAACAATATTTACTTATCTAAAACAATATTTACTTATCTAAACCAGTATTTACTTATCTAAACCAAGCTTTTTATTTTTATCATCGTCTTCCTCTTCAGGTTCTTTCATTCTAACCCCAAGAAGATGGTTATTTTTAATTTTAAAATCATTAGTGCTAAAGTATTCTTTTAACTTCTTTTGATTTGGAACTTTCTTAATATTATAGTTTTCGCCATACCATTCTTTGTATAAATCATATACAACAGTCATTGGTAATCTATCTCTATCAGATTTTTCAAGTTCAGAGTTGTAAAATTCTAAGAATGTGTTGCTGTCTTGCTTGTATTTGCTAGTAGATAATTTAACTTTTTCAGGAGTAATTTTTTCCAAACCATCCTTCTTGTATTTTGGATAAAATATGTTAATTAATATCCATACAAATGCTTGTTTCCATGTTGGTAATTTATTTCTTAGTTCTGGATCTAATGGATGTTGCCATAGTTTTTTAGGATCAGGAGTATCTACGAATTGTTGTTCGAATGGTAAAACTCTAATTCTTCTCCATGTGCCTCCATCATCACCACCAACTTCAGGCAATTTATTACAAGTGCAACATAATTTAAATTGTGGAGTATATTCAAATGGATTTCCATATAGAGGTCTTGCAGTAATTCTATCCTGTCCTGTTAATTCTTTAAACAATCCAACCTTAATTTCATCACCATCTTCAGGTTCTTGTAATATACAGAATCTTTTACCCTTTTTATCTGCTAATTCAGGTGTAGCATTAGAACTACTCTTTCTTTTTTCTGTAATCAAAGTGCATGGTAAAATACCAAAATAATCACTACCTAATGTATGCTGAATCAACTCAACAATAGTAGATTTACCATTTGAACCTCTTTCACCAGTCCAAAATATAAATTTTTGTTCTTTATTGTATCCATCAAGTAATGATGAAATAAAACATAACAAATAATTCATCATATCTTCTTCTGGTTGAATAGATTTCAAAAAAGCAAAGACTTGCATCACTGTTTTATCATTCTCGCTAAATTCTATATAATCGTATTTAGTAGTAAAAGATAAATAATCTTCTGGATAACCTTGACGGAAGATATTCTTCTGTAAATCATATACACCATTCTCAAAACCAATCAAATAATGATTTTCATCTAATTTTTCTTCAAATTTTTCAACATAAAATTCACTGGCACATTCAGAAATAATTCTGTCCTTGTAAGCATGTTTCTTTAAATCACCAATCAATTTATTTATATTGGTTGATTTATTTCTTAACATATCACTTTCTTCACCATATTTTTCACTACTCTGTTTAACATAATGTCCTGATAATAAAGCAAATAATTTTGCTAATTCAGTTGATAATTTTTGTTTTAATGTATATGCTTGATCTACCTTGCGCCATCTATGATTATGAAATTCATACCATATATTCCTACTAATATCACTACATACATAATCATACTTGTATACTTCTCTAATGATTCTAGCCATATCATAATCTGAACGAATATCTGCTGTCTGCATTTTAATTACAATCACATCTTTCATTATTTTTAAATATTCCTTTTCATTGTCTTGTCTCGCCCATCTGTATAATGAAGCAATCGTATAACCACTTTGATTGTTATTCGTTGCTACAAAATTTGATGTATCTTTCCATACTTTTTCACAACATCCAGGTTGATATTTTTTTGGTGATTGTTTTGAAAATTCTATAAATTCAGATAGTAATTTAGGTGAAATATTATATAGAGCCCATCCAACAACAATCCAATCTGGATAACTTTCTGCTCTCTTTGGACTAAGAATCTTAATTAATTTTTTCGCCATCTCAATATCAACAAATGGATCAGTTTCAACTAGCTTTTTAATATGTTTCTTTAAATTATCCTTTGTGTAATCATCAATCTCAAATTCGGAATTTGATACTAATATATTGTCAGGTATTCTTTCTGTTGTATCTTTATTGATTCCCATTTTCATATATCTTCTCTTAATATACATATATTTATCATCTATTGCTTCTTTTAATTGTAATACATCTTCTAATCCTTTTCTAATTGATAAAATATCAACTAAATCTTCAATACTATAACTGTCTTCTATTAATTCACTATTACAATCAAATATATATCGTAATTCATAAAAATAATTCTTTCCCTCTATTTTCTTTCCTGAACCATACATATACCACTGATTTGAACTAATAACACATTTATCAAATATTTTCTCAATATCATCTATCTCTGAATATAATTCTTCAATCGCTCCTGTTTTTATAATCTCTTTCTTTGATTCATCGTATATTAGATATCTATCTACTACATTAATATTCAAATATGGATATTCAATGTGAAAACCATCTTTATACAATTCTTCTTGTTCTATATAACATAATTCATTTTTCATCGTTATAAAAGATTGTAATTCATAATCTTTATCCTGAATTTTATAATATTTTAATATTATCTTATTGATAATTTCTATAACCATCATGATATGATCCACCTTTATTTTCCTTTCACTATCAACCTGTCTTAAATCAAAATCTAAACATAATGGACCATTCTCACGAGGCTTTTCTAAAACTCTTAAACTTCCATAATTACCATTTAACGCAGTTTTATAAGCTTTTAAGAATTCATGATAGTTATCATCCTCTATTTTAAATATTATCCTTTTATCTCCAAACAATGTGTGTGTGAAAGTTTTATCACCAAACTCACACTTATTATCATTTATTATCTTCATAAGGTCTTCTAACGTGTTATTTTTATCGCCTTTATTCTCATTTATATTTACGTTTTTAGAAGATTTCATTATATATATATATATATTAATTTTTTAAATTCAATTTTTTATATTAAAATAAGACCATAAATAATATTTTTTTGTATATAAATTAATAATTATGCTATAACAATCATCTAAATTATAAACACAATTTAACAATATGTTCTTAAAATTATAAAAAAAATGAATTTAGAAATATATATATTAATATATATATAGCTATTAACATGTTTTGTAAGATATGTGAAAATTTTATGGATATAACTAATAATGTATCAGTATCCAATAAAGAAGAGGATAATGAAACTGAAACAGAAGTAGAATCATCAGATTATGATATAACATCAAGTTCTAAAAAAAGTAAAAAATCTTCTTTTACAGTTTTAAATGAGGATATTTTAGAAAAAGTTTTAAACGGTTCTATATTAGAAATAGAAATTGATGAAAAAGATATAAATGAAATAAATAAAATTCCATATTTTAATAAGCTTACATCAAATCAGAAAACATTATTAATAAATAGATTATATGAAAAAATTCCAAGAATACAAAAAATTCCTAAAGAAATATCAACCAATGTTAAACTTTCATATTTTTATTGTAAAAATTGTGGTTATAATGAAAAAATTCCAAATAAAATGCTTATTTTTAATAGAAGTAATGAAAAATCATCTATTGATAATTTTAATACTAATTTTTTAAATTATAAATATGATCCACTACTTCCAAGAACTAAAAAATATACTTGTAATAATGCTTCTTGTATTACTCATAAACATCCTGAAAAGAAAAGAGCTCTATTTTTTAGATTAACTAATACTTATGTTGTAAAATATATCTGTTTAGAATGTGATAGCTTTTGGCAAACATTTAACATTAAAGCTTCATAATTTTTATAAAAATTGATTTATAAATATAAAATATATATATATATAAATATGCCATCTAAATCTAATAAAACAAATCAATCTTCTAAAGAAATAATTGATCTTTCTAAATTAAATATTTCTAACAAACTATCTGGAGGAGCCAAAAAAAAAAATAAAGAACCTGAACCTGAATCAGAATCAGATTCAGAAACATCTGATGAATCTAATATTGACGAACAAGTCTCTTCTGATGATGATAGAGATATAGATGAAGAACAAGATGAAGAACAAGAAGAATTAGAATCAGATATAGATAATGAAGAATCAGATAAAGAAGAAACAGATAAAGAAGAAACAGATGTAGATGAAAAAACGAGAGAAAGTGATATTGAATCAAAGCAAGATGATGATGAAGATAATGATGAAGATAACGAAGATGATAATGAAGAAAATGGTAAAGATAAATGCTATCAAAAATTTTCTAAAAAAAGTAATATTGATACTGATATAGATTATGATGAATATTTTATAAAAGATGATGAAATAATTATAAATAAAACTGGTAGAATAACAAAACCATATTTAACTAAATATGAAAAAGTTAGAATACTTGGTGATAGAGCAAGGCAATTAGCTCAAGGAGCTAAACCAATGATTAAAAATACAACAGGATTATCGCATAAGGAAGTAGCATTATTAGAATTAAAAAGTAAAGTAATACCTTTAATCATAGAAAGACCTATTCCAAATGTAGGTGTAGAAAAATGGAAATTATCAGAATTAGAAATTAATCTTTAACTTTTTGTTTTTCTTTTTCTTTCAATTCCTTTATATATTCACTAATTTTATCTTTAGTAATTTTTTTTATAATATTCTCATTATCCTTAATATCAATATTATCTTCTTTTGATATTTTATAAAATAATGGCTTTAAGCTGTAATTATTTTTCTTTTCATTATTTTTAGTATTCCATTCTTCAACATAATAACCAAATTTACCTTCTTTTAATACAAACTTCTTACTAGCATTAATTACCCATTCATTCTTCTTTTGTGAATTTTGTTTTTCTATCTTTTCTATCGTTAATTTAACCAGTGATTCGTCATTTATTTCTTCTTCTTCTTTTGGATTTTCTAATTCTTCTAATTCTTTATCTAAATCATTAGTAATCTTTCCTAATAAATAATTTAATCCATATTTATAATTATTATAAGTTATGTATTTTCCATATTTACCATCGTTTAATATGATATCAATCTTATTATATGAACCAATCACTTTAGGATATTCTTTATTATCTTTTTTCTTTATTTCTTCTATTGTTCTTTCCAATATTTTATTATTATTTATATCTTCATCACCGTTAAATAAATATTTCATATTGAATTTATATTTATCATATACTATATATCTACCAAATTTTCCATTATGTAATACAATACTAATATCTAAATATGAACCTAATACTTCTGAATTATTTGTCTTAATGTCAATTATATTTACCTTTCCTAAACATTCATTGATATATTCGTAAAATATTTTTATAATAACATTCTTGTCTTTTTTACCTTCCGCTACATTGTCTAAATCTTTTTCCATATTAGCTGTAAAGTCATAATTCATTATTTTATTAAAATTCTTTTCTAAAAATTTTGTTGTTTTTAATCCTAATTCTGTTGGAACTAGTTTCTTCTTTTCCTTTCCTAAAAATACTTCTTTCTCTTCTAAATCTATCACTTTTGGATTATCTTTCCTTATTTGATATTTTTTTATATTCATTTTCTTTCCTTCTACATCTTTTATATCTACATACTTTCTTTTAATAATTTTATCTATAAATGTAGCATATGTTGATGGTCTTCCTATATTTAAATTCTTAGGATCCATCTTGTTAATTAATGATGCATCGTTATATCTTACAGGAGGTTTTTCTGTATCTTCTATACCATTTATATCTATCCAATCTAATTTCTTCTTTTTAATATCTTTTTCATCAATTGGACTATTTCCTTTTTTCCCATCTACTATTAAATAACCCTCAAATATTAAATTATCTAATGTTCCTACTAATTTATATTTATCTAATATCTTTCTTTCTAACATCTCAATCTCTATTATAAAATTCTGATATTCTGCTGGTTTCATTTGAGACATTATTGTCCTCTTCCATATCATGTTATATAGCTTCTTTTCATCCCCTGTTCCTTCTATTTCATTATATTGAATTTTAGTAGGTCTTACACATTCATGTGCCTCTTGTGTATTTTCTTTCTTATTTTTATATTCTTTATATTCATAATATTTTTCACCGTAATCTTGTATAATCTTTTCTTTTATCGTTTTATTAGCTTCAGTTGAAATACTAGTAGAATCTGTTCTCATATATGTAATATGTCCGTCGTGATATAATTTCTGTGCTATACCCATAGTTCTTTTAGAATCCATACCAAATCTTCTTGATGCATCTTGTTGTAATGTAGATGTCGTATAGGGCGGCGGAGGATATGTTTTCTTTACCTTTAAATTTAAGTTTAAAATTTGATATTTACTTTTAGCCATATTCTTTATTAAATCAACAACTAGATCTTCATCCTTCTTTGAAAATTTAATAAATGTTTTATCATCTAATTTATTTTTAGTATCAACATTAACCTTCTTTTTACCTTTCTTTTTACCTAATTCTTCTTCTAATTCTTCTATATTTGGTTCTTCATCTTCATTATCTTCATTTTCTTTATCTTTTACTTCCTCAATTAAAGTATTTTTATTACATAATTTAGATAAAAATTTAAATTCACTTCCTATACTTGTATTGGAATTTATAATGAAATAACTATCATTTTTATTGTCAAAAAATAAATTGATTTCTCTTTCTCTATCTACTACTATCTTTACAACAACTAATTGAACTCTTCCAGCTGATTTTGCTCCGTAATATATCTTGTTTAATACTGGTGATAGTAGATAACCGGCAAATCTATCAAGAATTCTTCTAGCTTGTTGTGCTTTAACCATTGATAAATCTATTCCTTTTGGATTTGCAACCGCATTTTCTAATTCTTTCTTTGTAATGGAATTAAATACTATTCTCTTGGCATTCGTAATTTTTAATTCTTTCGCTAAACTCCATGCTATCATCTCACCCTCACGATCCTCATCTGCACCAAGTAATACATTATTTTTACCAACTTTAATGGTTTTTTTAATTAAATTATCTACTACATTAATTTTATCATCATATATCTTATATTGTGGTTCAAATGTTTCTATGTCTATTGACATTTTTGTCTCATCTAAATCTATAATGTGTCCTATTGACGCCATCACAATATATTCATCTCCTAAATATTCTGATATCTTTTTTATTTTACCAGGCGACTCTACAATTAGTAATTTACTCATTCCTTATACTAATATGTAGATGTTTCTCTATATTATTTTAGTTTATCTTTATTTTTCAATATTTTTATAGAATTGGAGAGCGCAAGGCCAATTTTTATTTTCTAAACTCTTTATGTTAATTTTTATTTTCCAAATTACATATGTCAAATAAAAATTGAGCGCAAGGCCAATTTTTATTTTCCAAATTACATATGTCAAATAAAAATTGAATAAAATATAAAATCATCACAATATATATATATATTAACCATGGCTTCAGAAGTTCCGCAATTATTACCAATAGAAAAGAGTAATTATCAGAAAATAAATATGATAAAGACCAATATAATAAAAATGTTTTTTCATCGTGGTTATATAAAGGATGAAAATTTGCCAAAAACGATTAAAAAACTTATAGATCAGGAGAATGATGATTATGAATATATACTTACATTAGATGTTGATACAAATTACAATACAACGATTAAGGATAAACAGATTATAATTAAATTATTTGATTATAAAATTTCATCAATAAACAAGACATCGCCGATTGGTGAATTTATAACAAAATACAACAGCATGTATAAATTAATAGTAGTAGAAGATATTAATTCCAAATCTGTTAAAATTATTTCAGGCTACAGTACTCCCTGTGAAATATTTAAAATAAGTGAGCTTATGTTATGTATTGTAGAACATACACTTGTTCCAAATCACAAAGTATTAACTAAAGATGAAGCTAATATTGTATTAAATGAATATTGTGCTAGAAAGCGTGATATGCCATTAATATTAACAACAGATCCTGTAGCAAGATTTTATAAGATGAAACCAGATGAAATATGTAGGATAACTAGACCTTCCACTTTAACAGTAGAGGCTCCATTTTATAGAATTGTTGTAAAATCTAAAGAATTTAAAGCAAAAACATGAAAAAATAAAAAAAGTATAAACTTATATTAATTAGATGCAGAATATTTCAGGAGTTATTGGATTATCAATATTGCAGAATAAGAAGAATAAAATTTTTATATTTTACGACGATCATAATAATGTTAAATATTGTGGTGATAAATTTTATATAAGTGATTTATTTTCTAATCTTTTAAAGAATGAAAAATTTAGTAAAAATATGTGTCTATTATTAGAAGAACCTTTTTTTAATAATTTAGATAAAATTAAAGTATTGTGGGGTCAAAGTAGTCATTTACATAGTTTTAGACAATTTTACACTAAAATTATTAGTAAATGCACTAAAGATAAAGTTTGCGTTGGATATCCTGTTGATGTTAGATTAGTTCTAACTGATTTTTCTATAGAAGAATTAATGGATTCTCAAAATGCATCCCCTAAATATAGAAGTATCAATATAAAAACTTTTTTTAATCCAATACTATTTTTATTTGATATTCATAGTGTCTTAATAAAAAAATGTAGTATAATAAAGTTTTTAAAAGGAATATTTGTAAATTTCACTGATTCAAGATTTTATAAAGAATTATACAAAAGAATTTTATTATTTTATAATAAATTTGTAAAAGATAATGAAGATTTATTTTTATATGATTATGTTAAAACATTAGGTCCAGAAAATTTAAACTTTAGATATATTAAAGGCTATCCATTCCTAAACGAAGCTAATATTTATTTTTTTGATGAAATTGATAAAATATTATCAGGTATAATGGAATTATATACTTTTATACTTATTTTAATTTTACCACAAAAATTTAAATTCTTTTATGCTGGTTATTATCATTCTAATAATATAAAATATATATTAATGAATTATTATGGTTATGAATTAGTTTCTGAATATGGTATCACTGAAGATATTGAAACTAAAAACTCTTCAAAAATAAATAATTGTATTGCAGTTGAAAAAAAATATTTAGATTTATAAATATATATATTTAATTATATATTTATGAATAATGATTTAGACTTATCATTATCATTATTAGAAGGAATTCATGAAGACGATCATGAAAAAATTACTTCCCTAAAAAATAATTCTTTTACTAATCTTAATCAAATTAATAAAAATTCAGAAAATATTGATTTATTACTACTTCATATAGATTCTACAACTAATATTCATGAATTGTATTCTAATCTAACTAATAATAAAAATTTATTCTATATTGGTATCTCTTCTATAATTATTGGTTCTCTTATTAAATTATTCTAAATTCTTCTAGTATTATAACATCCACAATTAGAACATTTTAAGCCAAATGGATGAAAATATAATTCAGTTATAGATTCACAATCATTACAACTTATTTTAATCTTATTTCCTGTTATTTCTATTGGTATTGGTGTTGCAGCTATCTCCGCATCTAAACTTTCATTATACATACGCTCAAATTCTTTCACCATTATAGATTTTCTACATATAGGACAATTTAGAGAACCAGATTTTACATATGATTCATAACAATCCACGTGCATAGTATGATTACAGTTTAGAATAATACTAGACCTTGTTGATATAAATAAATTTTCTAAACATAAAGGACATTCTTGTTGTAGCAATTCTTTTCTACATTTATGTGTATTTTTTATATCAATTTTTAGACAACATCCACAATCATTACAGTGAAAAAAATTACCTTCTCCTCCTACTCTACATATTCCACAATCATCACAATGATAATAATTTTTTTCAATGTTATTATCATAAAAATTACATTTAGAACAATGATATTTACCAAATATTGTATTACAATTTATACACAAATTTGATACATTTTGTCTTGTTCCACATAAATTACATACTACTTCTTTTATACTAGTTCTATCTAACAAATGTGATTTAGGTTTATTTTCTTTTATATCTTGAGGATTTTCTATAATATTTCCTTCTACATTATTATGACAATGTCTACAACCATATATTTTATTACAGCATGGAGTCAAAAAACTACAATTTCTATTATAATGAGAACAAGCCATATTTATTATATTTATAAATAAAATTTTATTGATAAACTAATTAGGATAAGTTTCTTTTTATATTATAATTTAACTATAATTTTTTAAGGAATACAAATAAAAAACAATATGATGAAAATATATCTTTGTGTACTACAAACTTGAAGCTACAATTTTAGCAATATGACGTGATGAAGATATTGCATTATGGACTGTTCCAATACATTCATTCATTTTAGGATCGAGCACAACTGCTTCACCACAAATGAAAAAACCAGGGGCTGGATGTGATATTTGCTTATAATCATTTACTTCAAGCTTACTATCGTTTGCATACGCACTCCGATACAACTCGTCATTGACAAAGTCGTGCATAATAACATCCCTACATGGTACTCCAAATTTAGACATAAACCATTGCCGCAATTGAGAAATGGTTAAAAATGCTATGATATCACATTCCTTTGCTATAGCAAATGCTAATATTTCTGTGTCTCCTTTCCAACATAAAATTGTAAATGGTGAATCCGGTACATGTAGTAAACGACCACCATTGACAAATACACGTTTTACATCATCACATATAAACGTAACTTTAATACAGTTTATATACGATTGTTTTTGCATGAGCATCATTACCTTGAGAGAGATTACATTATTTTTTATGTTATGTATTAAAGCAGGAAAGGTGCCAGTATAAATAACAAACCTAGTCTTATAAATCATATCATTTGCAGTTATATTATAAACGTCGTGATTACGAACCACACATGAAACCCGTGTTATTAATTGTATCCGTTTTATAATCTTACGAGATAACAACGGTTTGATAAATAGCTCGTTCATAGAAGTATATGGCAACGCATCTGATGGAGCTTTATCGTAGAAGATTTTGGTTGGAAGATAATTATCTGAACCAAACCACAAATATTGTTTTCTTTGATGATATCTTGATATGATCTTTAGATTGTGCTTATGATTGGTCTTTAATAATTTATTATCCAATATCATCTTACGAAGGTGCGCAAATGTTTTGGGTTTATATGTTTTTAAAAATACGTTATACATAATTACATAATTTTGTTGAATTCCGTAAATAGTATCGAATTTAGGATCAATATTTATATCACAATTTTGATGGTCGCATACATTTTTATCTGCTTCCAACTTGTCCTGTTTAAAATCAGATGAACATTCATGTATCCATGTTGCCCCCAAGTCATGACCGTTCAATCCAGCACATCTTCCTCCTATAAAATCGCTTCCCTCTAAAATAATAATATTATTAGTATAATGCATCAAATATTGGGCGCATGTCAAACCTGCTATACCAGCGCCTATAATAACAACATCAAACATTATATATATATATAATAATTATTATTTTTATTATTATATATTTTTATCTTGTAAAAATATTGTTTGTAAAATCAAAATCATCGTGTTTTAAAAAATAAATAAGAAATTTAATAGTTAAATATAATCCAAAAAATCGTAGACAATTATATAATGTTTGTTGATAAATATATTTTT
>Ga0169931_10012680_pt1 | contig 11643 bp, 10 predicted proteins | sample Kivu_15m_20L_FD_129675 | JGI IMG/M metagenome (GOLD analysis project Ga0169931, IMG submission 129675) | Freshwater microbial communities from Lake Kivu, Western Province, Rwanda to study Microbial Dark Matter (Phase II) - Kivu_15m_20L... | ecosystem: Environmental > Aquatic > Freshwater > Lake... | reverse complement strand
GACGTGGCCTTGCTCACCCCGATTTGCGTCGGGGCAGCTCGATCACCTGACCGGTCGGCGTGGTCGCAGGCCTGCGCACCACGACCACGAGCAGCACGGTGCCCACCACGAATCCGGCGAGCGCATACCCGAGTGGGACGAAGGCCGCGGCGACCGCGGCGCCCGCCACCAGTGCGGTCCACGCGTACATGATCAACACGGCCCGACGCTGCGAATGACCCATCTCCATCAATCGGTGATGCAGGTGCTGCTTGTCCGGCGCGAAAGGGTTCCGTCCGGCCCGGGTCCGCCGGACGACGGCGAGACCCAGGTCGACCAGCGGCACCGCCATCACCGCGACGGGCAACAGGATCGGGAGCAGCGTGGGCAGCAGGGCCCCGCCTGCGACGGAACTGGGGTCGATCTGCCCGGAGAGTGTGATCGTGCTCGCCGCGAGCAAGAGCCCCAGCATCATCGATCCGGTGTCGCCCATGAAGATCCTGGCCGGGAAGACGTTGTGCGGCAGGAATCCCACACACATCCCGACCAGGAGCACGCTGACCAGGGTGGCGAGGGTGGCCCGCTCCAATCCCTGCTCGACGCTCAATAGGTAGGCGTAGGCGAAGAAGGCTCCCGCCGCGACAGCGACGATGCCTGCGGCCAACCCGTCGAGACCGTCGATGAAGTTGATGGCGTTGATGCTCACGAGCACGATCAACACGGTGAACAGGACGCTCATGATCGGGTCGAGAACGAAGGTGCCCCCGATGGGCAACCAGATGATGGCGATGCCCTGGAAGGCCATGAGACCCGCCGCGAGCACCTGCCCGGCGAGTTTGGTAGGTGCGTCCAATCCCCATTTGTCGTCGACGATGCCGAGGGCGACGATGACCGCGACGCCGGAGAGCAGCGCGAGCGGGGTGGACCCCCCCTCGAACACCGCGCCCATCATCGGCAACTTGCTGGCCAGGAGCAGGCCCGCGAGCAGGCCCGCGAGCATCGCCAAGCCGCCAAGGCGCGGTGTGGGCTCGGCGTGGACGTCGCGGTCACGCACCGGGGCAATGAACCCACCGGCGATCGCGATCCGACGAGCCAGCGGCATGGTCACGTAGGTCACCGCGGCCGCGGCGAGCAGGCAGAGAATGTACTCGCGCACGGCCACCTCCCTCGCAACTCCCCGAGGGAGGGGAGGCTCACTTCGTGGACCTATGGTCCCCTACGGCCGAGGGTAGGCCGGGAATTGGGCCACGAGTGCGGCGACTTCCGTCGCGATCCCGGGGTCCGGGTCCTTCACGCCACGGGCGATCAGATCGGCCACGGTGTCCATCTGGTCCGGCCCCATGCCCTGGGTGGTGACGGTGGGAGTGCCCACCCGGACTCCTGACGCGACGGCCGGCGGGGCCGGGTCGTAGGGGATGGCGTTCTTGTTCAGGGTGATCCCCACCGAGTCGCAGCGCTGCTCCGCTTCGGCGCCCGTGACGTCCACGCCACGCAGGTCGATCAACGCCAAGTGGGTGTCGGTGCCACCACTCGTGGGGCGCATACCGCGCTCGGCGAGTCCGGCGGCCAGGGCCTGGGCGTTGACGATGACGTCGCGCGCGTACTTCTGATACTCGGGCGTGGACGCCTCACGGAGTGCGACCGCCTTCGCGGCGACCGCGTGCATGAGGGGGCCGCCCTGCATCATCGGGAACACCGCCTTGTCGATGGCGGCGGCGTGCTCGGCCTTGCACAGCATCATTCCGCCGCGCGGCCCACGGAGGACCTTGTGTGTGGTGAAGCAGACAACATCGGCGTACGGCACCGGACTCGGGATCGCCTTCCCGGCGACCAAACCGATGAAATGCGCAGCGTCGACCATCAGGATGGCCCCGACCTCGTCCGCGATCGCCCGGAACGTCGCGAAGTCGATCAGCCTCGGATAGGCGGTCGCCCCGGCGATGATCATGCGTGGACGATGCGTGAGGGCGAGGGCACGCACCTCGTCGTAGTCGATCAGTTCGGTGTCCTCACGAACGCCATAGGACACGACGTTGAACCATTTGCCGGAGAAATTCACCTTGGACCCGTGGGTGAGGTGACCTCCGTGCGGGAGGCTCATCGCCAGGACCGTGTCTCCCGGGGAGAGAAATGCACCGTACGCAGCCAGATTGGCACTGGCACCGCTGTGCGGCTGGAGATTCGCGTGCTCGGCCCCGAAGAGCTCCTTCGCCCGCGCAATGCCGATTTCTTCCGCGTCGTCAACGACCGCGCAACCGCCGTAGTAACGACGACGCGGATATCCCTCCGCATACTTGTTGCTCAATGTGGAACCCAGTGCGGCGAGGACTGCGGGTGATGTCAAGTTCTCACTCGCGATGAGTTGGAGTCCCCCGCGCAAGCGCTCGAGTTCGGCGATGATGACGGCGGCAATCTCGGGATCTTCCGCCTGGAGGGAGTCGAAGTCGGGTCCCCAGAAGGGCGTCGTGGGCATCGGTGTCCTTCGCGTCTGTGGTGGAAACCCCACTGTAGTGAGCGCGTTAGGTGGTCGCAGCGAGCGCCGCGCGAATGCGCTCCTCGCTGATGGCGCCGTGACGGAGGATGGTGGCCGTGTCGCCGCGCACGTCGACGATCGTGCTCGCGAGCTCCGGGTCCTCGATATCGGACCAGCGGGCATCGAGCGTGCCGGCATCGAGTGCGATTGCCGCATCGGGGTGCACCTGCATCGCGTGGTCACAGGATCGGACCGGGTCCCCGCCATCGGTGATACCGCTCGCCGCTGTGGGTCCTGATTCCGATACGACCGCCAGCGCGATGGGATGGGCGGGCACCCGCAGGGCAATCGGGCTCCCGGCCGGGTGGTCCCAGGCCAGCGTCGGCTGCGGCTCCAGCAGCAGCGTCAGCATGCCGGGCCAGAACGCGGCCATGAGAGTGCGCGCACTGGCGGAGACGTCCGCCGCGATCCCGGGGACCGTTCCCGCACGGGGAAGGACCAGGCCGAGCGGCGTCTCGTCCGGTTGACCCTTCGCAGCGCGCAACGCCCGCGTCCCGCGGGACGAGAAGGGGTCCGTGGCCAGGACATAGGTGTTCTCGGTCGGGAGGATCACCAGGTCTCCCCGTCGAAGCGCAGCGATCGCCGCGGTCACCGCCCGGGGGCGCTCGCGACCATCCGCGCAATCGATGCGGACCGTCATGTGCGGGTCGCCACCGTGAAGCGGGGTCGGCCATTGAAGTCGGTGCGATCGACGACGTCGCGGAAGAGGGGCCGACCGTCGGCATCGCGGGCGTCTGCGACCACCGCGGGCACACCCCCCTGCGCACCGGCGGGTCCTTGGACATCTGCGTGCTCGATGACGAGTCGTCCACGTGATCGGAGCAGATCACCCGCGGTCGTCAGGATCCCGCGCACGAGGTCCATTCCGTCCTCGCCTCCGTAGAGGGCGATGCGCGGCTCGTGGTCGCGCACCTCCGGCTCCCGCGGCACCATCCCGAGAGGGATGTAGGGCGGATTGCACGCAACGACGGCGCAGAGTCCCCGGAGTGACGACAGTTCATCCTGGGACACCGTCACGGCGTCCGCATGCACGACGTCGAGGGCGCTCCCGGCCGCATCGATCAGTGACTGGTGCGCAGTGACATTCGCGCGCGTCCAGCCGACCGCAACGTCGTCGAGCTCCACCGCCGTCACACGACTTCCCGGGACTTCGGTCGCCAGTGACAGTGCGATGGCACCTGATCCTGCGCAGAGGTCGACCGCGACGCGCTCAGCCTCGGGGACATCTCCGAGTGCCCGAATCGCCGCCTCCGCGACGAGTTCGGTCTCCGGTCGCGGGATGAAGACTCCCGGACCCACATTCACGACAAGCCTTCGGAAAGGTGCTGTGCCCGTGATGTGTTGGAGGGGCACCCGATTCAGTCGCTGGGTGATCAACTGTTCCACACGCACCCGCTGATCGGGGTCGAGCCGATCGTGCAGGAAGAGGCGCGTACGAGTCGTCCCGAGTGCGAAAGCCACGAGTTCGCTCGCATCGACGGACGGAGACGGAACCCCCGCACGTTCGAGGCGTCGTTCGGCATCGACCAGGACGTCGCGCACGGTGGCACGGCCACCCGTGGTGAAGTCGGTCATGCGGACGTCTCCGCGAGCCGACTCTCCTGGTCGGCCGAGACGCAGGCATCGATGACGGCGTCGAGATCGCCGTCGAGTACCTGGTCGAGGTTGTGAGCCTTGAAGCCCACCCGGTGATCGTTGAGACGGTTTTCCGGAAAGTTGTACGTGCGAATCCGCTCACTGCGATCCACCGTCCGCACCTGGGACTTACGTGCGTCGGATGCCTCCTGTGCCGCGGCCTCCTCGGCGAGGGCGAGCAGCCTGGCGCGAAGGATGCGCAATGCCGATTCCTTGTTCTGCAATTGGCTCTTCTCGTTCTGGCATGACACGACCACCCCGGTGGGCAGGTGCGTGATCCGAACCGCGGAGTCCGTCGTATTGACGCTCTGACCGCCGGGACCGGAGGATCGGTAGACATCGATACGCAGGTCGTTGGGATCGATCGTGACATCGACATCCTCGGCCTCGGGCATCACCAGGACCCCCGCCGCCGACGTGTGGATACGGCCCTGGGATTCGGTGACCGGGACACGCTGGACGCGGTGCACGCCGCCCTCGAACTTCAACCGGGCGTACGGGGCTTCTCCCGGCTCGGGGACACCGCGTGCCTTCACAGCAACGGAGATGTCCTTGTATCCGCCGAGGTCGGAGTCGACGGCGTCGATGATCTCCGTACTCCATCCGCGACGTTCGGCGTAGCGGAGGTACATGCGCACGAGATCACCTGCGAAAAGTGCCGATTCCTCGCCACCCTCCCCCGCCTTGACCTCGAGGATGACGTCCTTGTCATCCATCGGATCCCGTGGCAACAGGAGTGTCCGGAGGCGCTCGGCAGCGTCCTCGACCCGGGTGGAGAGCGTGTCCGCCTCGGCGGCAAATGCCGGATCATCCACCGCGAGTTCACGAGCAGCGGATTCGTCGTCGGCCAGGGTGCGCCACTGTCGGTAGGCCTCGATCACCGGTCGCAGTTGTGCGTAGCGACGGCCGAGGCTGCGGGCCCGGGCTTGATCCGCGTGGACGCTCGGATCGGCGAGGGCGCGCTCGAGGTCGGTGAACTCTGCTTCGAGCTCCACGCAGTTGTCGAACATGCTCACTCCCTCGGGCAACCCACCAGACGAGTCGGGCGCCGGTCGGGGACCGACCGCGCGACGGGGGAGACACGCGGCCGATCCCGGGCCGGCGCCCGGGAACTCATCTACTTGTCGCCTGCCCCACCCTTGCCGTAACGCTTATCGAACTTGGCGACACGACCGCCTGTGTCGAGGATCTTCTGCTTGCCCGTATAGAACGGGTGGCACTGCGAACAGACATCGGCGTGGATAACGCCGTTCTTCGCCGTGCTCCGCGTGGTGAAGGTGCTGCCGCAGGTGCAGGTCACCGTCGTCTCCACGTACTCCGGATGGATATCGGCCTTCACTGTTTCTCCTCGATCAGGTCCGGGTCGGAGACCGGGTGGCCGCCGTGAACCGGACGCATAAGTATGACACCCGCCCCGAGCGGGGGGACCTGTCCCCTAGTCGTCGGACGACCCGGGTGCGGACGGGGTCGTCTTTTGGACTTGGAGCAGGAAGTCGTAGTTGTTCTCGGTCTCACGAAGCTTGGTGAGGAGGAGTTCGATCGACTGCTGCTGATCGAGGGCGTGCAGCACTCGCCGCAACTTCCAGACGATCTTGAGCTCCTCGGCAGACATGAGGAGCTCTTCCTTGCGGGTGCCGGAGGCATCAACGTCGACGGCGGGGAATATGCGCTTGTCCGCGAGACGCCGATCCAACTTCAATTCCATGTTGCCGGTGCCCTTGAACTCTTCGAAGATCACCTCGTCCATGCGCGAGCCGGTCTCGACGAGCGCCGTGGCAAGGATGGTCAACGAGCCGCCATTCTCGATATTGCGCGCGGCACCGAAGAACTTCTTCGGCGGATACAAGGCAGTGGAGTCCACACCACCGGACAGGATGCGCCCGGATGCCGGGGCCGCAAGGTTGTACGCACGTCCCAGGCGCGTCATGGAGTCAAGGAGCACCACGACGTCGTGGCCCAACTCCACCAGACGCTTGGCGCGCTCGATCGACAGCTCCGCGATGATCGTGTGATCCTCGGCGGGGCGATCGAAGGTCGAGGCGATGACCTCACCCTTGACCGACCGCTGCATGTCCGTGACTTCCTCTGGGCGCTCGTCGACGAGCACGACCATGAGGTGGACTTCCGGGTTGTTCTCGGTGATGGCGTTGGCGATGGCCTGGAGCACCATCGTCTTGCCCGCCTTGGGCGGGGAGACGATGAGACCACGCTGACCCTTGCCAATTGGTGCAACGAGGTCGATCACCCGGGTGGTCAGGTTGTTGGGGCTCGTCTCGAGACGGAGCCGATCCTGCGGGTAGAGAGGCGTGAGCTTGGAAAACTCCGGGCGGGAACGCGCCGACTCGACATCACTCCCGTTGACCGACTCGATGCGCACCAGCGGGTTGAACTTCTCCCGACGCTCACCGTCGCGCGGCTGACGCACCTGGCCGGTGATCGCATCACCCTTACGCAGGCCGTGCTTGCGCACCAGGGCCAGCGAGACGTACACGTCGTTGGGCCCCGGCAGGTATCCGCTGGTGCGGACGAAGGCGTAGTTGTCCATGATGTCGAGGATGCCTGCGACGGGCAGCAGGACGTCGTCCTCACTGACCTCGGGCTCCGACTCCTGGAATCCTCCGCCTCCACGGCGGTCACGACGATCACGGAACCGATCGCGCCCACGACGCCGCCCGCGGCGACCACTGTCGAAGTCGTCACCACGATCCTCACCGCCGTTGCGGGGGCCCCGGTCATCACGTTGGTCGTTGCGGCGATCATCGCGTCGATCATCACGTTGGTCGTTGCGGCGATCATCGCGTCGATCATCGCGTTGGTCGTTACGTCCGTCATCGCGACGATCGTCACGACGACCCTCGGTGCGGTCCTCGCGCCGCTCCTCCTGTCGATCCTCGCGGCGGTCCTCGCGTCGCGGCTCGCCCTGTTCGGCGGGTCCCGCATCGCGGCGGGCTGAGCGGCGCGGGCTGCCGGCTGCCTTCTGTCGGTCCTGGATGGCGGTGATCAAGTCACCCTTGCGCATGGCACTCGACCCGGCGATGCCCAGCTGCTGGGCCAATTGCTTGAGTTCGGGGAGCAACATGCTCGAGAGGCCATTAGACGTGCTGGCGCTCGTTGCTGTTTCTGTCACGTGGTGTCCTATCGGGAATCCTGAAATGGAACTTCGGTCACGAAGCAGTGGCGATCAGATGTCCTACGGGGAATCCGGATCGTTGGGAAGCCGGTCCAATGCCAGCTGCCGAAGTGCTGTCAGCCTAACACGTGCCTCCGCTGATCCCGCTAGGGGTGGAGGGGAACGATCGTGGCGCCACGTGGGGATATCGGAACCGACACAACCTCCCATCCTGCGGGAGCGAGTGCGGATACCGCATCGACGCTATGCGCGGCCGCATGACCGAGCACCATGACGGACGGTCCGGCGCCGGAGACGAGTGCCGGGAATCCACGTCCGCGCAATGCGTCGACGAGATTCATGGACTCCGGGTAAATTCCGGACCGAGCACGTTGATGCAAGGAATCCTCGGTGGCATCGAGGAGCAGATCTGGTCGATCGCGCAGTGCGTGGGCCATCAGCCCCGTGCGGGAAAGGTTGAAGATCACGTCATCGAGTTCCACCTGTGCGGGGAGGGCTTTGCGCGCGATGGTGGTCGCCATGCGGTTGGGCGGGATCGCGACAATCGGTCGAACGCTGGGATGGACGGGCATCTGCACGGCATGCGCGCCCCCATCGCGGATCCACCCGACGGTGAATCCTCCGAGGAGTGCCGCCGAGAGATTGTCGGGATGTGATTCGAGAGGTAGTGCGAGGGTCAGGAGATCGTCGTCACTGAAGCGTTCGGCTCCCCCGTCCACGAGGGCTCGGGCCACAACGAGGCCGCCCATGATTGCGGCGGCCGAGGATCCGAGGCCTCGGCTGTGCGGAATGGCGTTCCGACATCGCAGCACGAACCCGGACGGGTGTGCGCCCACATGATCGAACAGAAGTCGCATGGCGCGCACCACGAGATGCGTTTCATCTCGCGGCACGTCACCCGCGCCTTCGCCGGCGACTTCGATCAGGACCCCGTCATCCTCGGAGACCATCGCGACCAACTCGTCATAGAGCGCGAGGGCCATGCCCAGACAGTCGAAGCCCGGCCCGAGGTTGGCGCTACTCGCCGGAACCACGATCCGCACGGGCTCACGGGTGAATGTCACCGTCATGACAGCCCCAGCGCCTGCGCTGCGGCGTCTGCTCGCGGAGCGATGACGATGGGATCGGGGGCGCCGTCGAGAGCCCACTGCGGATCCTTGAGACCGTGACCGGTGAGGGTGCAGACGATCCGCTGGCCTCGGTCGAGTCGTCCGGTGGCGTTCATCAGGAGGAGTCCCGCCACGCTGGCCGCACTCGATGGCTCGCAGAACACTCCTTCACGTTCGGCGAGGAGGCGGTAGGCAGCCAAGATCTGCTCATCGGTCACCATGTCGATGACACCCCCCGACTCATCACGCGCCGCGATCGCCTGATCCCAGGAGGCCGGATTACCGATCCGGATGGCCGTCGCGATCGTCTCGGGATGCGCCACTGGTTCGCCATGGACCAACGGCGCCGCCCCAGCCGCCTGGAACCCCCACATGCGTGGGAGGGCCGAGATTCCATCCGCGTGATACTCGCGATATCCGCGCCAATACGCCGTCACGTTGCCCGCATTGCCCACCGGCAGGCAATGGATATCCGGAGCGAATCCGAGCAAGTCGACGACTTCGAATGCGGCGGTCTTCTGACCTTCGATCCGTACCGGATTCACGCTATTGACGAGCTCGATCGGATAGGACTCGGCGAGTTCCCGGGCAACCACGAGGCACTGATCGAAGTTCCCTTCGATCTGCAGGATCTTCGCTCCATGAATGATGGCCTGTGCCAACTTGCCCATGGCGATCTTGCCCTGCGGGATCAGGACTCCACTGACCATGGAAGCCTTCGCAGCGTAGGCGGCAGCACTCGCCGATGTGTTGCCCGTGGATGCGCAGATGACGGCCTTGGCCCCGGCCTCCGCCGCCTTGCTGATGGCCATCGTCATGCCACGGTCCTTGAAGGAACCGGTGGGGTTCGCTCCCTCGAACTTCAGCCAGACCTCACACCCGGTCAGCTCACTGATCGTGCATGCGTAGACAAGCGGTGTTCCCCCCTCGCGCAGGGTCACCACAGGGGTCGCCGGACCCACCGGGAGGCGTTCGCGGTATTCCTCGATAACACCGCGCCACTGGTGGGCCATCAGTCGCCCGCCTCGCCTTCGACCCGCATCACACCCACGACGCGTTTGACGGTGTCGAGCTCCCGAAGCGATCGCACTGTCGCCTGCAGAGCGGCGTCGCTAGCCCGGTGCGTGCGGACGATGAGTCCGGCTTCCGACCCGTGGCCGTCCTGGCGGACGACCTGGATGCTGACACCATGCTCCGCGAAGGCATTCGCAATGGATGCGAGGACACCGGGGCGGTCAGTGACGTCGAGGTTGACGTAATAGCGAGTACTCGCCGATCCGATGTCGAGCACAGGCAGGTTCGAGTACGTGCTCTCTCCCGGTCCACGTCCGCCCGCGCGTCGATTGCGCGCAGCTGCAACGACGTCACCGAGCACCGCGCTCGCGGTCGGATTGCCGCCGGCACCGCGGCCGTAGAACATCATCTCCCCCGCGGCCTCCGCCTCGACGAAGACTGCGTTGAAGGAGCCGCGGACGCTTGCCAGGGGATGATCGCGCGGGATCATCGCTGGATGCACGCGCACGACGATTCCCTCACCAACCCGCTCGGCGACAGCGAGCAACTTGATGACGAATCCCATGGCGCGGGCAGCGCGCATGTCCTCTGTGGTGACGTTCGTGATTCCTTCGACATGCACGTCGTCGATCGTCACCCGCGTGTGGAACGCGAGTTCCGCGAGGATCGCGGCCTTGGCCGCCGCGTCATGACCGCCCACATCGAGAGTCGGATCGGCTTCCAGGTAGCCCAATGCCTCCGCCTCGGCGAAGACGTCGTCGTAGTCAGCTCCTTCTTCGTCCATCTTCGTCAGCATGAAATTCGTGGTGCCGTTGACGATTCCCATGACAGAAACGACACGGTCACCTGCGAGGGACTCACGCAGCGGTCGGATGAGCGGGATCGCACCCGCCACCGATGCCTCGAAGTAGAGATCGACGCCGTGCTCGGCAGCGGCCCGATACAACGACGCACCGTCTTCGGCAAGCAACGCCTTATTCGCCGTCACCACACTCGAGCCCGCGGCCATTGCCGCGAGGATCGCCGAGCGGGCCGGTTCGATGCCGCCCATGACCTCGACGACTACGTCGGCACCCGATCCCGCCAGGGCCAGCACGTCGTCGGTCACCAACGACGGGTCGAGACCCGGACGTACGCGGCCGCGATCTCGGACTGCTACCCCGGTCAGCTGCACGGGAGCGCCCACCCGCTGCGCGAAGTCCTCGGAGTTCTCGGCCAGGAGCGCGGCAACGGAGGACCCCACCGTGCCTGCCCCGAGCAGTGCGACGGTGATGGGACGCTTGTCAGCCACGGCGGCCACTCCTCACCCGAATCGGGCATAGCCTCTCAGGTTCGAGGCCCGTCTCCGTCACGCACCCGGGTCCAGTCGCATCAGATCGTCGAGGGTTTCCCGCCGCAACACCACCTGCGTGTGCCCGGCGGACACGGCGACCACGGCGGGGCGGGGAAGGTAGTTGTAGTTGGACGCCATCGCCCGGCAGTAGGCGCCGGTCGCGGCAACCGCGAGGAGGTCCCCCGGAGCGAGATCGGCGGGCAACATCGCATCGCGCACCACGATGTCACCGGACTCGCAGTGCTTGCCGACGACCCGGCAGGGAATCTCGGGGGCCTGGGAGAGCCGCGAGGCGAGCACGACTGTGTACTGCGCGTCGTAGAGGGCAGTCCTGATGTTGTCGCTCATTCCCCCGTCGACCGACACATACCAGCGCGTCTCGTCTCCATCAAGGCGTACGGGCTTGACGGTCCCGACCTCGTAGACCGTGACTCCTGCGGGACCGATGATCGCGCGCCCGGGTTCGAATGCAAGTGCTGGGCGCGGGATTCCCGCCTGCTGACATTGGGCCTCGACGATCGCTCCGATCTCCCGTGCCATGTCTGCGACCTCGAGAGGATCGTCGTCGTCGAGATACGCGATACCCATACCTCCGCCGAGGTTCAGTTCCTCGATTTCGATGCCCTGCTGATCCCACAGGCGTTGGGCCACAGCGACGATGCGCGCTGCCGCAACTTCGAATCCGGATGCATCGAAGATCTGCGAACCGATGTGCGAGTGGAGACCGACCAGGGTCAGCGACGGTAGTGCACTTATACGTCGCACGGCTTCGTCGACGTCGTGCGTAGCGGATAAGCCGAACTTCTGATCCTCATGCGCGGTGGCGATGTACTCGTGTGTGTGAGCCTCGACACCCACCGTGACGCGCACCAGCACGGGTTGCACGACATTGGCGCGCGCTGCGGCATCG
>Ga0169931_10012679_pt1 | contig 11643 bp, 10 predicted proteins | sample Kivu_15m_20L_FD_129675 | JGI IMG/M metagenome (GOLD analysis project Ga0169931, IMG submission 129675) | Freshwater microbial communities from Lake Kivu, Western Province, Rwanda to study Microbial Dark Matter (Phase II) - Kivu_15m_20L... | ecosystem: Environmental > Aquatic > Freshwater > Lake... | reverse complement strand
GACATACATAAAAATCTGTAAACTTTTGTGTCTATTGTATTTCAGCCCTCGATTCTAAAAATTGTCAACTATTAATTTCTGTTAATTTACTTTCTCTCCATAAAATCTACGCAAGAGCCAAAATTTAACAATATCATTAACAAGAAAAAATTGCCCTACTTACCGTGGTTTAGTTGATGTATAACTACCATAATTGTAGTAATAATTGTACTCCCCAGAACCCCCATTTTTCTTATAGCGATTGGCAACCACACCTAATACACTAATGGAAGATTGTTTGAGAGATTCCAGAACCTGGGCTACAGCAGATCTATCTGTTTTATGCATTCTCACTACCAGTAGCAACCCATCCGTTTGTGCTGCTAGGAGTTTGGCATCCACTATACTAGTAAGGGGAGGAGTGTCATAAATCACCAAGTCAAAATTTTCACGGAAGTAGGTCATGATTTGCTTCATTTTGTCCGAAGAGATCAATCTCATGGGGTCTGGTGGTTGGGTTCCAGAGGTCATCACTGATAATGTAGGCAAGTCAGGCAAATTTTGCATAGCCTCTTGCACTGGAAGATTAGATGTGATAACGCTAGATAAACCAACTAAATTTGGCAACTCTAGCTCCTTATGAACCCGGGGGAGACGAAGATCACAATCTACCAGCAGAACCCTTTTGCCCATAGAGGCTGCCACTTCTGCCAACCTAGCGGCGATGGTAGTTTTTCCTTCCGACTTAACAGAGGAAGAAACCGTGATAGACTTGACAATTTGGTCAGAATTGAGTAATTGAATGTTGGCGTAAAGAACCTGCAAGGCTTGGAAAAATCTTCCCTCTCCACCATAGCCATAACCATAGTAACCATAACCATAAGCCTTACTTTTCTTCCTTCTGGTAAGAGGAGATTCAGTTTCCTGGGTTTTCAGTTGGTGACGAGCTTGATAGCTGAGCAGTTTTTTGGTGTTGGGGAGGGTTCCTAACAGAGGTAACTTGGTTTTTTGTTCCAGATTGGTGGGACGATGGTAGGTGTTGTCTAGTTTTTCTAACAGAAAACCAATCGCTGCACCCGCGATCAAACTCACAATTATTCCTCTTGATAGGTCCTGACTCGTGTTGGGCAAAATAGGAACTTGTGAAACGTATGGGGGTTGCGTTAGCTCCCAAGGAACCTGGGTTTGCGCAGTTTGATTTAGAAGTTGTTCCCGGTATTGCAAAATGCGATTCAAAGTTTCAGTTGAGAATTGCAGCTCCCTTTGCATTAGTATATATTGCCTACTTATGTCTGGCAACTTTTCAATTTCTGTATTGATTACTGCTTGTGCCCGGGATAATTTTTGATTTTCCAGATCCAGAGACTTGATTAAATTGGCAGTTTCATCTAGTCTGAATCTGATATATCTTCTCTCTTCATCTGCTATGATTGGCAGCAGCTCTTCCTTTTTCTCTTCCAAGGTTTGAATGGATGGATGATCCGGCTGAAGCCTAGCTAACTGGCTTAATATTTGAGCATCTAACTGCCTAAGTTGATCATATATGGGGGCGGATTTTAGGGCTAACTTTTGCCCCTGTGGTGTTAATAGATTGGAATAGTTGAGTTTAGCTATCGATAACCTTTCTTGAATCTGTGTATTTTGTGATTTTAACTCTTCACCTTGTTTTAAAAGTTCAGCGTATTTAGTTTCAGGATCTAAAAGGCGATATTGTTTCCTGAATAGTTCCAACTGTTTTTGCAATTTATTGAACCTATTTCGATTTTCAGGCAATTGGCTGTTAAGAAAATTCAATCCCTGACTTAGGGTAATTTTGCGTTTTTCCAGTCCATATTTAAGATAAAACTGAGATAGGGTCTTCAATACCAAGTCGATTTCCTTCAGATCTGAACCTCTGTAGGTAACCGCAATGATTTTTTTTGTACCCAGACGCTCAATACTCAACCTGGAAACCAAAGAAGAATAGTCTAGTCCTGGAAAGGAAGATTGTATTAAAGTTAGTGCCGGTTTAATTACTACGGGACTAACAAGCACTTCGATTTGACTACTATAGTCTAGACTTGGTTGGGTAAACCCCACTGGTAAGGCCAAAGATTCAGACTGATTTGTTAAAGGTTCAACTACAATCTGAAATCCCCCCTGATAAATTTTGTCTGCTGTAATATAGGAGTAGACAAAACCAGACATAACCAGAGATGCTACACCGACAATGGGTAGGATTCTTCTCTGGATGGAAGATAGGATCTCTTTAAGAGTGTTATCATCCTGGGGAGTTCCCAGACCGAGAAAGTCCTGCTGGGGTGGCATGGGAAAAACCGCACCATTGCTTGGTCTTTCCGGTGAAATGATCGTCTTTTCTTGATTATTCATAGCCTACTGGTAACTTGAAGTATACAATCAATTTAACATACCATTTTTCTAGTTTTGATCGGTTGAGCCGGATTCCCAGTATAGATAGTCCAAGACATTAAGGACTGGGTAGCAACACTACCGAGAGTTAGAATAGCTCCACTACCAATAGTAACACCTGGTCCGACAACAGCTTTCGCTGCAATCCAGCTGCTAGATTTAATCTCAATACCGCCAAGACGGAGGTTAAAGGTCGGTTTGTGCCAATCATGATTGCCAGTACAAAGATAAACTTCCTGAGACAGACAAACATTATCTTCGATAGTTACAGGAGCCATATTGTCAATCCACAGGTTTTCACCTAGCCAGCAATGATTGCCCACAGTAAGACGCCAAGGGAATTTCACTTTGACCCCGGGTTTAATACGATTACCTTCACCAATGGTAGCACCAAAGCAACGTAAAATAAACACTTTAAAATTTGAGAAGGGAAGGTAATTGCTTGCAAGAGCAGGTGCACCAACATAGTGCCAGAGAATCTGTTTAAGCAAGGGCGCACCAGGAGTGTATTCAATATCAGGTTGATATTGGGCTAGTTGAACGGTTGGGTAATTGTTAGTCATATTCAGTTATTATCTATGTATTAAAACCGACAGTGTAAATATGGTTCATGATCCCATTCCCAATTCTTCAGGAACTGAAAATTATGTCCCAATACTCCTTAGCTATCTTTTTGATGGTAAAGTTGGCTTCTAGGTAACTTCTACCCGCCTTACCCATCTGCTCTGCTAATTGTCTATCCCCACTTAAACGGCGAATAAAATTAGCCAGGGATAAACTATCTCCATTGTTTACACCCAACCCAAACTGACCATCAGTTACCATCTTGCGCAAATAACACTCTTCAGGAGAGATGATGGCTATTGGTTTACCCGCAGCTAATGCTGGATACAACTTGCTGGGAGCTACTAAACTGGACACTGCATACTCTAAACTAACTAGGGATAAATCACAAGCTGTTAGAGAATAGGGTAGGGTAGACTTATGTTGATATGGCAGAAAGAAAAAGTTGTTTAATTTCATTTCTGCCACATTTTGCCTCAGCACATCAATTTTGGCCCCACTACCAATACAAACAAACTGGATATTTTCTTCCTGGGCCAACAGTTGAGCAGTGTGGAAAATTGTCTCCATGTCATGACATCTACCCACATTACCAGAATATAAAACCGTAAACTTATTGACTAAATTGTGTTCTCTAGCAAACCAGTTGTCTTGTTTTTCCATTGGTAATATTAGTTCCGGGTCTCCCCAACTATGAATTACTGATACTTTATCTATCAGTTGAGGATAGTGTTTAATCACCATCCTTTTCATATCATCAGTCAGTACAATAATTTCTTGGGAACTAGTCCAAATTCTTCTGTTTACCTCTCGCCATACCTTGACTATCCAATGGTCTTTTTTAATCACATTTAAAGCGATCGCCACATCTGGGTAGATGTCATAAACCAAACAGATATAAGAACATCCGCAAAGTAGTTTAGCTAGATATGCTGCCAATGGTAGAAAGGGAGGTGCGGAAGTTAGTAAAAACACATCATACTTATAAAAGTTACCAATAATATGGAAAAATGCCCGTAGGGTAAACAAGACACCATTAATAGCCTTACCGCGAATTCTTTTTGACCAGACCCGGGTAGCACGAGTGCGGCGAACACGTACACCTCCTAATAATTCTTTAGCTGGTGCTTTATTCGTACTATAAGCATAACCTGGTTGTCTCGTAAAGACCTCAATTTCTAATTCCGGGTCATCTAACTGTCTAACCAACTCTTCTATGAGCTGTCCGGTAGCTGCATAGTCTGGGGGAAAAAATTCTGTAATTACCCCTAGTTTTTTGGAGTTTGTTTGCTTGTGACCCACATAACTTTCTTTTCTACGATTAATCTGATATGGGGAATTCTCATTCATAGACTGAAAACACTTGTATTTGTATTTTATTAAATGTACAGTACCACAATCACATAGTTTTTGTTTATCGGGGGGGGGTAGTATTTATTACTTTTGTTATGGCTGTCAATTTACGTAATTTAAATGTGGGTAGCACATAGCTTGTATAGCTTTAGCAGTAAGAGTAAAAAAGCCACTTAAAATTGTAAATATCAGCAATTCTAAACATTCCTCTTGGATGCAGGAAATTCATTGCCCAACTCTCCTAGTTTTTCCGCCTCCATGATACGTATACTCAATAAAATTTCTGCGAAAACCCGTTGAAATGTGTAATGTAAGCCATGCCAACCATCTAAAATAGTACCTTTCAAGACCAGACAATAGACCAAAATGACAAAGGGGGCGAGGATTTTTTGTTTACGGATGCGATCGCCCAGGGTGAGTTGATGATTAGGTGTTTGTAGGAGTTTTTTAGTTTCAATAATCAGATAACGATCTTGTGACCATAGCCAACGACTTAGGGATTTGCGATCGTCGTGATAGATATATCCTGCTAATTGAGTAGACCTACCTTCTACCATCACCTTATGAGCATGTCCATCATTTTGGTATATTGCTTTTTCCCTTTTATACAGAACTCTTCTGGGTGGTAACAAAGTGCCACGAAGAGGCTTACCAAAAACACAGTATTTAAATCTAACACTATAACTATTTATTTCCGAATCCAAGGACAGGGCTTTAATTTCATTAACTAATTCATCCCCTAACACATAGTCAGCATCTAGTGAAAGTACCCAAGAAGATGGAATTTTTTCTAGTCCGTAGTTACATTGGTTGGCAAAGGAATCAAATTTTCGTTGAAAGACTTGCAGTTGGGGGTAATTGGATAATATATCAAGGGTTTCGTCTGTACTGTAACTGTCAATGACAATAATTTGTTTTGCCCAGGTGAGTTTTTCTAGGGTGCGCTGAATATTAGGTGATTCGTTATAAGTGAGAATCAGCGGTGTGATTTGTTCTAGCATAATTTGGTACAATTAAGTTCTTCACTACCTATTATTTAATCAATCTAGCAGAACATAACATTGATTTCCACAAATATGGTATTCTTCCAGCAAATTGAAATCTTAAATCCTCATATCCCTCTGAAATCAACAAACTTTTCATTGTTAGAACCGAAAAAAACTTAACATGTCCACCATCCCAAAGAGCAGTAAAATGTTTATCCATTTTTCCAGAAATAGCCAGGGCTAGGTTTTTCAAATAACCGTGATAAGGAGTAGTCAAAATTAACCGCCCATTGGGTTTTAGTAGTTGTTTAACATTCCTAACCAGGGCTTTAGGATAAAATAAATGTTCAATCACTTCGCAGGAAATAATAATATCAAATTGCCCTCCCATTTCTGTATAGGGTAAATCATATATACTTCCATGGAGGAAACGACAATTGGTAAATTCTTCCTGAGCTAACTTCACACCTGATTTGGAATTTTCCACTCCCACAATTTCATAGCCTTGTTGGGCAATTAAATTGGTTAAACTCCCATTACCACAACCAATATCTAAAATGCGCGGTTTTGGTTGATTCTGTAGGGGGGGGAAGCAGAATGGATTACTTTTAATAAAGGATTAATCAAATATTTGTGATGGTGTGCGCTGTTAGCATTGAGGTAGTAATATTCCTGTTTATTAGACATCCAGTTTTTTTCCATATATTATAAATAGTTTCCCAACTAATCAACTGAAACCCTTTAATTTAGCCTCAATCATCATTTTGACAATGTCTTTAGTTCTATATTTTGCCTCCCAACCTAATTTCGTTTTGGCCTTGGTAGGATTACCTCTACCAAAAGTCAAATCAGTAGGGCGAAATAGTGTTTTATCAATCACTACGCTTTTTTCCCAGTCGAGGTTAAAATACTCAAAGCTAAATCGAACAAAATCTTCTAAAGAATTAGTCTCACCCGTAGCAATGATATAGTCATCTGGCAAATCTTTTTGCAACATCAAGTACATTGCTTTTACATACTCCTCAGCCCATCCCCAATCTCTATAGATTTTTATATTTCCTAAGTGTAATTTCTCCCTACTACCTTGAGATATACGACAAGCAGTGGCAATAATTTTTTGGGTTACAAATCTTTCTGGGCGCAGAGGTGATTCATGATTAAAAAGAATACCAGAACAAGCAAATAAACCATAAGCTTCTCTATAGTTGGCTATCTGCCAAAAAGCAGCAGATTTAGCCACAGCGTAAGGACTTCTGGGTCGAAAAGGGGTTTTTTCATCGGCGGCAATATTGCCTGTATCACCAAAGCATTCACTGGAACCAGCACTATATATCTTAATGGGTTTATCTAAAAAACGTACTGCCTCTAAAAGATTCAATGTTCCCATGGTGATGCTTTCTAGAGTTTCTACTGGTTGCTCAAAGGACAATCCCACCGAAGTTTGTCCAGCTAGGTTATATATTTCGTTGGGAATGACTCTGGTAATAACTTGTAGCACGCTACGAAAGTCAGTTAAAACCATAGATATTAACTTAACTTGTTCTTTAATTCCTAAAGCATCAAGATTGGTAAATCTGGATATTTGAGCATCCCGAGAAGTACCCCAAACAGTATAATAATTCTGAAGCAGTAGTTTGGCTAAGTAAGCCCCATCCTGCCCAGATATACCACAAATTAAAGCTATTTTACTCATAAATTTTTATTTTAAATTCTAATATCCATATTATGGATAAAGTAAGCGGGACTGCGAACCAACTTATCATTAACCAACTTTTTATTTTTAAAATACAAGTTATTCCGTGACCTTTTATTTTTGTGTGCGATGATAAAAATCAATAACATCTGCTCCCATTTTACAAGAACTAAACCGTTTAATGTTTTCAATTCCTGCCTGTACTAGCTTTGTCGCTTGCTCTGGGTGGGTAAGCAAAAAATCGCATTGTGTAACTATTCCCGATAAATCATCAGGACTGGCCATTAAAGCAGCATTGCCAACTATTTCAGGTAAAGAACCCCCTTTAGAACAAATCACTGGGCAGCCAAAAGCCATGGACTCTAAAGGGGGCCAACCAAATCCTTCGTAGTAACTAGGAAAAAGTAAGATGGAAGCATTTAGGTATAAACAAGAGACTTTCTGATTATTTGGGTGGCAAACAAAGTTGATTTTGTCGGCTACTTGTAGTTCCTGAATAATCTTTTGCAGCTGAATATCTGGGGGATCTCCAGCCATTACTAATGATAGGGAATGATTTTTGACTAGTTGGGCAAAGACCCTAATTACGGTGGCTCGATTTTTATAAAAGCCATTGTTTCCTAAGTGCAAAATTATTCTTTTTCCATTCTGCTCTCGTTCTTGCCATGTGGGTATTTTTATAGGAATAAGGTCTAATAAACTACTCCTAATTCCAGGAAAAATTACAGTTGGAATGATTTCGTGGTTAACATTCTCCCTAAAGTCATTACTTGTACATGTACTGTCAACATATAGGTTTTTCTGAGATATGAGGGAATTCAGGTTTCGTTTGATTAACCAGCGGGCAAAAAAACCAGGGGGGGATATGGGGAATTTACCTTTTTGTTGCAAAACGGGAATTAAGTCATGAAGGGTAACTACACATTTTTCCGGTGGAATTCCTCTGAGAACGTAGCAGCTACTACCATCTACTAAATGAAATATGTCAGCATTATATTTACGTAACTGTATGGGGGAAATTATTAATAACCAAAGCTGTTCAAACCTTTTTTTAGTTTTATCAGGTAAAAAAGTAAGATCGGGTATTAGATCTAGCAGATTGATCCTAGTTAGTCGTACCTTCTGTGAGTAGGAAGACAATGCTTCTGTCAACATATCAACGTAAATAACCATGCTACTTACAGACTTAGTCGAGAAAGTGGTTACTAATGCTACTTCTATTACGGTTTCTTGCTTAAGAGAAGGTAAAGGTGATAGTTTAGTCACTTTAATATTTGCCTATATGTATTGTTTTAGCTTTGATTTGAGAAAAAGGCTGGCCAACATTTTGCAAAGGAGAGTACCAATCCTAGAGAAAAGGCAATAAAAAAAGTGATAAATGGATCTGCTAAAATTTGACCAGACACCATTAAGCTGCCCATATTTGCCAAGAAAAATGCTAATATTCCACCAGTGTAATTTCCTACGCGCAATTTAAATTTAAAAAAGGCTTGTACTTGTGACCAAGCTGAAAGGACTAAACTGATTATCAGAAGTATTAGTCCTATAAAACCCGGCACTCCCAGTTCAACCAATATTCTGCTAGTACCACCCTCTTGCCAGGTTCTTGGTCTTTCGACATTGAAGATAGCAAGATTCTGGCTCCCTGGAGAAGCTGATCCAAGACCCGCTCCAAAAAATCCGGACTGATCCACTGTTGAAATCAAGGCATCAAAATTATGCCTTTTAAAGTCGTCACCCGCAACGGCAAAATGGTCTTGGTAATATCTAACATAGGTGGAATCTTCGCCTAAATTGTTGCCCACATATATTATAATTAGGAATGGAATCATGAGAACAGGCAAAACAGAAAATACCCCTGTTCCCCCGCGAGCTTGGGCATAAATCAAAGTAAAAACTATTGCTGCTAGGGGTAACATATAAAGCATCTTGCGACGACCACAGAAAAACAAGGCGGCAATTGCCATAACACAAATAGCTAACCAGATGTAGCGTTGACTCGGTTTTGAAGTGGTAGAAAGAAAAAAACTAAGCATAGAAGTTGCTGAAGCGTGCCAGCCCATTACATCTGGGGAACGGTAAAAGCCAGCTATCAGCTTTACCGTATAGCCCGTACTATATCGTACCCAATCAGTGTCTAGGGCACTAGTACCTATCAAATTCCATCCCGGTGCTAAACTGAAGTACTCTAAAAATGTACCACTTAGCATGAGTACGGAAACAAGACAATAAAAACTAATTAGTCTTTGAATATCTTCTGGGAATTGGGCAAAGTGAAAACCTGCTAAGATCGCCAGCAAGAAAGTGCCATAGTTGAAAATACCAAAGACTGTTATTAAATAAGAGTTGGCACTATAGGTCACAGAAATGAAGATGGCCGGTATGCAGGTAAGCATAAACCATTTAAAACTACGGTTCACATTGGGATAAAATTGCCAGAATGAGTCTAATGAGCCTTTTTCTGACAACACTCCCACAGCTATAGTTAATATGATTGGCACACTTGCCAATAGCACACTTGAAGGAGCACCGGGGATCATTTTTCTCAGTGGATCCTGTACTGCTGCTAGAAACACTAGCCAATACATACCCCCACGCCAATTATCTAGGGCAAAGATGGTTCCTAAAGCTGAAATTAGTAATATTATACCAACTACCATAATTCACCTCCGCACAAAACTCATGGACTCTTTAATACCAGAGACTACCTTTTCGTAATTATATTTCATCATCACTTGTCTTTGGGCGTTGCTCCCCATCTCAGCTAGTCTTTTTTGACCTAGTTTGGTTGCTGTCACCAGGCGATCGCCCAACTTGTCTACTTGTCCCATGGGGTAGATCCAACCAGTTTCTTGTGCAATCAGGTCAAGATGACATCCCACTTGATCGGAAACAATTGCAGGCATTCCAGAGGCCATAGCTTCATTCACGACCAGTCCCCAGGTTTCACCAGCATCAGAGGGGAGGACGAGACAGTCGGAAACAAGATAAGCTGCAATGATTTCACTTTGGTTAAGAAACCCAGCAAACCTAACTGGTAATTGGTGATCTCGGACAAATTGCTCACAAACGGGGCGTAATTCCCCGTCTCCCACCATCAAGATTTGTCCTGTGGGTTGCTGGTTTTGCTTTAATAAAGCGATCGCCTGGAGTAAATCTAGGGGATGTTTTTTAGGGATAAACTTAGCACAATAAAGGAAGGTAACAGTGTGGGTATCTAGGCAAAATTTTTCCAAAAGAGAGGATTTTTCATCAAGACTCTGACTGGTGTGGCTAACAAATCGTTCATTTTCCACACAATAGGGGGTAGAAAATAGTTTTTTCGGTAGTACACCATGGTTTAAGTAAAATTGTTGGTTAGCTCTTCCAATATACAAATAGGCACTATACTGACTAATTAATAAGCGTTGCAGTTGTTTTTTCCACCATGCCCTATGGAAAAGATGATTAGATTCTCCCCTTACAATACAGGGAATGCCATAGAAACGGCAAGCTACCAGGAGTTGTAGGCAACTTTTAACAACCCAACCGTTAACTATAAAAGCATGCCAATTTCCGTTTCTGACAATTTCAAAAATTTCAGGGGTGTCACAGCCCGTAAAGCTAGTTACTGATGGTTTTTGAGCAACATTCGTCAAAATGTGATGTTTGTAACCGTCTAATAAAGGAATATCCCATTTAAAAGCAACCCCAAATCCATCCCCTTGCTGAGTAGCATTGGGAATCATACAGAAGAAGACATGCAGGTCTATGTCAGGATCTTTTTCTAGTAAGCGAAACCAGGGTACTTGATATTGAATGGGGTGAGTGGTGAGAATACCGACTTTAATGGGCATAATTTACATAGGGGTTGATGAAAAAGTAAGGCTGGATAATTCAAACCCATCAATTAAATGCAAGGTTTGTCGTCCGTTCTACCCTTTGTTATTCCAACATTAATCTGTCGTTTCATGAATGGCTTTTCGAATAAAATAAAAAACAGTACACTGGCCAATAAAATGGTTGGCAACATTGCTAAAACTACGGTGGCAAATTGTAACCACACAGGTAGTGATTTCACTAAGGGAAGTAGCACGCGACCAACTAAGGAGATGACGTAAAAATGATATAAGTAAATTGAGTAACACATCCCCCCTATTAAATGAATGTAGGGCTGACTGAGTGCTGAGTTAATCAACTTTGATTTTAAAACCGAGATCAAAATAGTATAGGTCAAAATGGGTAAATACAGATTTTCGTTCAAACCCATCAATAATGTCTGACTATGGGGTGGGAAAAAAAGAAAACTCACTAATATGATGCATATGAAATCCCAAAAATAACTTTGTTTAATTGAGGCTTTCCAGTCAAACACAAAAATATTTGCTGTGAGTATTCCAGCTATAAAAAATCCAAAGTTATGGATAATTGTTGCTCCTTTTATTGAAGGGTAATTGATGTATCCTGAAGCAGAAATACCTCCTAAAACTAGTAAAAGCCATAGGACAAATTTACGAATTTTATTGTTGGTTTTTGTTAGCGCAACTAAAAAAATTGGGTTCTTGCGCCTGTTTTATGGACAATTAACAGAAAAGTGCCAGTGTAATAAACTGCGTAGACGAAAATTGTTGAAGTTACGAAATCCATATCCCAGTCGTTTAATCAACTTGAGTTTATTAT
>Ga0169931_10012678_pt1 | contig 11644 bp, 8 predicted proteins | sample Kivu_15m_20L_FD_129675 | JGI IMG/M metagenome (GOLD analysis project Ga0169931, IMG submission 129675) | Freshwater microbial communities from Lake Kivu, Western Province, Rwanda to study Microbial Dark Matter (Phase II) - Kivu_15m_20L... | ecosystem: Environmental > Aquatic > Freshwater > Lake ... | reverse complement strand
TTTTTTCATTAATTAAATAAAATTAAGATCATATTTATTAGATAAATATACTTTTTTAATGTTTAAAAAAGTAATATTGTCAAAAGTAAATATTATATAAATAAAAAAAATATAATTAATAAAATAATAAATTAATTAAAAAGTACTCATGGTTTATATATTTTATATATTTCAGTTTTTATAATAAAAAAATAAATTATTCAATTAATTTAACTTTATTCATATCAATATTTGTTATTTTTTTATAATTTTCAATTGGAATTTCTCTTTTATTATATATATTAAGTTTTATTTTATTTTTAATATTTGTTTCTGTTTGTTTTTTAGGATGTTTTTTTCTAAATTCTTGCATTTCTAAATAATCACAATATGTTTGTTCATCAATTTTTGGTCTTTCATCTTCTTCTAATGTAAAATATTCAGTATCAGGTTCATCTTCATTTAATAATTTATACCACCTCATACCATTTTTAATCATTTGTTTATTAAATTTTTTGCCATCTAATTTATAATTACAATCTGACAAAAATTCATTTTTATCATAACCAAATTGTATAACTTTTTCTAATAATTCTGGAAAAACACTATCCCAATTATCTAAAAACCATTTTTCATTTTTATAAATCATAACCTTATCTCTATTAAAATCACTTATATAAATATTTTGATTTTCAGGATAATCTTTATTAAAATGTATTCCCTCTATAGCCTTATTATACAATCCAATACCTTGTGATTTTATAGTTTCAATAAAAATATTATGTGAAATATTTTCTAAATTTTCATTACCAAAATCAACTAATTTAATAATTGGATTATTAACAATAAGATTATTTGTTATATTTTGTGTATTTGTATTATTATTATTTATTTTTATTTTATTTTTTGAAACAATTTTATCCATTTTATTTTGCAATTTATAATTAAGTTTTTGCAATTGAATATTATTTTTTTCTAGTTCAGAATATTTATCTAATACAATTTTATTTTTTTCTTCATTTAATTTTATTTCTAATTTATTTTCTAATTTATTTTCTAATTCATTTTCAAATTCAAGTTTTAATTTATTTTCAATTTCTTTTTTATGTTCTTTTAATTCTTTATTAAATTCTACTTTTAATTTATTTTCAATTTCTTTTTTATGTTCTTCTAATTTTTTTTCAAATTTAATTTTAATTTGTTGAATTTCTTTTATTAATAAAGATATTTTGTTATTTTCATACGTTTTTATTAAATTTGAATTATTTGAAACAAATAATTCATTTAATTTATTATATGTAGTTTTATTTAATTCATCTTCTTTTACTAAATTTAAAAATATATTTTCTTTTTGTTGTTTTTGCAATTTTAATACACTACATCTTTCTTCTCTTATATGCTTATTTAAATTTCTATTATATAAAAATTCTTTACAACAGTATCTACATATTATTTTATTATTAATTATTGGTTTTTTTATATTATTAGATATATTAACTTTTAAACATTTTTTTTCTGCTCCAAATGCTCCATTTGCTCCAACTACTCCATCTGCTCCAAAATTATAATTAATATTATCTTTATTATTAATTATAATTGGTACACATGGTTTTTTTTTATTTACAGTATGATTAATATATGATGATTTTTTATTAAAAATTTTATTGCATTTTATGCATTTAAATTCAACCATTTTATATAATAAAATTTATATATTATATTTTTTAACTAAATAAAATAAATTATGCTTTTATTTTTATTACAATAAATTTATGCTATTTTTTATATAAAAATTATGCTTTTTTTAATTTTTTAATCATTTTTAACTATTAAAATAGTCATCATATATTCTTTATACCCTTAAAAATCGTTATTTTTGATTTGTGAGAGAGATGAAATTAAAAAAATAAAAATGTAATTATGATTAAAAAAAAATATAAAATATAAAATATAAATTTAAAATTAAAAATTAAAAATAGAGATATAAAATTCAAGATATAAACTAGAAAAAAAAATATTATAAAATTGTAATATATTATAATAAGATGAAATATCTATTAAATGATATATGTAATTTTGAAATAATATCAACTTGGGATATAACACAAAAATATAATATTTTATCAACATGTTTTTTTAAAATGGGTTCACATTATAAGAATTTTAGTTTATATATTAAAGGATTAAAAAAATTAATAAAATTATTAAATTCTCAATCAAAATATGTATTAAGAATTTTTATTGATGAACATATAAAATCAGATAAATTAATATATAACTTATTAACAGATTCAAATAAAATTCAAATAATATTATTTAAATGTTCAAATTATACTTTAAATAATTATCATATTGATGTATTTGGTGCTTTAATAAGATTATTTCCAATTTTTAATTTTGATTTTAATGATGCATTAAATGTAATTATAATTGATATTGATCTTAATTGGGATGATTTAAATAAACTTAAAATTTTAATGAATTATACAACAAATAATAAAGAAATTATAGGAATGGGTTCAATTACTAAATTACTTATAACAAAATATTTTCCACATTTTTTTTGTGGATTATTTGGTGTTTTTAATGTAAAATTTAATAAATCAATTATTATTAATTTTATAAAAAATGCACCAAATATAATAAATAAAGGTATTTATGGAAAAAGAATAAATCCATTTGATTATGGTACTGATGAATTATTTTTAAATGAATATTTTTTACAGGAAGAATCTTTTAAAAATATTTTAAATATTAAATTAGGAATATTAATTGATTATGATATTAATTGGTTTTTGTATCATTATAAAAATGAATTATTAATTGATGAATCTTCTAAAACTTACTCAAATTTAAAATATATTTTAGGTAATTATTATAAATCATTTATGTCATCTGAAAAAATGTTTGAATTAATAGATAAATTAACTTATCAAATTAGTTCATCTAATCCTATTAAACTTTATATAAGTTCAAGATTTTATAAATTAATTAAAAATTTAGATTCCCAAAATTTAGAATGGTTTAGTCTTGAATATATTAAATTAACTAATAAATATTTTTTTAATATAATAGATTGTTTAGCAGTTATTTATTTTAATCCAATAAATTTAAATATATTTGATGTAAAAATATTAGAAAAAAATTTATTACAATAAATATAATTAATTTATTTATTTATTATATTTACTTTTTTATTCAAAAATATCTTTTTTTTGTTTTCTAAATTAGATTTATATTTTTAATTAGCTTATTTTATAAATTATTTTAATAAAAGTAATTATGTTTTATATGATTCCAGTTCTATAATTACCTTATATTACTGGGATATTATAATTATATTCTCATATAATATATATGTTTAATAAATCAAAATCAGTCATTGGAATACAAACTATTAGTGTAAATACTATAACATTAACAACAGATAAATTAATATGTCCTATTATTGATTTAATTATAAATTATATTAAAAAAGTATTTGTTATTAGTAATGGAAAAATTATTGGTTTAACACCATTTTTTATTGATTTAATAAAAAAAATAATATGTGAAGAATTTACATGTTGTTCAAATTATTATTGTTCAAGTTCAAATTATTATTGTTCAAGTTCAAGTTCACATTGTCATTATTATTGTCCATGTCCTAGTTCATGTCCTAGTTCATGTCCTAGTCCATGTCTCAAACAAAATAAATTAATAGATAATCAAAATATTAATTTTAATAATGATAATTATAATGATAATGATAGTGATAATGATAATCTTTCATTATTAAGTACAGATAATAATAATGAAATTAATAGAACACAAATATTTATTGAAAATAATTTGTCAAATATTGTAACTAATAATATTGGTCAAAATATTAATTTAATAAATAATATATTTTATGACATTACAAATAATAATTTACAAATTAAAAAAGGTACATGGATGATTACTACAAATATAATAATAACTATACCAAATAACACAATATGGACAAATACAAATTTAAAAATATTATTAGCAAATAATGTATTACCAAATGGTGATATTAATTTTTTAACACCATATAGTGAAAAAACAACATCAACAACAACTATTAATTATTCATATACAATGATTTTTAATAATAATATAATAAATAATTTAAATATTTATATTAAAAGTGAATTTAATTCAGAATCAGAACAACAACCAACATTGAATAATCAAACAAATTATTTTTTAACTAAATTAAATTAAAAATTATAAAATATTTTACAAAATAAATATTTTATATATAAAATATAAAATATGGTACAAATAATATTAATAAATATAAAAGAAGATAAAAAAAATATATTGAATAAAAAAATATATAGTCCAAGTATAATAAATAAAAATAATAAATATAAAATTATATTTAAATCAAAAGAAAAAGTAAATATTCAATTTAAATTTTATGAAAAATTAATAAATTCTGTAAGATTTAAATATAATAATAAATCTGTATTTTATAATTTTATTCCTACAGATGGAATATTAGTATCATGTGTAATATCAAATGAAGAATTTTTACAAATTATAATTAATCCAATTGATATATGTTCAAAAATAATAATTACAGAATTTAAAAAATACATTTTTAAAGATTTAAATTTTAAAAATATTGTCTGGGATAATATATTTATTATAAATTTATTAAGAAGAACTGATAGAAAAGAACTAATGATAAAAAAATTATTAGAAGCTAATATAATTAAATATGAATTTATTGATGCTATTGATGGTCAAGATCTAGAAATTAAAAATAAATTTTTAACATATATAAATCAAACTAAAATAGTTTCAACAGGTCATTATGCATGTTTATTATCTCATATTAAAGCAATAAAATTAGCAAAAGAAAGAAATTATTCTAATATTATGATATTGGAAGATGATATAAATTTTTGTGATGATTTTATTAATAAATTACAAAATTTATTAATTCCTCAATATGATATTCTTTATTTGGGAGGTATAATATCAAAAATAAAATTATTTTTTAATGACTGGTCAAAATGTAATAAAATAATGGGTGCATATGGTTATATATTATCTAGTAAATTATTTGATTATGTGATATATAATTTAGAAAAAATAACAGAATATGTTGATGTTTTTTATTTAAAACATGTTCAACCCAATTATTTAACAATAATATTAAATGATTATATTAAAACAAATTTGGATTCATCAGATACATCAAAAAAATCAAAAAAACTTGTTAAAAGATTAAAATATATAATATAGTTAATAAATAATATTTGAATTATTTTTTATTTTTTTTAATAAATAATCTACACATCTTGGATGCATATTATATATAATATCTTTAAAAAATTCTATACATAAATTATGTGTAATATCAATATTATCAATAAAATAATTCATCATTTTTTCTGATACATTATTATTTAATGATAAATAAGATAATGGTATTAAATATTCATTCTCTCCAGTTAAATTTATATTAACTCCTATATTAATAATATATTTTAATATATCAAATGATAAATTATCATTAAGACATAAATTATGAATAGGTGCTATATTATCTTCATCTTTTATATGCATCATACATCCTTTATTAATAAAAAATTGTAATATTTCAAGATTAATATCCGTATCTGAACAAACATACCACATAATTGTTCTATTAAAATTATGTAATAAGTTAACATTTGTATATTTATTTATTAAATATTTATAAATTTGTAATGGAATATCATTATGCGTAATATAATTACACATTTTATCAGTAAACATAATTACATCTAATAATTTATAATTATCTTCAATATCATCTTCAATATTTGAAACAATATCTAAAATTTTTAAAAAGTATTCAATATCTGTATTAATAAAAATGTCTCGCCATTCAATAGGAGATAACATTGTTATGTTAATTTTTTCTATTTTTTCCAAATAATCTACATTTTTATAATTATTTAAAAACAATCTTTTATTATAATCATATTGATCAACTAAATATTTAGGATAATTATTTAAATATTTATCAATAATACTTTTTATTGTATAACAATTATATAATTTTTTATTAATAATATTATTAGTAATTGGACTTGTATTATGTGTTTTAAACCATTTTAATATTGCATTTTTTTCATATATATGTCCATCAGAAGCACATACAGGTTCATAAAATATAGATTTGGTTATTGGACATAAAATATCTTCATGTATATTAATCATAATTAAATTATATTTATAATAATATAATTATGATACATTATATTGTTATAAAATCAAATTTTATTTAAATATATAAAATCAAATTTTATTTAAATATATAAAATTTATTTGTTTTTAGAGCAGTGCGTGCGTATTTTACTAAATATTATTGAATTAAATTATGATTTAATATTAATCTAGAATATATTCATTAATAACCATACCACAATATGTTTGAGGATTATATCTATAATCAATAGGATTATAAATATTAATAATAATACTTTGTTCTAATAAAAATTTAAATATTTTTTTAAATAAAGGAGTATGTCCATATTCAGGACATCCAACATGACCTAATTCATGTATAACTACATACATTAAAGTATTCATATCATGTATATTTTCTAATATTTTATATCTTAAACAAAAAACTATTTTCTCTCCTTTATTAATAGTATATGAAGTATATTTTTCATCTTGTGGTGTTTCCATAATATTAATAATTTTAGTTCTTGAAACTAAATCTTTTATATAAGATGTATTTTTTGGAAATTTATCAATATTTTTTTTAAGATAATTAACTAATTGCAACATATTAATTTTAATTTTTGCTAATGTATTAGCAGCAATTATTTTATCTTGTTTATTACGTACCCAATAAAAATTATTATCAATAGTTGATTGAACATAAACAAGATTATCAGATTTATATATATTATTTTTAATAAAATATAAAATGAAAAATATAATTATTATAAATAGAATTAATAAAAACATTCAAATATATAATATCAATATTAAAAATTTTTATAAAATATTATATTTATAAAAATTTTTTTATTTATATAATAATATTATAATACTTATAAATGGGTCAATTTAATTCAACAAATACTAAACAAACTGATGAACAAAAAAATAATAATATTAAAAAATTATTTGATATTGATAATAATGATATAAATGATACATTATGTGATTTAACTGAATTTAATAAAGAACAAAATAAAGAAACAAATACTAAAAAAGAAATTCCATTAATAGGAGGAATTAATACTGATAATAAAAAAAAATATACAAAATATGATTTATTTAAAATGATTAAAGAAATTGATTCAGAATTTCAAGAAGGTGGAGTAGAAAGTGATAATGTTTCATCTTTAAATGATAATAAATCAATGGAAAATATAAAAGCAGTTATTTTAAAAGAACTTGAAAATTTAAAAAAAAATAAATCTGAACAATTAGGTGGCACAAATTGTGGATGTGATGAAAATAAAAATATTAAAAATAAATTAAATACAAATAATATTGATATTGAAAATAATAATCATTATGGAGGAAATATTAAATTAGATGGATCAATTTCTGAATCATCTACATCTTCATCTACATCTGAATCATCTGATTCATCTTCTATAACACCAGAAGCAGGAAAAAAAAAACAAAAAAAACATAAATCAAGAAAAATAATAAATTCTGACTCTAATACTGATATGGAAGATGCAAATAATAAATCGAATGATACTTCAAATTTTTTTATTGAAACATCAGAATCAGGAAAAAAAATTACATCAGTTGAATTAAATTCTGAAAAAAGCAAAAAAAAAAATAAAAAAAATAAAAAAAATAAAAAAAATACAAAAAAAATAAATGAAGAAAACGAAGATGATGTTATTGTTAATGAAGATAGTGAAGGTTTAAGTATTTTTCCATTTAATTCATCTGATATAAAATCAAGTTTATCAGTTAAAAATTATAGAATGTTAAGAAGAAAAATATAAAAATTATTTTAATTATTGTTAGTTTTTGCATATTATTTTTAATTTAAATATAATTAAGATTAAAATTAATTATATTTTACAAAATATTCTTATTATTTAATATTCTTATTATTTAATATTCTTATTATAAATTTATTTTTATAAAATAATGATATTTAATCATATAGAAAAAATGTATTTATTATTAATATTAAATATAATTTTAATATTAATAAAAAATGTATTTATTATTAATATTAAATATAATTTTAATATTTTTATACAAATTATAGTAATTTAATTTTGTTGGATTGATATAGTTATTTAATATTTACAATATTATTTATAATAATTATAATTATGGTTCTTGTAAAATAAATAAAGAATATAATTATAATAATAATTTTTATTTATATAAAGAATTTAAAATATGTTACAAATTTTTAATTGTGTAATGACAAATTAAAAATAAATCAAAATAAATACACAAAATATAATTAAATATTTTCCTGAATTAATTTATATCAAATGGCATCAAAATTATGTAAAAATAAAAAAAGAATAATATTATTGTATTAATATATTATAGATAATAATATGTCAATATTTAATAAATTAAGACTTGGTATATATACTAAAAAAATAAATATTTAAAGGAATATAAAAATATTTAATTTTAAATATTAATTGTTAAAGATTTTTTAATATCATTAAGTTTAATTTTATTAATTAGTCTATTATCATTATTATTTAACAAATTATCAATCTGTTCATTATTATTTAACAAATTATCAGTCTGTTCATTATTATTTAATAAATTATCAGTCTGTCCATTATATTGATTATTTATAATATAATTATTGTTAACATATTTATTAATAGAATTAATTTTTTTTCTGCGATTAATTTCCATATTAATATAATTTTCAAATAAAAGATTAGGATTTTTAACAATATGTTCTAAAAATTGTATTGTGGGTTTCATAATTTGATTAGTGATATAAAATAAATAATCAATTTCTAAATTATTATTTAAAACATAATTAGGATCTTCAACTCTATCACCTTGTAAAATTGCTTTATTTTTAGGTATAATATAAACATATGGAACTCTATCATTAGATTCAGGTTTATTTCCAGGATCTCTTTCTCCAATTCTATCAGCTAAAACAGCATGAACAATTCTTGTTCTATCAACATAATTTGTTTTTAAAGTTTTGGACACAATAAATTTATCAATAGAATATTCTCCCCGTAAAATTTTTTTTAATAATGTTTTTGTATAATTAATAGCTCCAGTATTTCTATCTTGAATATTTGTTTCATTTGGTTTACCATTTAAAATATAATCAACAATACCACCAACAGTAATTTTAACAATTTTTGCATTATCACGTCTTTTAAGAACTATGCCCATTGATTTTTGTTTAAAATGAGTATCATCATCTTCATATAAATTTCCAACATATCTTTTTTTAGTTAAAATAATAAATGGCCATAATGTTTTTTCATAAACTTGTTCTTCAGGTTCAGGTAAAATTTTAGTAATAGTATCACCTGCTAATTTGCCAATTTCAATACAAACTTTTAATGCTGATTTATCTGTTTTAATTTGTTTAGTGTCAATATTATATATTTTTGGTGTAAAAAAAACGGAATCAGTATTTTTTACAATCAAAGAGCCCACACCTGCATGAAAATGTCCAACTGTTGTTTCTAAATCATAAACATAATCATTAATATATCCTAAATTATTTATTTGTATAATTTGGTCATAATTGTTAAAATTATCAGGTTTATTAATATAACTTTCAATATAAATTTTATTATATGTTTTTTGCACAGAAACATAATATCCTAATAAAGTACATACATAATACATTTTTAAAGCAATATCCTGATTCAAATAATCAAAATCAAATACAAATGATTGAATAGAATTTAAATTATAATTATATTTATTAATCCAATATTGAAAAAAATCAGTAAAAGTAGAAGAATTAAAATTTTTAGTAAAATTATTATTATGTAATAATTTTGTTCCACATAGACAATTAGAAGGTTTAATATGATTTTTATTAATATCTAATAATGAATGATCTTCAGTAACTTTTATATAAGCTTGAGAAGTTAAAACTTCATAAATTTGTTTGTTAGTTTTATGTCTAATAACACGATTAATTTTAGCCCAGCCTTTATCAGTCCAAACCATAAATTTAAATTTTATTGACAAATCTTGTTGTTTATTTGAAAGTCCATTAGTTCCATATTTAAATTCATCATAATTAGTCCATAATTTTCCGATATCTTTAATATATTTAATTTCTACAATATTAGTATTAAGATTTAATAATAAAATAGGTGTATCAGAAGTAACAGAATCACCATAAATTACTTTAGGTTTAACTTTATAATTATTTCCCATTAATATATTAACTTTATCATAAAAATAATCAATATAATCTTGCATATTATATCTTTTAAAATAAGGTTCATTAAATTTATGTTCAGGAACATTTTTATATAAGTCATAAGAAATTTCATAATATTTAATTTTATCATTTAAGGCATAATTAATTAAATCTCCAAAAACTCCTTCAATAAAATCTCTTGAAAATTCTAACATACGTCTACCAGTAGCAGTAGTTGATGCTGCTAATTCTTTCATATAAATAGGTGAAGTAGGTGCTCCAACTTGTCCATACAAACTATTTGCAGTTATTTTATATGCAAGTTGTAAACCATCATGAATTGCAGCTAAAAAATAATTTCCTTCATTTTTTGCTTTTTCCATAAGTTTCTTAGTTTCAGAACGTTTTTTTAATAGTTCTTCTAAAATAATACACAATACACCTTTTGTTCCATCATTTTTTTTTGCAAATCTACAAGTTGTAGTAGTACCATCATTATTATTATAAGTTACAGTTTGATAATTATAATCAGGTAAATTATCATAAATAGGATTATTAACAAAACATTCATTAGAAATATTAATATAAATCATAGATCTTGGATATAAACTAGCATAATCTAAAACAGGAATAGGTTCATAATGAATACCTTTAATTGGTGTAAATACAGTAGCACCTTCATAACCAATTTTATCAGGATCATTAGAATTATCAGAATCAGAATCAGAATCAGAATTAGATTTTTTTATTTTTTTAAAATCTTTATATGGGTGTTTAGGATCAATATTTTTTTCTTTTATATTTTTATTATTAAATTTTTTATCAGGTGTAATTACAGGAATTAAAAAATCTAATTCTCTACATTTTTTTGAAACAAGAGAAAATATTTTCACACCTTGTCCACGCATAAAAATATAATTTAAAGGAACATTACAAACATTAGCCATACCAATATTATTATTTAATACTTGTAATTTATCCATTAATTTTGATACTAGAACACAATCCATTATACAATATTTTGCTATTATTCCACGATCATAATCATTTCCTCTATAAAGATTAAAAAGTTCTTTTGGTGATATATCATCTTTAGCATGAGCCCAAAAAACTTTATTACCTTTTATTGGAAATTCTTTCTCTGAAATTTTTAAATCAATAATTTTAATTTTTTGTTGTTGTTTTAATAAATTATTATTTTCAATTATATTTTCTTTTTTTGGTTTTAAACTTTCAAATTGAAAATATAATTTAGATTTAGATTTAGATTTAGATTTAGATTTA
>Ga0169931_10012677_pt1 | contig 11647 bp, 6 predicted proteins | sample Kivu_15m_20L_FD_129675 | JGI IMG/M metagenome (GOLD analysis project Ga0169931, IMG submission 129675) | Freshwater microbial communities from Lake Kivu, Western Province, Rwanda to study Microbial Dark Matter (Phase II) - Kivu_15m_20L... | ecosystem: Environmental > Aquatic > Freshwater > Lake ... | reverse complement strand
TGCTTCAGGGGGCATTCTCGCTCGAAGCACGGGCTGCAGGGAACGGGGTGTCGCACGATGCGGGCGCTGGCTGACAGCGGCGGGGTGTAATCGGGGGAGCTGGATCCGAACAGCGCCACGACCGGCGTACCGACGGCGGCTGCCACATGCATCAGGCCGGAGTCGTTGCTCACCGCGACCTTGGCGTCCGCCAGGAGATCGACCGCGTCTTCCAGGGATGTCCGCCCGACGAGGTTGAGCAGGGGGTGGCGCGCCGCGGAGACGATCTCGGCGGCGACAGCGGAATCTTTCGGGGATCCGAGCAACCAGACGTCGAGCCCGCGTTCGACCAGGGTGTCGGCCAGCGCGGCGAAATGCCGGACCGGCCAGCGCTTCGCCGGCCCGTATTCGGCGCCTGGGCAGAGACAGGCCACCAGTCGGTCCGAATCCGCAGCCAGTCTTGCCCGGAGTTCGGCGCGACGGGCAGGGGGAGATTCCAGGCGCGGCACTGGCGCCTGATTTCCCCCCGCCTCGGCGAGCAGCAGGAAGCGGTCCACCAGGCGCGGAACCGCGACGGTATCGAGTGCACGGATGTCGTTGAGCAGCCCAAGCCTCAGTTCGCCGCGAAAGCCGGTGCGGCGCGGAATCCGCGCCAGCCAGGGAATGAGGGCAGACTTGAACGAATTGGGCAGGACGACCGCCTGATCGTAGCGGCGCTGCCGTAGCTCCTGGGCCAGCGCCCTGCGCCGGCCCAGGGAGAGTTCACCGTGGTGGAAGGGGTTGTCGATGACCTCGCCAACGCCTGGCATGCGGGACACCAGACCCGCCACCCAGGGCGCTGCGAGCATGTCCACCTCATTGGGGCCGTCGTGCCGTTGCAGGCGCCGGACCAGGGGCTGGGCCATGACCATGTCGCCCACCCAGCTTGGGCCGACCACGAGGATGCGCCGGGTCATGCGCCGACCGGAGTCCACGGTCGCCCGGGGGCGCCTAGCCCGGGGCTCAGCAAGCCTTCAGCCGGATCAGAGGTGCAGGCGTACCCACCACGGTTTTCAGTGGGGGGCCTGTGCCGGCCCGCCTGCCAGGCGGTAGCGTGTGCCGCAGTAAGGACACAGCGCCTCGCCGGTGGTTTCGATGGGGAGGAACACCCGCGGGTGGGCGTTCCAGAGCTGCATGGCCGGGGTGGGACAGTGGAGCGGAAGGTCCCCGCTCGTGACCTCCACCGTGCGCGTGGCGGCGTCGTTGCCAGGGTTCGACATGGTGCCTCAGACGAAGGTGAGCCAGTCCATGTGCTGCGGGTCGCGCGCGTTCACGACGTCGAAGAACGCTGCCTGCAGCTTCGAGGTCAACGGACCGCGCGTGCCGCCGCCGATGCGGCGATTGTCGAGTTCGCGGATGGGCGTGACCTCGGCCGCGGTGCCGGTGAAGAAGGCTTCGTCGGCGATGTAGATGTCGTCCCGCGTGAGCCGCCTCGAGGTGACCTCCAGGCCGTGGTCGCGCGCGATGTGGATCACCGAGTCGCGCGTGATACCGATCAGGGCCGAGGTGAGTTCGGGTTCGTAGATGCGGCCGTTCTTGATGACGAACAGGTTCTCGCCCGCACCCTCGGCGACGTAGCCATCCACGTCCAGCAGCAGGGCCTCGTCGTAGCCGTCCTGGGTGGCTTCGAGGTTGGCGAGTATGGAGTTGGCGTAGGTGGCAGCGAACTTGGCGCGCGCCATGGTGACATTGATGTGGTGCCGGGCGTAGGACGAGGTCTTGACGCGGATGCCCTTCTCCAGGCCCTCGGCGCCGAGGTAGGCGCCCCAGGGCCACGCGGCGATGGCGACGTGAACGGAGGCGCCGCGCGGCGACACGCCCATCTTCTCCGATCCGTAGAAGGCGATCGGCCGGATGTAACAGGACTCGAGCTTGTTGGCCCGAACGACCTCCTTGGACGCCTCCATGAGGGTCTCGGCGTCGTAGGGGATCTCCATCATGTAGATGTGCGCCGAGTTGTAGAGGCGCTCGAAGTGTTCCCTGAGGCGGAAGATCGCGGTGCCGCGCTCGGTGTTGTAGGCGCGCAGGCCCTCGAACACGGCCAAGCCATAGTGCAGCGAGTGGGTCAGGACATGGGTGTTGGCGTCCCGCCATGGCACCAGCTTGCCGTCGTACCAGATGAAGCCGTCGCGGTCTGCCATGGACATCTCGAATCCCCCTGGGGTCACTGCATGAAAGTCGGCGATTGTAGCCCAAGCGCCGCCGGGTACGAAGGCTCCGGCAGCGGTATCTCAGTGGCCGAACACGGCGCTCCACAAGGCGGCCACCGCGGCGCGCTCCGGCGCAAGTTCGGCGGCGTCCACCCTGGCATAGCGCTCGCCGCGCAGGCGCAGTGCGTGCTGGCGGCGCCGGTATGTCCTGTAGGCGTCGGCAGCGGCCGCGCCAAGACCGGGCGGGATCAGGCCGAGCTGTTCGGCCAGGGTGAGCAGGGCGATGTTGCCGATATTGCCGGTAAGCGCCGCCCGTTCGGCCGCATGCGCCAGCACCAGGTATTGCACGGCAAACTCCACGTCCACGATGCCACCCGGGTCGTGCTTGATGTCGAACAGGTCCGAGCTATTGGGGTGGCCGTCGCGCATCCTCGAGCGCATTTCCAGGACGTCCGCGCGCAAGGCCGCGGCGTCCCGCGTCTGCCGGAGGATGGACACGCGCAAGTCCTCGAAGGCGGCCCCGAGTTCGCGGTCTCCGGCGACGTAGCGCGCACGCGTCAGCGCCTGATGCTCCCAGGTCCAGGCCTGACTGCGCTGGTACTTCTCGAAGGCGCCGAGGCGGCTCACCAGCAGCCCGCTGGCGCCGTCCGGCCGGAGCCTGAGGTCGGTCTCGTACAGCAGGCCGGCCGCGGTGTGGCTGTTCATCATGCCGTTCATGCGTTGCGCCAGTCGGGCGTAGTTCTCCTGGGCGGCAGGGGATTCGTCGTCGTACAGGAAAATGATGTCGAGATCGCTCTCGTAGCCCAGTTCCTTGCCGCCGAGCTTGCCGTAGCCCACCACGGCGAAGCGCGGCTGCTCCCGGTGGCGGGTCGGCAGCCGTCCCCAGGTCAGGGGCAGCACCCGCGCCAGCAGCAGGCAGGCGAGATCGCTCAGGTGATCCGACAGCCGCTCCAGCGTCAGGGCCCCGGCAAGATCCAGAGCCAGCAGCCTGAAGGTCTGGGTGTGCTTGAAGTGCCGCAGCCGGTCCATCTGGGCCTCGAGGTTGTCCCCGTCCGCCTCGAGCGCCGCGCCCAGTGAGGCGTCGAGGGCAGGCCAATCGGGCTCGGCGAGCTGCCGCGGGTCGATCAGCTCGTCGAGCAGCATCGGATGTCGCGCCAGCATGTCGCAGGCCCAGGACGACAGCGACACCAGGCGTGCCACCGCCTCCAGGGCCTGGGGATACTCGATCAGAAGCGCGATGTAGGACTCGCGCCGGCCGATGCTCTCGACAATGCGCAGCAGCCGCTCGAGGGTGTCGCCGGCGGGCGCGTGGCGCGATGCTGCCCGCACCAGCCGCGGCAGCAGCTGGTCGAGACGGGACTGCGTCTGCGCCGACATGCGCTGGAAGCGTGCGCTGTCGCGCAGCGCGCGCACCTGGTCACGGGTGGCTGCGGCGTTGCCGAAGCCGAGTTCCGCCAGCTTGGCCAGGGATGCCGTTTCGTCCGCCCCGGGTGCCAGCGCCTCCGCCACCGGATCCGCGGCGTTGCCGTCGAATCCCGCGAAGATGGCCCCGAACTGCGCCGACACGGCGGCGCGGTGTGTTGCCAGCCCCGCCAGCAGGGCGTCGTAGCCCGCGAAACCCATGGACGAGGCAACGGCATCGCGGTCGCCTTCGGCGCGTGGCAGCTCCTGGGTCTGCTGGTCGTCGAGGTATTGCAGCCGGTGTTCGAGCGTGCGAAGGAAACGATACGCCCGTTCCAGACCGAGGCGCGCGGCCCCGGGGAGCAGGCCGAGCGAGGTCAGCGCCTCCAGGGCCGCGAGGGTGGGGCGCACCCGCAGCGTCGGTTCGCGCCCACCTCTGATCAGCTGGAACACCTGGGCGGTGAACTCGACTTCGCGGATGCCACCCGGGCCGAGCTTCACGTTGTCGGCGATGTCGCGCCGCCGGACCTCGGCCGAGATCTGGGCGTGCAGCTCGCGCATGGACTGGATGGCACTGAAATCGAGGTGGCGGCGGTACACGAAGGGGCGCACCAGGGCCTCCAGTTCGGTGGCGCACGTTCCCGACACGGCCCGGGCCTTCACCCAGGCGTAGCGTTCCCAGGCGCGTCCCTGGGTGATGAAGTACTCCTCCAGCATGTCCAGGCTGACCGCGAGGGGACCGCTGTCGCCATAGGGCCGCAGCCGCATGTCGACGCGGAAGACGAATCCGTCCTCGGTCAGTTCGGACAGGGCGCCGATGAGCTTGCGACCGAGCCGGCTGAAGAATTCGTGCGCCGTGCTGCTGCGTCCGCCACGGGTCTCGCCATCCTCCGGGTAGACGAAGATCAGGTCGATGTCCGACGACGCATTGAGTTCGCCCCCGCCGAGCTTGCCCATGGCAACCACCATGAGCGTCTGGGGCGCCCCGGCGGCGTCGACCGGCTCGCCGAACTGCGGCACCAGGGTGTCGTGCAGCCTGGGCAGGGCGAAGCCGATGGCCGTCTCGGCCAGGGCCGACAGGGTGCCTGTGACTTCCTCGAGCGGGGCGGCACCGGCCAGGTCCCGGGCCATGACGTGGACCATGACCCGCGCCCGCAGGCGCCGGAGGGTGCGTCGCAGCGAGGCCTCGTCCACCGGTGCTTCGGCCTCGAGTTCGGCTTGCATGCGTTCCCGGCCATACGGCCGGTCGAGACCGTCCGGGTCCAGCAGTCCGGGATCGCGTTCCAGCACCCGGCGGGCATAACGCGAGAACCGGGCGGCCTGTTCGAGCCAGTCTGTGTGATGCGACATGGCGAGGTACACTCCGGGATGTAGGTGCAAAACGCCGCCGCGATCGCCACTTGGGGGTCACGCTGGCGGCCGTCGGATGGCGCCGGCGACGGCGGCACATTCACTATAGCCGACCCGCTCGCCGCGGGGACCGCCCAGGGTTTCCTCGACCACGATTCCGTGACTGCCATCGCGACGCCCCCGGAGAGGCGCCGGTTCCGATCGCTCGTGCGGCTGGTGCGCGGCACGCTGCTGATCGCGCTCGTGCTTCTGGCGGTCGCCGTCACGATCCTGCGCACCCTGGTGCTGCCGAACGCGGACCGGTTCCGCGACACCGTCGCCTACGCCATCGGCCAGTCGCTTGGCCAGCCGGTCACGCTCGGCCCGATTTCCGGGGGCTGGGCCGGCTTCAGACCCTGGGTCATGATGCGTGACGTCACCGTACACGACGACGAGGGTCGTGCGGCGCTGCGGCTGTCTCGCGTCCAGGCGATATTTGGCTGGAGCACCCTGTTCATGCTCGAGGTGCGCTGCCGCACGCTTCTGCTGGACGGCCTGGATGTCACCGTTCGCCGAGACGGACAGGGACGGGTCAGCATCGGTGGCATCGACTGGAATCCAGAGGCGGCGCGCGGCTCCTTTTCCGACTGGTTCTTCGATCAGCCGCACGTGGTGGTCGGCGATGCCGCTCTGACCTGGATCGACCAGACCCGCGATGGCGAGGCCCTGCGTCTGGAGCAGGTTGACCTCCGGTTTCGCAACCGTGGCCGCGGCCACCGGTTCCAGCTGGTCGCGGCACCGCCTGCATCATTCGGCCCGGTGCTGGACCTGAGGGGGGATTTCCACGAGGGCGGCGCGCCTGGGCTGGCGCACTGGACGGGCAGGCTTTATCTGCACGCGCCCTACCTCAATCTCGGCAAGGTGCGCACCTGGGCCGATCTGCCTCTGCGTTTCGAATCCGGTGCGGGCGAGGTGGAGGCCTGGATCGATGTCGCGGATGCGCGACTGCGGGAGTTCACCGCTGACCTGCGGCTGGCTGGCGCCAGGGCCACGCTCGCCGGCGAGGAGGGGGCGCTCGACGTGGCGGCGCTGCAGTCACGGGTGGGCTGGCGGGCGACGGGCGAGGGCTTCGAGGCCTCGCTGCGGCGCCTGTCTCTCGGATTGGCCGACGGCGCCCGATTCCCCGCGGCGGACATCGTGGTGCGCCAGCGGGACGCGGCCGGGTCCCGCCCCCCGCGTCTGGAGGTGGAGTCCGATCGCATCGATCTGGCCCCGGTGGTTCACTTCCTGAACCGGCTGCCGGTAGATGCGCGGCTGCGCGAGGCGGTCGCGCTGCACCGCCCGGCGGGGCGTCTGGTCGACGTCGCCTTCTGGATCGAGACGCCAGCGGACGGCAGGCCGCGCTTTTCCCTCTCCACCGGCTTCGACGGCCTGCGCTTTCTGCCCGGCGGCGGATTGCCCGGGGCCTCCGGCCTGAGCGGGCGCCTCAGTGCCGGCCATCAGGGCGGGAGCCTGCGGCTGGACAGCCGGGACCTCGAGTTCGTGGTGCCGGAGGTCTTCGAGGCGCCGCTGGCGTTCGACGAGGTTCAGGCGCAGGCCTCCTGGAGGGTGGGCGACGAGGGCCTCGTGGTGGACGTCAGCCGGCTGGCATTTGCCAATGCCGACCTGGCCGGCAACGCCGCCGGCCGCTTCCTGCGTTCGGTGGCCGCGGTGAACCGCCTCGAGCTCGAGGGCGGTCTCACACGTGCCGCGTTGCCAGCCGGCTGGCGCTACCTGCCCCGTGTCGCCGGTGCACGCACCCGCGACTGGCTGCGCTCGGCGCTCCAGGGCGGCGTATCCGAAGGGGGGCGTTTCGTCATCCGCGGCGATCTCGCCGCCTTTCCCTTCAGGGGCGGGGAGGGCAGCTTCGAGGTCGAGGCGCCGGTGCGCGACGGCGAGTTCGCCATCGGTCCCTCCTGGCCGTTGATCGAGAGTATCAACGGGACTGTCGCCTTTCGCGGCGCGGGCATGGAGATCAACGCCCGCGGCCGCATTCTCGGGGCCCGCGTCACCCGGGCGACCGTTTCGATGGCTGACCTCGACGCCCGGGATCCGGTGCTCAAGGTGTCGGGCGAGGCCGACGGGCCGACGGCAGAGTTCCTGCGTTACCTCGATCTGAGTCCGGTCGGGGCGATGATGGGCAACCCGGGCCGGGGCGTCCGGGCGCAGGGCGGGGGCAACCTGCGTCTCGGGCTGACGATTCCGGTCCGCCACCCCGAGGACACCGCCGTGTCGGGGAGCTACGGCTTCGCATCCAACCGGGTGGAGCACCTCGCCGGGCTGCCGCCCCTGTCCCGGCTGCAGGCAGTGCTGGAGTTCACCGACACGGGGGTGCGGGTGGTCAACGGGACAGCCGAAATGCTCGGCGGGCCGGTGCGCTTCGGCGTCACCACCCCGGCTGGCGGCGGGGTGTCGGTCGAGGCCAGGGGCCGGTTGGTGACCGCCCGCGTTCCCGAGCCGGCCCGCCCGGCGTGGCTGGAACATCTGCGGGGCGAGGCGGACTGGCGGGCCAATGCCGCGCTGCGCGGTGGGCGGATCGACCTGACCCTGGACAGCGACCTGAAGGGGCTTGCGGTCGATCTCCCCGCGCCGTTGGGCAAGGCCATGGCCGATTCGGTCCCGCTGCGATTGCAGGGGCAGGTGCGGGATGCGCAGGTGGTCGGCAGCGCCGCGGTCGGCAGTCGCGCGTCGGCCGCGTTTCTCCTGGATACCTCCGCCGACCTGCCGCGGCTGGAACGCGCGACCCTGGCCTTCGGCGAGGCCGCGCGCCTGCCGCCGGCATCGGGCATCGTGCTGGAGGGGCGTCTGGAACGTGTCCTGGTCGACGAGTGGCTTCCGGTGATGGCGCGGTTGCGTGCCGAGCCGGGGACGACGATCGGTGGTTCTGCCCTGCCCCTGCGGGTCGATCTCGGCATGGATGCCCTGGTGCTGGCGGGCCGGGAGTTCCACGAGGTCAGACTGTCCGCGCGCGGGGTGGCAGATGCCTGGCACGCCGAGGTCACGGGGCGCGAGGTCGCTGGTAGCATCGACTGGACACCACAGGGACGGGGCAGGCTGGTGGGACGGTTCTCCCGCCTGCATCTGCCCGAAGTGGCGCCTGCGGGAGCGGGCGCCGCGAGTCTGCAGGGCCAGGACCTGCCGGAGGTCGACCTCACGGCCAGCGCCTTCCGGGTCGGCAACCTCGATCTCGGTGCGCTCACGCTCCAGGCGCTGCCCAGTGGCGCCAAATGGCAGTTGCGCAAGCTCGACCTGCAGAGTCCGGATGGCCGCATCTCCGCCGAGGGCAGCTGGCAGCTCGAGCGGGGCAGGCCGCTCACGCAACTGGCGCTGCGGGTCGACGCGCGCGACGTCGGGCGCATGCTGGTGCGGCTTGGGCGCCCGGCAGCCATCGCCGGCGGCAATGCGCGGATCGCCGGGGTGCTCGAATGGGAGGGTTCGCCGGCCCGCCCGGACGTCGCCAGCATGAGCGGGCGCCTGTCGCTGGAGGCGCGCCAGGGCCGCTTCCTGCAGATCGAGCCCGGCATCGGCAAGCTGTTCTCGGTGCTGAGCCTCCAGGCCCTGCCACGTCGCGTCAGTCTCGACTTCAAGGATGTCTTCAGCCAGGGCTTCGCGTTCGACGAGGTGCTCGCCAACAGCACCATCACGCGCGGGCTGCTGCGAACCGCGGATCTGCGCATGAGTGGACCGAGCGCGAAGGTGGCCATGATGGGAGAGCTCGACCTGGTGCACGAGACCCAGGATCTCGAGGTGCGCGTGGTCCCGTCGGTCAGCGACAGTATCGCCCTCGGCACGGCGGTGGTGAATCCGGTGGTGGGCCTGGTTGCCTTCATCGTCGGCAAGGCGCTCAACAATCCGCTGGACCGCGCCATCGGCTTCGAATACCACGTCTCCGGCACCTGGGACGATCCGACCGTGGAGAAACGCCGGCGCGCACCACCGGTCCCGGCTCAGGGGCCCCGGTGAGAGCCGACACCGCGACCGGGTGCCTGTCGCTTCCTGCGCCGACCGGGTAACCTCGCGCGTACCGAGTCATTTCCGGGGCAGCCCGCAGCACACGATGTCCGATCCGACTGTTGTCATTGCCGCAATCCAGACCGTGTCCGGCCCGTGCGTCGAGGACAACCTCACCACTGCCGGCGCACTCATCCACGAGGCTGCAGCCGCGGGGGCCCGCCTGGTGGCGCTGCCTGAATATTTCGCGATCATGGGGTTGCGTGACACCGACAAGGTCGACATCGCGGAGACCCCCGGCCACGGTCCGATCCAGTCCTTCCTGGCGACGGTCGCCCGGCAGCACGGCGTCTGGCTGGTCGGGGGTTCCATTCCGCTGCGCTCGCCGGTGGCCGGCAAGGTCTACAACAGCTGCCTGCTGCTGTCTCCCGAAGGCTATGTGGCTGCCCGCTACGACAAGATCCACCTGTTCGGCCTCGATCTGGCCGGCCAGAGCTTCTCCGAGTCCCGGACCATCACGCCGGGCGACACCGTCTGCACCGTTCCGACGCCACTGGGCCGGATCGGCCTGTCCATCTGCTACGACGTCCGCTTCCCGGAGCTTTACCGTGCCATGGGGTCGGTGGACCTGATCGCCGTGCCCTCTGCCTTCACCGACGTCACCGGACGGGCGCACTGGGAGACCCTGTTGCGGGCCCGGGCGATCGAGAACCAGGCCTACGTGATCGCGCCCGCCCAGGGCGGTGTGCATCCGAGCGGGCGCCGGACCCACGGGTGCAGCATGATCGTCGATCCCTGGGGTGTCATTCTTGGCCAGCGCGAGACCGGGCCGGGCGTCGTGCTGGCGGAACTGAAACTCTCCGAGGTGGCGCGGGTCCGACAATCGTTGCCGGCGCTGAGCCATCGGCGCATTGCCGCGCCCGGCGGGACGGCATGACCGTTGGCCCCGAGCCATCGGGCGAGCCGGACGCGCTTCGGCGCACCAACCTGACCGCCGCAAGCCTGCGCCCCTGCGCCCCCAGGCATCATGATTTCGACAATCCACTGCCGGTCTGGCCGGCGATGAGGACACGATGAGCGTTGAAGCAGTCAATTCCCCCGCCGGTGAAGTGGCAGCCCGGCACCTCGATGTCGCCACCGGCATCCTGCTCACGCCTTACGGGCTGGACCTCGCGAGCCTGTCTGGGGTGTTCGGCGACATCATGACCCACGACGCCGACTACGCCGACCTCTACTTCCAGTACACGCGCAGCGAAGGCTGGAGCCTGGAGGAAGGGCGGGTCAAGTCCGGCAGTTTCAGCATCGACGAGGGCGTGGGGGTCCGGGTGGTGACGGGAGACAAGACCGCCTTCGCCTACTCCGACGACATCAGCCTGGGCGCACTCCAGGGCGCGGCCCGCGCCACCCGAGCGATCGCGCGCCAGGGCGGGCAGGGCGAGGCGCCATTGCTGCATGGCGGCTCCGTGCGTGGTCTGTATGAGCCGGTGGATCCGTTGCGCAGTCTCGGCGAGGAAGCCAAGGTGGCCCTGCTCGAGCGGCTCGAGGCCTACGCCCGGGCCGCGGATCCCCGCGTGACCCAGGTCATTGCCGGGCTGGCGGGCGAATACGAGGTGGTGTTGATCGCGCGCAGCGACGGGCATGTGAGCGCCGACGTGCGGCCTCTCGTGCGCCTGTCGCTGCAGGTGATCGTCGAGCAGGACGGGCGTAGAGAGCAGGGTTCGGCGGGCGGCGGCGGCCGCTTCGACTTTGCTTACTTCGGCGACGAGGTGCTGCGTGACTACGCTCGCAAGGCAGTGGACCAGGCCCTCGTCAACCTGGAAGCACGTCCGGCGCCGGCAGGAACGATGACGGTGGTGCTCGGCGCCGGGTGGCCCGGCATCCTGCTGCATGAGGCCATCGGCCACGGGCTGGAGGGGGATTTCAACCGGAAGGGGACCTCGGCCTTCAGCGGCCGGGTGGGGGAGCGCGTCGGTGCGCCCGGTGTCACTGTGGTCGACGACGGCACCCTGCCCCTGCGACGCGGCTCGCTGAACGTGGACGACGAGGGCAATCCGACCGGTCGCACCGTGCTCATCGAGGACGGCATTCTCCAGGGCTACCTGCAGGACAGTCTCAACGCCCGCCTGATGGGCATGGCCCCCACGGGCAACGGACGCCGTGAGTCCTTCGCCCACATCCCGATGCCGCGCATGACCAACACCTGCATGCTCAACGGCGACCGGGACCCCGAGGAGATCATCCGATCCGTCAGGAGCGGGCTCTACGCCGCGAACTTCGGTGGCGGTCAGGTCGACATCGTCAGCGGCAAGTTCGTTTTCAGCGCCGCCGAGGCCTTCATGATCGAGGATGGCCGCATCACCCATCCCGTGAAGGGGGCGACCCTGATCGGCAGCGGCCCGGACGTGCTCAAGCGTGTCAGCATGATCGGCAACGACATGCGGCTGGATCCCGGCGTGGGCACCTGCGGCAAGGACGGCCAGAGCGTTCCCGTGGGTGTCGGGCAGCCCACCCTTCGCGTGGACGGTCTGACCGTCGGCGGCACGGTCTGAAAGCAGCATTCCCTGTGGTGGCGGGCTTGCCGCATAATCCGGCCACACGAGCGCGGGCTGCCGGCCCGCGGCGGCGATCACCGAACGGCGAGGCAATCTTGGAGACGCTGGACGCGGACACCGAAGAGCAGGCGCCCAGGAACGAAACCCTCAGGGCGCTGGAGCATCAGGGCAGCGGTGCGGCCGCGGCCGAGCGCATGCTCGCGCTCA
>Ga0169931_10012676_pt1 | contig 11649 bp, 11 predicted proteins | sample Kivu_15m_20L_FD_129675 | JGI IMG/M metagenome (GOLD analysis project Ga0169931, IMG submission 129675) | Freshwater microbial communities from Lake Kivu, Western Province, Rwanda to study Microbial Dark Matter (Phase II) - Kivu_15m_20L... | ecosystem: Environmental > Aquatic > Freshwater > Lake... | reverse complement strand
CAGGGCGAGGCGATCGTCTATGTCAACTTCCAAGATCGAAGCTATCGAGGTTCGAGTGCGACCACGGACATTGTCGAATCGGCGACCCGCGCGTTCCTCGAAGTGATCAACCGCATCGAGTTGTCGCAGAAGGCGCAGGCCGCTTAAGTCGCGGCTGCGCAATCCAAAACCCCACTCCTTCCACCTCATTGCAGTAGAAGTCCATGTCCGCTCCGAAAACCATGTTCGAAAAAGTCTGGGCCGCACACGAAGTCGTGCCTCAGACCGCTGATACACCGGCTGTCATATTCATTGACCTGCACCTCACTCACGAGGTGACGTCTCCGCAGGCATTCGCGCTTCTCAAGTCGCGCGGCCTGAAGGTTCGTCGACCCGATCTCACGCTCGCCACGATGGATCACGCAACGCCGACCCGCACCGAGCAGGTGTTCGGTGGCGCGCCGATTTCGATCGAGTCTGCGGCCAAGCAAATCCGGCAACTCGAGGTGAACTGCGCCGAGTTCGGCGTCGAACTGCTCGGCTTGCAAGACTCGCGTCGCGGCATCGTGCACATCATCGGACCCGAACTGGGTGTGACACAGCCTGGCAAGACGATCGTCTGCGGTGACAGTCACACCTCGACCCACGGTGCCTTTGGTGCTCTCGCCTTCGGCATCGGCACCACGGAAGTCGGCCATGTCATGGCAACGCAGTGTCTCTTGCAGAAAAAGCCCAAGACCTTTGCCATCGAGGTTTCTGGCAAATTGCGTCCGAGCGTTACGCCAAAAGATCTGATCCTCGCCATCATCGGTAAGATGGGCGTCTCCGGTGGCACCGGTTATGTGTTCGAGTATCGCGGCGAAGCGATTCGAGCAATGGACATGGAGCAGCGTATGACGATCTGTAACATGTCCATCGAAGCCGGCGCCCGCGCTGGCATGATCGCGCCAGACGAGGTCACCTTCGCCTATCTCAAAGACAAACCGCGCGCACCGAAAGGCGCTGCATGGGATGAGGCGGTCGCTTACTGGCTCAGTTTGCCGACCGATGAAGGCGCAAGTTTCGACAAGACCATCGAGATCGATGCATCCTCCCTCGAACCGATGATCACCTACGGCACCAATCCTGGCATGGTGGTTCCGATCTCGGAAAAGATTCCGGATCGTCGCGGCGACGCGGTCTTCGATGCGGCAGTGAAATACATGGGGCTGACGCCGGGCGCTCCGATCACCGACGCGCCAGTAAACGTCGTATTCATCGGCAGCTGCACCAATGGGCGGCTCGGTGATCTGCAGGCTGCGGCGAAGGTATTGAAAGGTCAGCGCGTTGCACCCGGCGTGCAGATGCTCGTCGTGCCTGGCTCGCAAGAGGTCAAGCGCGAGGCCGAACAACTCGGCTTGCACGAGATCTTCAAGCAAGCTGGCGCCGAGTGGCGCGAATCGGGTTGTTCGATGTGTCTTGGCATGAATGGCGATACGGTCGCGAAAGGCGAATACGCCGTCAGCACCAGCAATCGCAATTTCGAAGGTCGTCAAGGCATTGGTGCTCGCACGCTATTGGCGAGCCCTGAGACCGCGGCGGCATCAGCCATTCGCGGCCGTGTCACCGACCCGCGTGAGTTCATCATCTGAGGCCCGCCATGGATCCGATCACCGTTATTCGCTCACGCACGGTCGTGATGCCCTCCACCAACATCGATACTGACCAGATAGTGCCGGCACGTTTTCTGACGACGACAACGAAAGAAGGTCTCGGTCAGCAGCTCTTTGCCGATTGGCGCTACGATGCTGCTGGTCAGCCGAAGCCGGATTTCATCCTCAATCGTCCGGAAGCCGTCGGCTGTCGCGTCCTCGTGGCCGGTCGCAACATCGGCTGCGGTTCCTCGCGTGAACACGCACCGTGGGCGTTGGTCGATTTTGGCTTTCAGGCCGTGATCAGCACTGAGATCGCCGATATATTCCGCAACAATTCTTTGAAGAATGGCCTGCTTCCCATCATCGTCGACGAAGCGACGCATGCATGGTTGTTGGCAAATCCCAGCGCGGAAGTCGAGATCGATCTGACAAAATCCTCGCTCAAGTTACCCGATGGACGCAGCGTGACTTTCCCGATCGACGGTTTCGCACGCTATTGTCTAACCAATGGTGTTGACGAACTCGGCTTCCTCCTCTCGAAGGACGCCGACATCAAGGCCTACGAGGCGCGACGCCGCGCATGAAGGCGCGTATCGCCGTGCTCGGGGGCGACGGAATCGGCCCTGAAGTGATCGCTGAAGCACTGCGCGTCCTGCGCGCGGTGGCCGGCCAGTATCAGCACGACTTCACGCTGGAGGAGTTGCCCTTCGGTGGCGTCGCGATCGACCAGTTTGGCGACGGCTTGCCCGAACACACGCTCAAGGGTTGTCTAGCGTCCGATGGCGTGTTGCTTGGCGCCATCGGTGGCCCCAAGTGGGGACCGAACGCCCCCGTTCGACCCGAGTCTGCGCTACTGCGCTTGCGCTCCGAACTCGGGGTCTACGCCAATCTTCGCCCGATCAAAGTACACCCGACCTTGCGAGATGCCTCGCCCCTCAAATCGGCCATCGTCGAGGGCGTGAATCTGCTGTTCGTGCGCGAGCTCACTGGTGGCATCTACTTTGGTAAGAAGTGGCGTGAGGGTGATCGCGCCGTCGACGAATGTGCTTACACCGTCGGCGAGATTGAACGCGTCACTCGCATGGCAGGCCGCCTCGCTACGCGCCGACGCAATAAGATCACGCAGATCGACAAATCGAACGTACTCGAGACCTCACGCCTGTGGCGAAATGTGAGCGAGCGGGTGATCCGCGAGGAATTTCCATCTGTCAGCATCGAACACATGCTGGTTGATTCGGCGGCGATGCAGCTCATCCGCAACCCGCGCGAGTTCGACGTCATCCTCACCGAAAACTTGTTTGGCGATGTGCTGACTGACGAAGGCGCGATGTTGGCGGGTTCGTTGGGCGTGCTGCCTTCGGCCGCTTTGGGCGATGGCAAACGAGGCCTTTACGAGCCGATCCACGGGTCAGCGCCCGACATCGCAGGTGAAGGCATCGCCAACCCGATCGGCACGATCATGAGTGCAGCGATGTTGTTGCGGCATTCGCTCGGGTTGGATGCAGAAGCGGTGGCGATCGAGAAAGCCGTCGGCCGCGCGCTCGAGGCCGGCGCACGCACTGCTGATATTGCAACGCCGGGCAGCAAGCCCCTCTCGACCCAAGAAATGGGCGATGCGGTGCTCGCCGCGCTTGCTTAAGCCGGTGCGTTTATAGCGTCTTGAGGGCCTGCGCGAGATCCTCGCGCAGGTCGTCGAGCGCCTCGATACCAACCGACAATCGCAGCAAGCCATCGGTAAGACCGGCAGCGGCCCGCGCCGCCGGATCCATGGCCGCATGGGTCATCGTAGCGGGATGTGCGACGAGACTCTCCACGCCGCCGAGCGACTCAGCGAGCGAGAACAGTTGCAGTTCGCCGACGAATTTCTCGACCGCGGGCAAGCCGCCGGCTAGTTCAATCGTCACGATCGCACCGAAACCATTTTGCTGCGCGCGTGCCGTTGCATAACCCGGGTGATCGGGTAATCCGGGATAAAGCACGCGGGCGACACCCGCCTGCGACTGGAGCCAAGCCGCCAACCCGTTCGCGTTTTGTTCGTGGATCGCCATGCGCGCGTGCAAGGTGCGCAAGCCCCGCAGCACGAGAAAGCTGTCGAAAGCGGTTCCCGTCATACCCAAGGCATTAGCCCACCAAGCGAGCTGCGTTGCATCTTCAGGCGTTGCCGCAACAACGGCACCTGAGATCACGTCACTATGTCCGTTCAAATATTTGGTCATCGAGTGCACGACGAGATCGGCGCCTAGCGACAGGGGCTGCTGCAGCACCGGCGAGAGGAAGGTGTTATCGACGGCGACTTTCGCGCCGGCTGCATGCGCCACCTTCGCCACTTCTCGAATATCGGTGATGCGGAGTAACGGATTGCTCGGCGATTCCACCCAGACCAAGTCGGTCGATGTGCTGAGCGCATTGCGCCATGCCGAGTCATTACCAAAGTCGACGAACTCGACCCGAAAATCCCCGCGTCGCTGCCAAGCGGAAAACAGTCGGAACGTGCCGCCGTAACAATCGTGCGGCACGATGATGCGGGCGCCCTGCTTCAGGATCTGCCCGACCAAGGCGATCGCGCCCATGCCAGACCCCGTCACGACGGCACCGGCCCCACCCTCTAGATCCGCCACCGCTTCGGCCAATAGATCGCGCGTCGGATTACCAGAGCGCGAGTAGTCATAGCGACCTTTGACGCCGAAGCTCGGAAACGCGAACGTCGAGCTCAAATGGATGGGCGGGACGACCGCACCAGTCGTAGGATCGGACTCGAGCCCCGCTCGCACGGCGCGGGTACGCGGATCATGGGTAGCGTCGGTCTTGCGATTCATGGTTAACCTAAACTTTGAGCAAAAAACGGCCGCAATTGCTGCGGTTCTTTCAAGAAGGCATCGTGCCCGAAAATTGACTCGATTTCCGTCAGTCGACTGGTCGGCAACGACGCCGCGAGTTGACGCATATCTTCGAGCGGAACGAGCTGATCAGAGCTCACTGCTAACGCCGACACCGGCACGTTAACGCGCGTCGGATCAATTCGATGCAAGTCGATGGATTCCGACAGCGTAACGAAACTACCCGCGGCGTAACGTGCGGCATATTGTTCGCCACGTGCCATCAAGTACTCCTCGACCGGAAACACGGCGCCCTCGGCGGTGTGGCGGGCTTCGCCAGCGAAGCGCTGCAGGAATTCTGTCGGTGTTCGGTAGGTTGACATCGCAAGACCCCGTGCGAGCGCGAGCGCGGATCTTGTATCGCCAAGTTGATCGCCGAGCCGCACGATACGACGTTGCACGCTGCGCCAAGCGGTGGCCATCGGGTGGGTACGATGCGCGGCGCTCAGTACGATCAATCTTTGCAATTGCTGCGGATAGCGCTCGCCGAACGCGAGCCCCACCATCCCGCCGTATGAGGCGCCGACAAAGGCATGTATCGCTTCGATCTCAAGGTGATCCATGACGAGATGCAACAATTTGGCTTGATCGAAGGTGGATACGCTCGGAAATGCCAAAGAGTCCTTAGGACCGGTCGTGTGACCACTGCCCCCGAGATAATCGAACGAGAGTATTCGGTATCGATCTGATGGGATCGGCGCGCCGGGTCCAACCATGGTGTTCCACCAGCCATTCGCGGGCTCACGCGAATCGCAGACGACGCGATGCGCCGAGATGCCACCAAGGGCTACCAAGATGGGATGGTTTGGATTACCGACGCAGCGCCACCCGATATCGAGCGAGTCGAGCTGCCCGCCGTGATGCAAGCGGAACGGCTTGCCGAGGGACAAGACGCCTTCACGAACCTGATAGGAGATTTGGGACGACATGTTCGAGTGGTATTCCGGTAGCTCTCGCTCACACCGATCAACCCGCTCGACGAGTGCCCGCGCCTGGCGGGGACCGACACCCATCTCCTTGCGGAGCCATGCCGGCACTCATCTGACCGCAGTTCTGGCCTGCAGCAGGAGTTGGCACCTTCACGGTGTGGTTGGCACCGTTGGTTGCCCCGGCTTCGTCGGGCCTGTCCCTCTGCCGGTCTCGATGAGGCGGGGGATGGTAAGTGGCCGACACGAGGGGCGTCAAGTTCGTCCTTGATGTGGCGGCCAGTTTGTTCTATGGTACTAACACGTTAATACATTCAAACGGTTCCCATGAAACCCCACCCCACGGTCACGCCCCGCCAGGAGGCGCGCGCTGAGAAGCACCTCTACCAAGCGATTCTGACCCTCAAGTCAGTCGACGAGTGCCGCGCGTTCTTTCGCGACCTGTGCACCCCGGCCGAGCTCGAAGCGATGTCGGATCGATGGGCCGTCGTCGAATGGCTAGAGCGTGGTGTTCCTTACCGGGAAATTCACAAACACACGGGTGTCAGTGTGACCACGATCGCGCGTGTCGCGCGCTATGTGGGTTACGGTAACGGCGGCTACGAACTAGCCCGGCAACGTTTGCAGGAGAATCGATGATGTCCGCGGCCGACCCTAATCGTTTGAAGCTGGCCGTCCAGAAGTCCGGTCGCCTCACCGATCATTCGACTGATCTTCTCGTACGCTGCGGACTCAAATTCTCTCGAGGCAAGGATCAACTCGTCGGCTTCGGCGAGAACATGCCGCTCGATCTACTTTTCGTCCGCGACGACGATATTCCGGATCTGGTCGAAGAGGATGTCTGCGATCTCGGCTTGGTCGGGCTCAACGTACTCGAAGAGAAACGCCTCGAATGGATTGCACGCGGGCACGAGCCGAAGTTCACCATCTTGCGTCCGCTTGACTTTGGAAGGTGTCGGCTCGCCATCGCGATACCCGAAGAGATGGCGTGGACAGGTGTCGCCTCGCTGCAAGGCAAACGCATCGCGACGACCTACCCTTACGTGCTTGGACGCTTCTTGCGTGAGCAAGGCGTCGAAGCGGATATCGTCACCCTCTCCGGTGCGGTCGAGATTGCGCCGCGCCTCGGGCGCGCTGACGCCATCTGCGATCTCGTATCGACGGGTTCTACTCTATTGGCCAATCGACTGCGCGAAGTGCAAACCGTACTCGAGAGCCAAGTCGTGCTGATCCGCACGCCCGTCGCCATCGACCCCATCAAGACCGAATGGGTCGAGCGTTTGCTGATGCGCATCGATGGCGTACAACAAGTTCGCGAGAGCAAATACATCATGCTGCACGCACCGCGCAGCGCTCTGCCGGCGATTCGCCAACTGCTGCCGGGCAGCGAATCACCGACCATCATTCCGCTCGAAGGGCATCCAGATCGCGTCGCCGTCCATGCGGTCTGTCGCGAAAATGTCTTCTGGGAGACGTTGGAAAGCCTAAAAGCGGCAGGCGCAAGTGCCTTGCTGGTGTTACCGGTCGAGAAGATGCTCGCATGATGTTGCCGATACTCGATTACAGCGCGCTCGATGAAGACGCACGGCGCCGAGCCCTGTCCCGTCCGGCAGTCGCCGAGCGGGAACAGCTGGTTGCTCTGGTGCGCGAGACGGTGGCGCGAGTGCGAGCCGAAGGCGATCAGGCCGTGCTCGACTATGCGCGACGATTCGATGGTGGCGAACCGGAATCACTGCGCGTGCCGCTCGAAGATCTCGATGCCGCGTTAGGGTCACTGGCGCCGACCGAGCGACAAGCTCTAGAACGCGCGCTAGACAACGTTCGGCGTTTCCACGCCGCACAGCTGCCAACGCCGTTATCGATCGAGACCTCACCCGGTGTGCGATGTGAGCGCGTCACACGACCGATCCACTCGGTTGGCCTGTATGTGCCAGGTGGTTCGGCGCCTTTGCCATCGGCGTTGATCATGTCGGCGGTGCCAGCCGAGTTGGCGGGTTGTTCGCGCCGTGTGCTTTGCACTCCCGCCACTCGCGGCAAACCAATACACCGATCAATACTCGCGACCGCACGTTTACTCGGAATCACCGAAGTATTCGCTGCGGGTGGTGCGCAAGCCATTGCGGCCATGGCTTATGGCACCGAAACCATCCCCAAGGTCGACAAAATCGTCGGCCCCGGTTCTGCCTGGGTCACGGCGGCCAAGCAAATCGTCGCCGAAGACGCCGCCGGCGCGGCACTCGATTTGCCTGCCGGCCCCTCCGAAGTTCTGGTGATCGCTGACGAGGCCGCGAATCCCGCCTTCGTCGCGGCAGATCTGCTCGCGCAGGCCGAGCATGATCCCCTGTCGCAGTCGATTTTGCTCACCACATCCAAAGAATTGGCTGCTGCGGTTCGCACGAGCGCACTCGCACAACTGCCCAAACTCTCGCGGCGTGACATTCTCGAGCAGTCTCTGCAACGTAGTTGCTTGATCGTCGTCAGCGACCTCGCGACTGCCTTGCGCATCTCAAATGACTACGCGCCGGAGCACTTGATCCTGCAACTGCAGAACGCTCGTCAGCACCTGCCAGCGATCACCTCGGCAGGGTCGATATTCTTAGGCGCCTGGAGCCCTGAGCCCATGGGTGATTACTGCTCGGGTACCAATCACGTTCTGCCGACCTACGGATATGCGCGCGCTTACAGTGGGCTATCGGTACACGATTTCCTCAAGCGCATCACGGTTCAGGAGCTGACACCCGATGGACTGCGCGACCTCGGCCCAACGGCCAGCGTGCTGGCGGGAATCGAGGGGCTCGATGCGCACGCGCTCGCTGTCGATTTGCGGTTGGCTGCGCTATGACGACCAGCGAGGTCGATGCCGTGCTGTCTTTGGCGCGCGAGGATATCCGCGCGCTCAAAGCCTATGAACACGCATCGTGGCGACCCGAGCTCGAGCGACTGCATGCCAACGAATCACCGTGGCCGCCTCTCTCATCGAACGATGGCCTTGCCCGCCATCACTACCCCGAGCCGCAACCCGCCGAACTGGTTGCCGCGATGGCGGCCTATTACGGCGTCGCCGCAGAGCAGATTCTCGTCGGACGCGGTAGCGATGAAGGCATCGATCTTTTGACGCGGGCGTTTTGTCGCGCCGAACATGACGCGGTCGTCGTCTGTCCGCCGACTTTCGGCATGTATGCCGTCGCAGCGGCGATTCAGGGCGCACGCACCGTCTCCATCCCCTTGCGAGACGATTGCCAACTCGATGTCACTGCGATCGTGGCGGCGCTGCAATCGCCGAGCTCTAACCCGCCGAAGTTGATTTGGTTGTGCTCGCCAAACAATCCCACGGGCACCCGCGTGGCGCGTTGCGACATCGAGCAGGTCATCCAGGCGGCGCGCGGACGCGCGGTTGTCATCGTCGATGAGGCTTATGCCGAGTTTTCGACGGACGCCTCTTGGATCGCCTCGCTCGCCGCGCATCCGCACCTGGTCGTGCTTCGAACACTCTCCAAAGCCCATGGGCTCGCTGGCTTACGCCTAGGCGCCGTCATCGCGCATCGCGCCGTGATTCAATTGCTACGCAAGATCATTCCGCCCTATGCGCTGCCGTACGACAGTGCGCGCTTAGGTACGATCGCAATGCAAGCACCGGCGCTCGCCGTCACTCGCGAACGTATCGATATGCTGCTACTCGAGCGCGAACGACTGCGAGCGGCTTTGTCGGCGAGCCCCTTGTTGAAGCGTATTTGGCCAAGCGAGGCGAACTTCCTACTCGTAGAGGCACACGACGGCCAGCTCGTACTCGATCGCTTGGCGGCCGTCGGTCTGATCGTGCGCGATTTTCGCGGCAAGAGCGGCCTTGGTGAGGCGATCCGAATCACGGTCGGAACGCCCGAACAAAACGATCGCATCATTCGGAGTTTGTCATGAAGGTCCTATTCGTCGATCGCGACGGAACCTTGGTCGAGGAGCCACCTGATGAGCAGGTGGACTCGCTCGAAAAAATCCGCTTCCTACCCGGTGTATTCGCGGCACTCAATGAATTGCAGTCGGCCGGCTTTGGCCTCGCGATGGTCACCAACCAAGACGGACTCGGTACCGCCTCGTTCCCAACCGAAGACTTCGAACGCCCACAGCAATTCATCCTCGAGGCCTTTGCGAGCCAAGGCATCCACTTCGAGGCCATCTTCGTTTGCCCGCATAAGCCCGCGGATGGTTGCGCTTGTCGCAAGCCCTCAACCAAGCTCGTCGATCAATGGGTGCGCGATAATGCTGTCGATCTGTCACAGAGCGCCATGATCGGCGATCGACAAACCGATCTCGATTTCGCTCGCAACTTAGGGATCAAGGGGCTGAAGGTGCTCACCACCGGCGAGGCGGATCACACTTGGCCCGCCATCGTGAAGGAGCTCACCGCTCGGCGCGCGACGATCCATCGCAAGACGCGCGAAACCGACATTCTGGTCAAGGTCGATCTCGATGCCGAGGGGCCGATCAGCGCCAAGACGGGCGTCGGGTTCTTTGACCATATGTTGGAACAGCTCGGCAAGCATGGCGGATTTTCTCTGACGCTGGAGTGTCTTGGCGATCTGCACATCGACGAGCACCACACCATCGAAGATTGTGCGATTGCGCTTGGCGAAGCGCTGAAAGCGGCACTGGGCGATAAGCGTGGCTTGCACCGCTACGGATTCCTACTGCCGATGGATGAGGCGCGAGCGCAGGTGGCAATCGATTTGTCAGGTCGTGCTTACTCCGTGTTCGAGGGACGATTCGGTCGCGAGCAAGTCGGAACGATGCCAACAGAACTCGTGCCGCACTTCTTCCGCTCGCTGGCTGACAGTGTCGGCGCTGCGATTCATGTCTCGGTGGTCGGCGACAATACCCACCACATGATCGAGGCCTGCTTCAAAGGGGTCGGCCGCGCGCTACGCGAGGCGTTCCGTCGCGAGGGCCACGATTTGCCATCGACCAAAGGCACACTCTGAGCAACACCATGAGTACCGTCGTCATCGACTCAGGTGGGGCCAATCTCGCCTCCTTGCGATACGCACTGCAACGGCTCGGCGCGGAGGTCACGGTGAGTCTCGATCCCGCCGTTATCGAGCAGGCTGATCGTGTGTTGCTCCCCGGCGTTGGCGCAGCTGGCGCTGCGATGCAGCGACTGCAAGCCGCCGGGATTGTGCCGATCTTGCGCGAGTTGCGGAAACCGTTGTTAGGCATTTGCCTCGGCATGCAATTGTTGTTCGAGTACTCCGCCGAGGACGATACCGCGACGCTCGGTCTGTTAACCGGTCGCGTCGAACGACTGCCCGCGACACCCGAACTGCCCGCACCGCACATGGGCTGGAATACTCTGACGGCCCTAGGTGCCGAGCCACTGCTGCACGGGCTGCAATCCACCGATCGTTGTTATTTTGTGCATGGCTACTTTGCATCTGGCGCGCTACCCGATGTTGTTGCGACGAGCGACTACGGACGCTCGATTGCGGCGGTCGTACGACGCGGCCATATTGCGGGCGTGCAGTTCCATCCCGAGCGCTCCGGCGCTGTCGGCGCGGCTATTTTGCGTAACTTTCTGAATTCATGAGATCGAGTGCGACATGTTGTTGATCCCCTCCATCGATGTCCGCGGCGGTCACTGCGTTCGATTGTTCAAAGGCGACTTTTCGGCTGAGACGATTTATGCGAATTCACCGCTCGAGGTTGCGCGGGACTACGCGGCTCGCGGCGCACGCTGGTTGCACCTCGTCGATCTCGATGGCGCACGCGATGGCGAGCTCACCAATCGTGCGGCGTTGAGGGAGATGACTGCCGTTGCTGGCCTGTCGGTGCAAGTCGGTGGCGGCGTTCGTCAACGTGCCATCGTCGACGAACTGCTCTCACTCGGCGTTGCGCGCGTGGTCGTCGGAAGCGCGGCGGTCGAACAACCCGATGAAGTCGCGGCATGGTTGCGCGACTATGGTCCGGAGCGTGTGTGCCTCGCCTTCGATGTGCGCCTCGATAGCACCGGTGTGCCGCAATTGCAGACACGCGGTTGGCGCGAAGCGACGAGCGTGAGTCTCTTTGATGCGGTTGAACGTTACGCACAGCATGGGTTACGCCACGTCTTGTGCACCGACATCGATCGCGACGGCGCGCTCGCTGGACCGAATTTGGCGCTCTACCGAAGCTGCGTCGCAGGTTTCCCGACGATCGCCTGGCAGGCCTCTGGTGGCGTGCGCGACAATGCCGACCTGCAAGCGCTCT
>Ga0169931_10012675_pt1 | contig 11649 bp, 12 predicted proteins | sample Kivu_15m_20L_FD_129675 | JGI IMG/M metagenome (GOLD analysis project Ga0169931, IMG submission 129675) | Freshwater microbial communities from Lake Kivu, Western Province, Rwanda to study Microbial Dark Matter (Phase II) - Kivu_15m_20L... | ecosystem: Environmental > Aquatic > Freshwater > Lake... | reverse complement strand
TGTCCTGCATTGTTGCCGCCTTGATAGCGGACTACATATTTGACTCGATCACCGAGAAGATCTGTGGCTTTTCCCTTGCCCTCATCGCCCCATTGAGCACCAAGTAAAACAATGGCTGGCAAGTTGTTTCTCCTAAACTCCCTGATAAGTCTAACATTACGGAAAACCAACGCCGCTCGAGACGAGAAACTTGGCTCACTTAAAGTATTATAATTAACAGGTGGCAACAAGAGATCCTGAGTTGGGGTTCGAGAAACAATTAAATTCCTATTCAAGGGTCTTGGTTGTAAATCCCCTAAATACTTACTGGTCCTATCAGCTAACTTCTGAACTAGCTCTAAGATCCCGCGAGTTTACAACTAATGTTCGCTGGTTAAATGTTGGACCAAAAACACCGCGTGAATATGAAATAAATTTAGGTGATCATTATTCAACCTTAAAACATAGGATGGTACATAGACGAATTGCGCATCTGCTGAGCCAAAGCGGGATATCGGCAAGTAAAAACCTGCTAAAACAAAATCATTCCAGGTTCTCAACTCAGCTTAAAAGTATTGACGAATTGGGGCACATTCAGTTTAATCAAATTCCTCTAGGAAGAATGATATTTTCGGCAATTGCATCAAGCTTAAAAAGTACAGCATTCGAATTAAAGGATGTATATGGTCAAATTGATTTCTTTATGTGGCACGCACATGAGTGTTACTCAGTCATTAGCAAGGAAATAGAGGAATTCAAACCAGATCTCATATTGACTACCAATGACAGGCTTATCGGTTCTGCCATGTCTCTTGCCCTAGCCAAGCAAAATAGAATTAATAGATCACTAGCCTATTGGGGACACAGCACTGATCACATCGAAGACTATGCTGAATCACTTTACAGCGGATATGAGTGGGAATCTAAGATTTTGGAACACTGGAAAAAAACTAGAAACATTGAATACAACCAAGCCATGACTAAAGCGCAAAATGATTTAGAACAATTACGCAGGGGTCCGAACGCCGATTCTGCAAAGTACCTAAGTACACAGATTAAAGGAACTTCGGTCGATATGGACTCTGGCTTTTGTGTCTTTTACGCTCAAAGTGAGCATGAACACTCAGGACATCTGATTACAAATCCACTTGAAAGATTTGCAAACCAATATGAAGCCTTCAATGCACTTCAAAAAGTTTGCAAAGAGCTAGAAATGCCACTTTTTCTCAAATTTCATCCTCGACGAGTCGATGAAGTAAATGTTTTTGATCGAAAGAGGCTTGACTGGGAAAACTTGAAGTCAAATGACATAGTGCAAGTCATTGAAGAGGAATCTTCAATAGATACTTATGAGTTAATTTCTAAAGCCAAATACAACTTTGTGTGGTCATCATCTGTCGGCTTAGAGTGTATATCTAGAGGAATCGCGCCTGTAATTCTTGGATTTCCTAATTGGCTAAACCTTGGATGGAAAATACATGCTTGGAATGAAGAGTCCATAAAGCAGAAACTTTTGACAACATCCACGGAGTTTGATCCTGAAAAGCTCTTACCATATTTTTACTATTTGAATAGCTTTGGATCTGGCTGTCGATTCTCTGATCGAAGATCAATCTGGAATTACAAGGGAAGCGTGGTGGAGTTGTGGGCACTTACTCCTCTTGGAAAGTTATCAAATGTTTTTGGAAGGTTCTTAATATTTATTGAAAAAGTGGTATACGGGAGTAAAAAAAGCCTTTTTGGGTAAGTTGATGCTTTTTTATGACCTTAAAAACATTTGAAGTATATCTTTGATTAATTATCAAGAAAATTTGCAATTCTTCCTATTGTTCTGCGTCTAGACGCTTGAGCTAGTTCAAAGCTAAGTCTGAACTGAAAACATTTTGTGCAAGAAATTTACTACCTGCAATAGATAAATGGTGGTCATCGGAATAGAGTAAAAACATGTCTTCATCAAAGACGCGGCATCTAATTTTATCACAAAAGAATTTTTCAGTGTGTATGACGGGTATCTTGGCATTTATCAATTCTTCAGTTGATATACCTGGTCTCTGTTGGAATTCAGATTTTTTTAGCGAGCATATGTTTACTCTTACTCTTAGGGGCCTTATGACACATTTCGATGCATCCGCTTGTAACTCGGGTGTTGGCGTTAAAAGCATTGGCTTTTTCCCAATTCTGGAGAGATGCGTTACGCCCTGAAGGACCGCATCATTAAACTCTTCTTTTGAAACGGTACTCAGAAATACTTTTTTGCTACCCGATTTTGGCTCTGATCCAGATATATATAAAGCGGCTCTAGATATCAAAATTACTCCAACTATTGACTGTCTATTTTCAATTATTTCTAATTGTTGCTGGGTTCGTTCATTGCATAATAACTTTTTTGATATTGCTAAATATGGCGGGCAACCGCTGTTAGCAATCAATATGGTGTTGTAACCTTTTGCATCTAGAATTTCTGAGATCCCTGGGTATGCAGTGTGAGCATGCGAATCGCCAATTAGAGCGACCCATTTGCCATGCCCACCATTATTGGCCCTACAGTAATTGATTTCTAAAGATACAATACCAATAAATTGAATGCACTCTTTGTCGATCGGTTGTGTCCGTGATAACTGCATTAAATTAAACTCAAAAGAGGTAATGTGAGATCTCTGGGGTATTCCTTCAAGTCTAAACACAACTAGACTTACAATGAAAACTATTGACGAGATTAAGCTTATAAATTTTAAGCTAAGCAAGGGATGTTTTCTACCCTCTCTAAATGGCATTTCGACCAAAAAATAAGATATGAAAGAGAGTGCAATTGTCAGCATAATACAGATGAGGAGATCAATTATTGTTAGACTTTCCGATTTGACAATGCTAAAAAACGAAATTATTGGCCAGTGAAAGAGATAAATAGAAAAACTCATTTTTCCTAAATACCGTGAAATCTGATGATTGAGTAATTTTGCAACTCTTCCTATTGTATCCATTGAATGCATCAAATATGCTGTTATCGCAACTATAAATAAGATGGATAAGTCGATTTCTAAGACTTTTAAAGATTTAAATGTACAAAGTAAAATACCGATGATGAAAATATAATCTCGAACTAACTGTTGCACCAAAAAGCTACTGCAAAATTTTTTTATACGGTAATTATTTTGACTCTCCAATTTTTCTTTATTGCGTCGCGCAAGCAGTGACCCTACTAAAATTTCCCAGAACCGACTGATAGGAGAATAAAAAGCCAACGATGTGTTTATTTGTTGAAAAAATATCCACAAACTAAAAGAAATACAGAAGCAAATCACTAGTAGGCCATTAATTGAGATTTTTCTTTTTAAGAATGTGGAAGCGACCAATAATAATGGCAGAAAAATGTAGAATTGTCCTTCAACGCCCAAGCTCCAAAAGTGAATTAAAGGTAGCGTTGACACATCTTTGCTAAAATAGTCTATATCTCGATACGCTAACCCATTCGTAATGAATACCATTGAAGCAAGTGAATATCTACTTAGATTTCTAAATTCTTCTGAAAATAGAAGAAAGTAAGCCACAAACATAGTCATTACTAAGAGGAAAATTATCGCAGGTAGTAGTCGTCTTGCTCTTCTATCAAGAAAATACTTAATATCGTTTACACTTATCTCATCTCGCATAAAGAAAGACCTTGTAATTACAAACCCTGAAATTACAAAGAAAATGTCCACACCTAAGTAACCACTACGTATATATCCTGGAAAATAATGAAAACCTAGAACAACAAGCACAGCCACTGCTCGCAAACCGTCTAATTGCGATAGATACGAGCTCTTTGTTCTCAAGCAAACTTCTCTCTACTATACCTTCGAATATCTAATTGCATTCTTCCCGTTTACTATACCCGATAGAGTCATGATCTTGTTGGAGTAACCTGAATGCCTCGCAACTCTCACTTAAATCTTCAATCTAATAACCCATGCAGTTCTTTGCCTTAGACTGAAAATGAGTCAACTCGAAGTTTCTAGACTTAAAATCGTAATAAACCAGCCTTTGCTTTTATCAATCCAAAACAACTACGATTTGTATTACTTGAGTTTTTGTTAGAAACTTTTGAAGCACAAACTCCAAAACTTCAAATTCTGCTGATCGATAATTCATCTGAATTCAGTCAAGTAGACCTATGGTATTCAATCAAGTTGTTCATCCCAAAGTAGAAAATCGGAATAATACAGCTTTCGTAGTACAAGACTATATTTTTGATGCAAGCTAGACTTAGTTAAATGGTAGATAGCTAAGTAAAATGTGAATATTCTAGATATAAAAGTGAAAAAACTTGCTAACTGGTGTAATGTGCTCAATGTGGAATCTGAACCTATCGAACTTATTATTGAATCGTCATCGCAATTGAGTTACCGTGACCAGGCAGCTATCAGACAATTCCATAGAGCCCTTTGTGTCGCAATTGATTTAGCCGCTAATTCGAAATTTTGGACAGGAACTGTTGCAGAAATTGGATCGGGATTTACGGCCTCACTTCTGCGCAGATTTGCTGAACGTGGCTTGATTTCTGAAATCCATACTATTGATGCAAATTCTAATTCGCTAAGCATAAATAGTCGTGGAGTTTTGCGTGACTCGTACCTCGGTAAAACCAGTGGTAGCTATTTATTAGAGTTCCATAAATTTGTAACAACTTCAATTGAAGATGTGAATCGTCTTTATTCACGGAGTGCATTGAGCGAACTTGGAGTTGATGATCCCTGGCAGGCTTTGCCTAGGTTTATGAATTTGAATTTTGATTCGAGAAACTTTCTTCATCTTTCATCTCACATTACAGAATTCGGAACACTCAAATTTGAATCTGATTTCAATAATCTACTCGATACACCTATATATAAATACTTCTTAGAATGCAATAGCGAAGAAAGGAAAATGCTAATTCATGCACCTAAGAATTCTTTAGAGCAGTTTCAGTCTCTCCTTGTTTCAAAGAACCCAGACATTTTGATTCTTGATGGAGGGGAAATATCAGCGCTATCAGATTTTCTTACTGCGTACCCGTTAATGAAGCCAGGTTCTATCATAATCTTGCACGACATTATTTTTCCTAAGAGCATTAAGAATTGGTTGTCAACTCATATATTGCTTGGACTTGATAATTGGAGGGTAATTGATCTGGACTTTTCAACGGCTCAAGGCATTTGCTTTGCCGTAAAAAATAATTAAGAAAGATATTTCTGGGTTTCTAAGTCATTCTTGAGCAACTCTTCAACTATTGCTACGTCTTTTTTGGTGTCAACTGGATGTGTGGTGTGATTTATTTCTACAAGATGAACTGATTTTCCATTCTCAAGAAATCTAAGCATGTCGATAGATTCAGATCTCTCCAGCTCAGATTCTCGAGTTTCAACAAAGTTCAATATTGAAGCAGAATGAAATCCAATAACACAAACTTGCTTGAAAGTACAAGGAGATGCTGAAGAGGCTGATAAAGGTCTCCCTATAGGGTATCGGCTCATATAAAGTGCACGACTTTGCAAGTCTTTTGTCACTTTAATACAATTTGGATCTTCAAGATTCTCTGGCGTTGTAGCTGCTACTAAATTTACTACAGAGGGTTCTTTCAATGAGTCAAGAGTGTATCTCATTTGATTTAGCATTTCTATATTTACCAAGGGTTCGTCGCCTTGAACCATAATGATCTTCTCATATTCACTATTCTCCCTGAGTATCACGGAATATGCTTCGGCAACTCGCTCTGTAGCTCTGATGTGATTAGAACTAGTAAAAATCACCTTGCCACCAGCATTACTCACAATTCTTGCAATTTCCTCATCGCACGTAGCAATGTAGCAATGATTCTTAAAGTCTCCTTTATTGCATCGATACCAGATATGAAGAATCATTTCTAGCCCCATCAGTTTATATAAGGGCTTTCCAGGAAATCTTGAACTTGCCATTCTCGCAGGAATAATTACGCAAGTGTCACTCAATTTTCACTCCTTTGCGTCAACTTAAGCACTTGAGCCCAGTGTACAATCGACTATGGGGTTTCCGTTACCAAAAAATAAAGTTTCCCCTGAAGATATTTTTGATCTTCTTAATCGAAGTGAAGGTAGCAAGATTTTGATGGTAGGGGGCAAGAGCATTGAAAAGTGGATTTTATCGACTTTGTCTACGATGACATTTGCGCCGAATACAGGCACAAAAGAGGTATGGCTGGCTGACGAAAGAATAACAAAAGACACCTCGCTTAGAAACGAGACGTCTTTAAGAAGAATTCTCCCACCGCAATTTATTCTAAAAGATTTTTATTCTCCAAAAACGTCAGTTATAAGCTCAAATCTTTTTGATGAATGGGATTCAAATTTCTTGAAGTTAGAAATACTCGATTTAGCGATATTTGCGATGGGAAGAGATGGGCACATAGCTTCACTCTTGGATGTGGCAGCTACAAAGGTTGGAAAAAATATTCAAATCTTGAAGATTCCGACTGAGCCATTCTGGCGCGTTTCCGTAACATTGGATTATGTGGATAGGGTCAAAGAGAAAGTACTACTTGTTCAAAATAATAGGCTTGACAAGTTTAGAGAGCTTTACGAATCGAATTCTTACTATGGAATGGTCTTACAAAAATTTTCAAAATCTGAGATACTAAACGTTCTATGAATAAAAACGTAATCTTAGTCAGGACCCGATCTTTTGCCTCAATTGATTATCTAGAGAATTCCTTAAAAACAATAAAAAAAAATCAATTTCAAATTATTGAAAATGTAAAATCTCACTTCGACTTACAAATGAATGTTAAGAAGAGTGTAATCGGAATCGTCGCTGGAGTAGAGCAATATGATGTTTATGAGATATTAACCTTTCCCAATTTGTTAGTCATCTCGAGAGTTGGCGTAGGACTAGATTCTGTAGACTTAGGATGCGCCAGATCCCAAAACATCACTATCAGAGTAACGGAGTCTTCAGCACCTACGGAAGCTGTAGCTGAATTCACGCTATTATGCATCCTTGATGGCTTACGCAATCTATCGACGAATTCTGAGAAAACTAAAAGGAAAAGTTGGTCACCAGTTGTTGGCCGGGAGCTGTCTGAGATATGTGTTGGACTTGTAGGATTAGGTCGGATTGGCAGTCGAGTTGCCGAAATATTAACTTATTTTGGAGCACGAGTTATTGTTTGCGACCCCATTGCAAACAATTCGAAATATGAATTTGTAACTATGAGTACTCTCTTTAAACAATCAGATGTAGTTTCAATTCATATCCCTATGAATGACGACAATAGGAACGTAGTCGATTTGGAACTATTGAGAACACTAAAACACAATGCGATTTTTATAAACACTTCTCGTGGAAGTATTGTAAACGAGCGAGATATTGAGCAGATACTACTTGAAAAAAACATAAAAGCCTATTTAGATGTATTCGTGACAGAGCCTTATGTTGGCCCCCTGCTTGATTCACCTAACGTGATTCCTACATCTCATATCGCTGGGCGAACAATGTCAAATAGGATAAAAATGGAGCGAGAAGCGATAGATAATCTAGTTGAAGAGTTAAGAAAGAAGGGTTTTTAGAAATGAAAAAGGAGAGGGTTTTAATATTTGGAGGCAGTGGTTTCCTAGGTAAAGCTGCGGCTGAAGAATTTTCAAGTAGAGGACACCTCGTTTATATTCTAGATAAAGTATCGCCAAAAGAAATAACAAGTGTAATTGCTTTCGTTGAATGTGATATAGCAAACCCGAACTCCTACTCAAAATATTTGAGGAAGGGTGACATTGTGTTAAATATGGCAGGGATAAGTGACATAGAGGAATCTCAGAATGAACCTCTTAGCACCTTGGAGATTAATGTCACGGCTAATTTTCAATTGTTGATTCAGTCTATGGTCTCTGGTGCCAGTAAATTTATATTTGCTAGTTCTATGTATGCAAATTCTTCTTGCTCGACATTCTATGCTGCCAGCAAGAAATCAGCAGAATTATTTATGCGTGCATTTCACTTTCAAAATCCTGATTTTCCAATCGCGATTCTCAGGTTTGGTTCTCTTTATGGACCTGGTTCTGATGACCGAAATGGAATTTTTCGTATCTTATCTAGGGCAATTCAAAGCAAGAAAATCGTCATAGAGGGATCCCCCGAAAGCACTCGGCAGTACATTTACATCTCCGATGCTGTAAGAGCTTGCTACGATATAGCAGCGTCTCTCAAAGATTTGAAAGTTTACAATATAGTTGGAGAGCAGCGTATATCGAGTATGTTAGTTTCACAAATCTTACAAGATTTGTTCAATTTCAGGGAAAAGCCAAGATTTGTTAAGAGTAGATTTGGACACTACAGACATAGTGTTTATGGGTACGAGCTTACTGATTTGGATTATCGAGCTAAAGAATTTACTAATTTCGAAAGTGGAATTATTGCCACTTCAGAGTTCATAATTAAGAATAAAGACAGGAGTTGTGGTGATTCCTAAGGGGATTAGTGTCAAGTTATTAATTCTCGACTTTGATGGAGTTTTGGTAGAAAGCGTAAAATTAAAACAGAAAGTGTTTGCTGAAGTTTTCTCAACGTTGCTTAATGACAAAATTGCAAAAGATGCAATTGACTTTTCTCTAAAATTTGATTCTTTATCAAGATATATAAAATTCAAATTTGCAATCTCCATTCAGAAATCTAATGATTCAGATAAGCTTAGTGTTTAGAACTTAGACGATAAGTTCAACGAGATAATGGAAAAACAAAGACACGATATATGTGAGGTTGATGGAGCCTCAGAATTATTGTGTTTTTTGAATGGGAAAATTCCGATTCACATTTGTTCTTCTGCTCCTAAAGATGAAATTTTAGGACTATTAAGGAAGTTTTCTTGGGAAAGTTTCATAAAAGAGATACATTCCACGTCAAACAAGACTGACACAATTAATGGAATCCTTGTATACTTGAAACTTGAGCCACATGACATTGTATTCGTTGGCGATGGTGAGTATGATGAAATGGCAGCGACTCAAAATGGAATTTGGTTTATCCCTAGATTAGGGAGTGGAAACAACTATGCGACCGAATTAAATTCAGTCAAAAATATGTATGAGTTGATTTCAATTCTGATGTTAGACTATGCATTATGACGCGCCAAAAACTTGAATCTAAAATATCTCAATCATCACTTCTGGGTTCTTGGGTTCAGATGGACTCCTTGGATTCTGCTGAGATTTTAGCACGTTTAAATTATGACTTCGTAGTCCTTGATTTCGAGCACTCGAACATCGGCTTGCACCGTGTTCGAGACTTTGTATTGAGAGTTGCGAGATATGAATGTTCACCTTGGGTCAGAATCCCAAATGCGGACAGTACTTTAGCAAACTTATTTTTAGACCTCGGGATCGAAGGTATTGTGGTGGCAAATGTCGAGGAACCCAGCGAACTTGAAAGGTTTTTGAATGATGTTTCGTGGTCTCCGATAGGTTCTCGTGGTGTCTCCCTAAATATTGAAAATGACTTTGGTGAAACCCTGGTTGAATATGGAAACAGGGCGAAATTTCCTATAGTAGTCCCATTGATCGAAAACACGCGGGCACTATTGAATATTGATAAGTTTTTGGAGTTGAATCTTTTCGGAGTTTTGATTGGCATGTATGACTTGAGCAAGAGTTTTGGAGATCCCGGCAATATATCTTCAATAGAAGTTGTTAATGCTATCTCTCTAATTTCTAAACATGCAAAGACTGCGGGATTACCTTGGGGCATACATATAGCAAATCCAAATCTGAATGAACTACAACGATTGAGAGAGCTAGGTGCGCAACTTATTGCTTATGGAATGGATAGTACTTTCTTATGGCACGCCGCCAAGCTCGGTAGACTAGCATCTAATGATTAAAATATACGTCTATAGAGTGCTGAAATTCAGCTAAAGATGAGTTTGAAATCAACTTTTTGAGTTTTGAATTAGCTAAATCTCTCGATTCATAATGGTTAGCTACTCCACGATTACCCTTTGCCATTATTGTTCTCCATGACTTCACTAATAATAATTTTTTTAGTCTTTTCTTTGTCTTGATATTATTGCCATGGTTTAAGTTGAGAAAAGTACTGCAGTCATCAGCAACTTTTATCGGATTTCTAACAAGTTCATCAAAGTTAATTAAGGCATAATTCATCTTGTTTGACTTACCTAGGTATTCGTTTTGCATTTTCAAGTTTCTTGCTATCCCAAGAACTGCTCGTTCTAGAACACTGACGTTCAAATACTCTTCCTCCCAGTGTTTGGCAAAAAATGGAACTTGTACATTCTCTATTTTCTGGGCAACAGTAAATTCTCCTAAGCGATCGAAATTTCCCAAATAATTTTCCCAATGCTCTAACATAGCGATGGGATTTCGACTCATAACAAAAAACTTAATTCTCTCTCTGAAAACTTCAACAAGTGGGGAAGAGAATGCAGTTAATAGATGTGACATAAATGAGTACCTGCGCCTGTAGAATGACTCGCTCTCGTAAATTGAAAATCCCCCCGGGTTTTGCAAACGCTTTAACACTTCCAAAAAGCCTAAGTGTGGAGCTATGAACGAATCATCTTTAAACCTAAAGTTTGCATTTCTGAGTATTAAACTATTATAAAAGGAGAGGTCGACTTCCCTGATTAGCATTTTGAAAGTTGTCTCTTTGTTTATTTTCTCTAGATAATTCAGGTGGCAAAGCTCTTCTATTCGGTAATTTATTTGAAAAGGTTCCACATTATGAAAAGAGTTAATAATGGGACCCAACAATGATTTGCCACTTCCCCATAATCCATCCACACAAATTACCCCAAAACTCGAAGCAATTGGCCTGATTGAAGAAATGCTAATACTTTTCACCAAACGCCCCATCCCCCATTCACTTCTAGGACATGCCCTGTTACGTATCGTGATTGATCGCTTGCCAAAAAAGCCATAGCTCCCTTGAAATCTTCTTGTACGGCCATTCGACCAAGTGGAGTCCTTGATTCATATTTTGTAACAAAAGAATCATCTTGATGATTGAATAAACCTCCCGGTGAAATAGCGTTCACCCGTACGCTTGGAGCCATAGTTGTGGAAAGCCAGCGCGTCAATTGCGTAAGGCCTCCCTTTGAAGCCGCATAGGCTGCAGGATTATTAATTTCGGTTCCTTCATATAGTCGCCAATCGGGGCCATAACTACCATAAATCGAGGTTATATTTATGATATTAGCTCCCTGTGCTTGTTTCATAGTTGGATAAAGAACCTGACATAACTCAAAGACTGCAATCAAATTTACTTCTAATGCTCGATGCCAACTCTCTACAGATTGGTTCTGAAAGGGAACGTTCCAACCTAATAGTTGTGATGAGCCAACAAAAGCAGCATTGTTGACCAGGATACTTAAATTGTAATTAGAATTTGTCACTTGCTCCGCTAGCCTTAACCTCTGACTCTGTTTCTCCAAATCACATTGTATAACTTTTAACGATGTACCCCAGTCATTTTCTAGCCTTTTAGCTAAACCTTCTAGATTTGATTTAGGAAGATCAACTAAAATCAAGTCTGCACCAAGTTCAGCTAAGGTCTCTGCAAATATTTGGCCTAGTCCTCCTGCTGCACCCGTTATTAGACCTTGCCTTCCTTTTAAATTACTTAGTTCTCGTAAGGTTCTCATCAAAATTCCTTTCTAGTATTCAGCAAAAACTC
>Ga0169931_10012674_pt1 | contig 11649 bp, 8 predicted proteins | sample Kivu_15m_20L_FD_129675 | JGI IMG/M metagenome (GOLD analysis project Ga0169931, IMG submission 129675) | Freshwater microbial communities from Lake Kivu, Western Province, Rwanda to study Microbial Dark Matter (Phase II) - Kivu_15m_20L... | ecosystem: Environmental > Aquatic > Freshwater > Lake ... | reverse complement strand
GCCCTCCTCGCGCCAGAACCCCTTTATACGGTTTGAGCAGACCAAGCAGCTCTTTCGCCAGGCGGTACACCTGCAGAGCATCGTAAAAGAGTACGACGGCCAGAAGGTACTCGATAAGGTCTCGTTAATGGTGGAGGCCGGTGAGAAGGTTGCCATTGTTGGGCCCAACGGGGCAGGAAAGTCAACCCTGGTAAAGGCGCTGGTCGGCGCAGAGCGTGGCGGAATTGATATTGATGCGGGCCTCGTAAAGTGGGCAGAGAACGCCCAGATTGGCTATATGGCCCAGGATGTCTACCCGCAGTTTGAGCAGGAGACCACGCTCACCACCTGGCTGCGCGCCTATGCCCAAGAGGGCGATGATGATCAGGCCCTGCGCTCCATTCTTGGCCGGCTGCTCTTCTCGGGTGATGAGGTGCATAAGCCTGTCAAGGTGCTCTCCGGTGGAGAGAAACACCGTATGAGCTTTGGCCGCCTGATGCTCGAACGTGCCAATGTCTTGCTATTAGACGAGCCCACCAACCATCTCGATATGGAGTCGATTGAGTCGCTGCAGCTGGCCCTTGAGAAGTATCCCGGCACGCTCTTTGTGGTGTCGCACGACCGCGAGTTCGTTAATGCAGTGGCGACCCGTATTTGGGCCATGCACGGCGATGGCAAGGTTACCGACTTTAAGGGCAGTTACGACGAGTATCTGGCAAGCCTGGGGGTAGAGGCCTAGCTACAACCCGAGGTTCTGGGCCTCACGGGCGCGGTAGAGCATGTCAAGGGTGATCTTCCGTACCTCGATTTTGCTCTGTTCAATATGGGCCGAGAGCAGTCGCTGTGCCTCTTCGCTGCGACGGGCCTCCAAGGCCTTCACGATCAGACCATGCTCGGTATAGGTGGCATCGATGCGGTGTTCTTTGGTGAAGTCGAGTCTCCGCACAATACGGATCTTTTCGGTGATTTCGCGGTGGGTCTTTTCGATCTCTGGATTGCCGGCAAGCGCTACGATCTCATGATGAAACGATTCATCAAGCATTCCGACCTGTCTCGCATCTTTGAGTCGCTCGCCTGGCTTGACGCGCCAGACCTTTGAGAGCGATGCCAGGCCTGGCCGCGCGCCTTCCACGAGACAGATCACGCGAGCCGCAAAGCATTCCAGCAGAATACGAAAGTCGTATAGGGCGTCCAACCGCTCGAACCGAAGGGGAGGGATCATCCATCCCACCTTGGGCTGTGCCTCTACAAAGCCCTCGTGCTGCAGCCGCTGAAGCGCCTGACGCAAGGGGGTTCGGCTTAGCCCTAGTGCCTCGGCGAGTTCGGATTCTGAGAGCCGATCGCCTGGCATAAAACCAAAATCGAAAATTCTCTCTTTGAGGCTGCGATAGGCCTGATCGGCCAGAGACTCACCTGCGGGAGGAATTCTGAGAAGTTTAGGCATAAGAAGACACTCAGATTGTAGTGCCAGACTCTACGAAAGACCGCCAGCCCCCGAAATGGGTGATTTCCAGAGCGTCATCAAGCCCGACTGGCTCGCAGATAAACCCCTTTACCCAGCTGCCATCGCTGAGCTCGATATTTCCGAGTCCCAATGGGTGGGGAATCTGTGAGAGAAATGTGCCAACCGCGCCCAATGGAAAATCGTATACCTCCACCGCAATCGCCGCACCACCCTGCGCAAGTCTTCTGAGACCTGGCTTGGGGGGTACCGATTGTCGAAGCGCATAAAGCGCATAATGTGCCGCGGTCTCGCATCGACTGCGCAGTCTCGCCCCTGCCTTTTCGACCTGCCAGTGCAGGGGCATGCCTTTGAGGTGCGCTCCCACCATGGCAATCGAAATTGTTTCCGAGGGCGGATCCGATGCAGCATTGATTCTCTCTGGCGCATCGACCATCGCGTTTTGAAGATAGCGGCCGAGGGGACACTGCGCGACGCGCTGCCAGTCTTGGCCAATTCCCAGCAGCGCGTAGTCGTGGCCGCCTGGGGCTACCAGGGTGATGCCAAACGGGAGCCCCTGCGAAGTAAATGAGGCAGGCAGGGCGAGCGCAGACCATCCGAGTAGGTTGACAAAGTTGGTGTAGGCCCCGAGCGCCGAGTTGGCAGCAATCGGTTCTTCGCGCAGTCTCTGAAGGCTCGGGAGTTCAGGCGCGGTGGGAAGAAACAGCAGGTCTATATCAGAGAAGATCTGAGCTGCCGAGACCGCAAGCTCCCGCAGTCGGTACTGTGCCTCAAAGGCCTGTTGTGCAGAAAACTGCGCCCCCTTTTGCACGATCGCAGAAACCGTGGGGTCGAGATCTAACCGTTTATCGTCGATGAGTGGTCTGATGACGCTGTAGCGTTCTGCCACCCAAGGCCCGTCATAAAGAAGCGAGGCAATCTCGTGCAGCGGTGCCATGTCGATCTGATGCATCTGCCAGCCGAGTGTCTGCGCTTTTAGTAGTGCTTCTGCGTATGCCTGTTGGTAGTCGCGGGTTGCAAGAATCGGTGCCTTTGGTACCCCAATGCGTACCGGGCTGGGCATGGCCAGCCTCGGGGCTGCCGGGGCTGAGTGAAACTCTGGCTCCTTGGCTCTCGTGGTCTCTGGCGTCTGGGCGGCGCAGAGCACCCGTGTAGCGTCTTGTACGGTAAGGGTAAAAAAGGAGACAACATCGAGCGTCTTGCATGCAGGAAGAACCCCCTGCGTGCTTACCAGCCCTGGTGTTGGCTTGGTACCTACAAGGTTGCAGAATCCTGCGGGTATCCGCCCGGACCCCGCGGTGTCGGTACCCAGCGCAAAACAGACAAGACCCCGTGATACCAGAGAGGCAGACCCCGAGCTCGATCCACCGCTAATGTAGTCTGGGTCAAAGGGGTTGGGAACTGCCCCATAGGGCGATCGGGTTCCTACAAGGCCCGTGGCGAACTGATCGAGATTGGTCTTCGCAAGCAGGATGGCCCCGGCAGCCCGAAGCTGTGCCACAGCGGTTGCGGTGTGGTGGGCAATGTAGCGATACGAAGGGCATGCTGCAGTCGTGGGCCATCCATCGACATCGATGTTGTCTTTGATGGCAAACGGAACCCCAAACAAGGGGAGGCTCTCAGGGCTATGGCCTGCAAGCTGGTCAAGCTGCGCCTGCACCTGCTCCCAGTCCGGAATGAAAATAACGGCTGCATCGCCCTGAGGACCAACCCCTAGAGCACTGAGTCTCTCCCATCGCTCACGAATATGTGCGTGCACCGATAGCCCTGCCGCATAGGCAGACAAGAGATCCGTAATGGTGTGGAGGCTTTTCATTTTGTTGTTTCTTCGAGAAAACGCGGCGCGGCCGCGAGCAGCGTCTTGGTGTAGTCATGTTGTGGGGCATGAAACACCTGACGCGTCGGGCCCGTCTCGACAATGCGACCAGACTGCATGACGATGACACGGTCGCAGAGCAGGCGCACGACTTCGAGGTCATGGCTGACAAAAAGATAGGACATGCCAAGACGTGCCTTAAGGTCTGCAAGCAGGTTGAGAACCACCGCCTGTACCGATACGTCGAGGGCTGCAGTGGGCTCATCGAGAATCAGCAGCTCTGGACGGCTCGCCAAGGCTCGGGCAATGCCCACGCGCGCCTTCTGCCCACCTGACAACTGGTGCGGAAGTCGGCTTAAGAGTTCCGGCTCAAGCCCGACCTGCTCTGCGAGTTTTCGCACCTCTGCGCGAATCTGTTCTCGCGATGAGAGGTTTAGCAGATGGATGAGAGGGTCGGCGATAGACTGCTCTGCCGTCGCCCGAGGGTTTAGGCTCTCGGTGGGGTCTTGGAAGACCATCTGTATCTGGGCCCGCATCGGCGACTGCGTAAACTGATCGCTGCGTATGAGGCTCAGGTCTTTTCCCTTAAACCAGATGCTGCCATCGGTGGGTTCGAGCAGACGCGCGATCATGGCCGAGGTTGTGGACTTGCCGCAGCCAGACTCTCCGACCAGACCCACACTCTCGCCAGAAAATACCTGAAAGCCGATACGGTCGACGGCAAGAAAGGGCGTGGGGTCTTTGCGTTGCAGCCAGTCACGAAACCCACGCGCCCGTGGAAACGACTTGACCAGATCGACCACATCGAGCAGTGGAACCGTTTTTTTCTCTGCACTGGGTTCGATGGCGTTCACCGCAGGCCGTGACGCGCCGTCGTCGGGCAGCAGTTCGCGAAGGCTCTGTGCATGATGCGGTGTTGCCTTTACGAGCTTGCGGGTGTAGGGGTGCTGCGGCCTTAGAAAGAGGTCTTTGGCCAGTCCGGTCTCGACGACGAGGCCGCGCTCCATGACCACAATCGTGTCGCAGTACTCTCCCGCGAGGCCCAGGTCATGGGTAATGAGAATAGAGGCCATGCCACTTTCGCGGGTGAGGTCGCGAATGAGGTCCATGACGGTTCGCTGCGTGGTGACATCCAGCCCCGTGGTGGGCTCATCGGCGATAAGGATCTGGGGCTTGCAGGCCAAGGCCATGGCGATCACGATTCGCTGGCACATGCCGCCAGAGAGTTCGAAGGGATAGGCGTGATACCGCTCCTCAGGGTTGCGAATCTGCACGCGCTTCAGCGCCTCGATAGCCTTATGTCGTGCAGATGCCCTTGTGGCCTGCGCATGTTCAATCAGTACGTCTGAGATCTGCTCCCCTACCGTGCGAATCGGATTCAAGGCCGCCCGTGGGTTTTGAAAGATCATGGAGATCTCGCGCCCGCGCAGCTCGTTCATCACGTCTTCGGGGGCCTGATCCAGTCGAATGCCACCGAAGACCGCAGAGCCCGATGCGATAACGCCTGCCCGGTCGAGAATACGCATGATTGCGTAGGAGGTTACTGACTTACCCGACCCGGACTCGCCTACGATGCCGATGGTCTGCCCTTTGCGCAGCGAAAACGAGACGTCTCTAACGGCATCGACCGTACCTTGGCGCGTACGAAACTGCACCGATAACTGCTGAACCGATAGAAGGGCTGGACTCGACATGGCAAAGGAGCGCAGTGCTCTGACTAGGTTCGTCGGGCGGGATCAACAAGGTCGCGTAGCCCGTCGCCCATGAGGTTGAAGGTGAAGACGGCGATCATCAGTGCCAGCCCCGGAAACAGGGCGAGCCACCATTCGCCAGACACGATATAGCTTGCCCCCTCGGCCACCATGATTCCCCACTCGGGTGTGGGCGGCCGAACGCCAAGACCGATGAATGAAAGCCCTGCCGCATTGAGAATCGCCCAGCCCATGTTGAGCGAGATTTGCACCATCATTGGCGGCAGAATATTAGGCACCACCCGTGCAAACAAAATACGGGCATCGTGATTGCCGGAGAGCTTGGCTGCCAACACCCAGCCTGCGTTTCGCCGAACAGAAACCTCTGCCCGAGCAACGCGTGCGTAAAACGGCAGGTTGATAATGGCCGTCGCAATCACAATGTTTTCAATCGTATTGCCCGAGGCCGCGACGATGCCCATGGCAAGCACAAAGAGTGGAAAGGCCATGATGGTGTCGAGTAGCCGGCCAAGAATACGGTCGGTCCAGCCACCCCAGAATCCGGATACAGCGCCGAGGGCGGTTCCCACAAAAAAAGACAAGGCGACCGCGCTAAATGAGATGAGCAGATCTAGCCGCGTTGCCACGATAACCCGGGAGAAGACATCGCGACCGACCTGATCTGTGCCGAACCAGTGCTGCAGGCTTGGAGGCTTGAGTGCGCCTGTGGCCGCGCTAGCCAAAGGGTCATAGGGCACCAGAGAGGGCCCGAAGATCGCAATCAGCAGCAGGAGCGCAAAGAGGCTAAAGGCCAGCAAAGTTACTGGATTGCTCACCAGCATATATCGAAGATGCTGAAAGAAACTAGCCATCAATCTTCAGCCGAGGGTCAATGAGTGTGTAGGCAATATCAACGCAGAGGTTGAGCACTACAAACAAGACGGCCATGGCCAGTACAAAGCCTTGTACAGCCGCATAGTCGGAGGCAACCAATGCCTCTATGGCATAAGAACCAATACCAGGCCAGCTAAATACCTTTTCAACCAGTACATTGGCCCCCAGCGAAAAAGAAAAGACCATGCCCAGTGTCGTCACCACAGGAAGCAGGGCATTGCGCAGGGCATAACTGAATAGAACTTTTGACGAACGCAGGCCGCAGGCCTTCGCGGTGCGGATAAAGTCCGAGCCCAGGGCCTGCAGCATCGAGGCCCGTGTCATACGCGCCAGCGGGGCCAAGGTAAATAAGGCCAGGGTGATCGACGGCAGTGCGAGCTGCTTTAGGGCAGACCAGGTGGTTTGCCACTCCCCTGCCAAGGGCGCATCAATGAGATAAAACCCGGTGACACGGGGCGGCGGCAGCGAAATAATATCGATTCGGCCCAGGGGCGATGGTGCAATTCCTAACAGATAATAAAAGACATAGACCAAGACCAGGCCGGTAAAGAATGTCGGAAGGCTCACCCCTGCTGTGACAATGAACCTGCAGAGCTGGTCCACCCAGGTGTCTTGCTTTAGCGCAGCCAAAACGCCCAAGGGCACCGCGATCGAAACCGAAAGAACAAGCGCCACCAGGGTCAGTTCAAGCGAGGCAGGTAGTCGCTGCGCCAGATCGGAAAGTACGGGCTGGCCCGTTGACAACGACTGACCAAGGTTGCCGCGCAACAGGTCGGCGAGGTAATCGACAAACTGCACGGGCAAGGGCTGGTCCAGGCCAAGCTTCGCCCGAACCTCTGCAATCGATTCGGTGGTTGCTGCAGGACCCGCAAAGAAGGCGGCCGGATCTCCCGGCAGCGCCCGGGTCATGAGAAAAGTCACCACCAGAATTCCCAACAGGGTTGGCAGTGCCTGACCCAGGCGACTGAGGACTACGATCAAACGAGACATTGTGAACCCGGCCTGTTATGCGTTAGATCTTCAATGACCGGGCATCCACCTGTCGGTGATACCAGAAGGTGTAGCCTGTCAACCGTTGCGCCATCGCAGATTCAAGGGTGGGCTGCCACAGAGGAATTCGCGGCAGGTCTTCGAATGCTTTTTCAATCAACTGGCGAATCTTGGGTGCATAGGCAGGGTCGCTGGGCTCCATGTGCAGGGTCTCGTTTACCAACTGCCTGACGGTTTGGTCATCGTAGTTTGATGCGTTGAAGAGATTCTCTTTTAGGTAGGAGTAGTAAAAGTAGTAGCACGGTGTGTTGAGCCAGCCACCAAAGTTTTCTAACAAGAAGGGAAACTTCTTCTCGACGAGAGCAAGTGTTCGCCAGTTGGCACCCGGAACTTTGTCGAGAGTCACCTTGATGCCGATTTTTCCAAGGCTTTCTTGAATCAATAAGGCAGTGGGCTCGCCCCAGTCTGCCTCGCCCAGGTCAAACGACAAGGGCACCTCAAATCCCTTGGCGAACTTGCTTTTGCTAAGTAAGGACCTCGCCTGTTCAAGGTTTGTGCTGTAGGGGAAGGGCTGCGGCCAGGCGATGCTCGAAGGCTTAGCCGACTGTGCTCCCCACATGGGCACACCGCGGCCAAATGCGGCCTGATCAAAAATCTGTTGGTAAGGAATCGCAAAGGCCACTGCCTTGCGGACGTTCGGATCCTGAAAGGGCTCGAAGTTGTAGTTTAGGCAGGCCACATACAGGCAGTTGTCAATTGGCGAGCCCACCACCTTGACCTTTGAATTGCTCGCAAGCTCCTGGGCATCTTTGTTGGGAATCTGGAAGCTCAACTGAACATCACCGCGTTCGATCAGCGCTCTGCGCGTTGACTGCGAAGGCACCTCGCGAATGATGACGCGTCGAATCGCTGGCTTAGGCCCGCCCGCCCAGTCATCGTTGCGCACATAAACCAGCTGCTGGCCGGCATCCCAGCGCTCTACCTTGTAAGCGCCGCTGCCTTGCGGGTTGGTGTGCAGAAACTCGGCGGCCCAGGGGTCGGCGGCCGTTGCCCTTGCTTTTGCCGCCTTCGAATTAATCACCACTGCAACTGGCACCGCCAGGTTTGGCAGCGAAAGCTTGGAGGGCTGCTTCAGGTTTACCTGAAACGTCTTCGGGTCGACCACCACGAACTGCCCCGGATCTACAAAGCCCCCCGCGCCCATCTGAAATCGTGGAAAGCCGCCAAGCGCCAAGGCCCGATCAAACGACCACTTCACATCCTCAGCGGTGACTGGGCTTCCATCCCAGAACTTGGCATTGGCCTTAATCTTGAAGGTGATGGTCTTGCGATCCGGGCTGATCGTCCAGCTCTCGGCGAGCTCTGGAACGACCTTACTGTAGTCAAATGACAAAGAGCCATCTTTCAAGGTTCTGGTGCCGAAACTTACCAGGCGGTCATAGACATTGACTGCGACCTGATAACTCGGGCGGTTTGTGCCTGTGCGGTGAATGTCCAGGCTGTTGATCGTATTGCCGATTACGACGACGGCAGTGTCGCCTGCCTGGGCAAAAGCGTTCGACTTTAGAAAGGGCAGCATGGCAGCGCCAAGTGCGGCGCCAGAGGTGGTTTTCAGTAGATCACGGCGGTTCATGGTGGAGACTCCTCTAGACCCCATGGGGGGCGGTGGCGGTGGGGCCGATAGGAGACCTGTGAATACCTATCGGTATACAAGACTGTATGCAGTAAACATGCCAATGCTGAGATCGGCGAGCAGATGCGGTTTGCCGCGCTTGTGGCTGCAGACGCTCTGCGAGAATGCCCGCTAACCGGGCAGGTCGTGCACCAGACTCGGTCTAAGAGGCACGGCCTTGGTGCAGGTGAGGGGACCGGCTACTATTTTTTGCCAACCCTGGCCGGCCAGCTCGTGACGCCCTTAGAAAGCCGCCACGCCCCCGTTGGACCGATGGTCAAAGCCGCCTTCGAGAACGCCGCTTGCATGACGCCGGATGATGCCTGCGTGCCCGACGGCTTCATCCCAGGGGCCAATACGTTCGACCCAGTGCCCCTTCGCGGTTAGTTCCGAAAATACGGCGTCTGAGAAACGCGACTCGAGCTTCAGGCTATCGCTGGCATTACCCCAGGTGCGGCCCAAAAGCCAGCGGGGCTGCGAGACAGCCTCTTGCGGATTTACGCCAAACCGATGCACGCGGGTAAATATTGTGGCCTGCGTCTGAGGCTGACCATCGCCTCCCATGCTGCCATAGACCATGGTGCTGCCATCGGCGAGCTCGGCAAGACCAGCGTTTAGGGTGTGGAAGGGGCGCTTACCCGGAGCGAGACAGTTGATGTGCTGCGGGTTGAGACTGAAGCTACACCCTCGGTTCTGCCAGTTGACACCGCTGGTGGGCAAGACAATGCCAGAGCCAAACTCGTGGTAGATGCTCTGAATAAAAGACACCGCAATGCCGTGCTGGTCGACCACACCCATCCATACCGTGTCACCGGGCTCGGTACGGCGGCCCCAGAGGGCTGCGCGGGCAAGATTGACCTCTGATGCCAGGGCATCAATAGCCTCGGGTGCGAGCAGGGTCTCGGGCGTGACGGTCATATGATTGGGGTCGGTGAGGTGCTGGTCACGTACCCGAAAGGCAAGCTTGGTGGCCTCTACCTGTAAGTGAATAAACCCGGCCGACTCGGGCCCATCAAGCGCCTTGGGATGCTGCTCGTGCACGCGGTTCATGATCGCCAAAATGAGTAGCGACACCAGCCCCTGCGAAGGCGGGCGCATATTGCGTAGCGCAGCGTTTTTTACCGCGTAGTGCAGCGGATCTACCAGTCGGGCAGAAAACTGCGCAAAGTCGCCCAGGGTAAGCGGGCTGCCCAGCGCCTGCAGATCGTGGGCATTGTCGCGCGCAATCTGCCCGCGGTAGAAGTCATTGAGCCCTGCGCGGGCCAGGCGTTTTAATGTGGCGGCGAGCCGAGGCTGCTTAAAGACTGCGCCCCGTGTGGGTAGCTTACCGTCTAAAAGAAAGGTGTCGGCAAAGCCAGGAATATCTTTTAGTTCGCCGTACTTGGCTGCCGTATTGTTGGCCTGGCTCTGGGTAACGGGCACTCCATGGTCTGCTAGCCAGATGGCATCGGCCAGCAGTCGGCTTAAGGGCAGCCGCCCCCCGATTTTTTGAGAGACTTCAAGGGCCTTGGCCCATCCTCCCACGGTACCGGCAACCGTAAGTGCCGCATCTTTTCCGCGGAAGGGAATGGCACCGGTAATGCCACGCTGGTCGCGATAGTGCGCAATGCTGGCGGCGGCCGCACTCGGGCCACTGGCATCGATACCACCGGGTACGCCATGAGGCCCGCGCATCACCCAGAAGGCATCGCCCCCAATCGAGTTCATGTGGGGATAGACCACCGCAATGGTGGCTGCGGCAGAGACCATGGCCTCTAGCGCATTACCGCCTTCACGCAAAATCGCTACGGCAGACTCTGATGCAAGGCTGTGCGGCGCGACGGCCATGCCGCGCCTGCCAATGGTGGCCTGGTTCATGGGTGAACGGTCTCTGCCTGCGCGAGCATTGCGTCGAGCAGCACCTGCGCTCCCGCAGCAATATGCGCTGGGTCGGCATCTTCGATCTCGTTGTGCGAGATGCCGTCTTTGCAGGGAATAAAGATCATCGCCGCTGGCGCAGTGCGTGCCACATATACCGCATCGTGCCCCGCACCACTGACAACGGGCATAAAAGAATAACCACGCTGTTGGGCTGACTCGGCGATGGCTGCCTGCAGCGCGGTGTCAAAGGGCGCCGGTGGGTAATAGACCACCTGTTCTACCGCCACCGAGATCTTGTCGTTTGTCTGCGCCTGGGACCAGGTCTGCAGGGCCGCATTCATTGCAGAAAGGCCCTCATCGGTGGGATGACGAAAATCGACCGTCATCTTGACCTGACCAGGAATAACATTGCGTGAACTCGGATGCACCTGCAGATGGCCCACGGTGCCCCGGCCGTGTGGGCTGTGTGACAGCGCAATGCGGTTGACTTCTTGCACCAGTGCAGCGGCGGGCAGCAGCGCGTCACGGCGCAGTTGCATAGGGGTGGGACCCGCATGGGCCTCCATGCCGGTAATAGTGACGTCGTACCAGCGCTGGCCCAGAGCGCCACTCACCACGCCAATGGTCTTGTTGGCGGCCTCAAGCACGGGCCCTTGCTCTATATGGGCCTCGAAGTAGGCCGCGAATCGCGGGGCACCTTGCGAGAGACTGGCAGGAGCCTCGCCACGAAAACCAATGGCATCTAATGCGGCTTTGACCGAAATTCCATCGCGGTCTTTGGCCGACCATGCATGATCGAGCGTGAAGGCATCGACATAGACCCCCGAGCCCATCATGACGGGAACAAACCGCGAGCCTTCTTCGTTGGTCCAGACGCAGACCTCGAGTGGCGCGCGTGTGCGTATGCCGGCATCGTTGAGGGCCGCAACAACCTCGAGTCCCGCGAGCACACCGTAGTTGCCATCGAACTTACCGCCAGTGGGCTGCGTATCGATATGGCTACCCGTGCCGATGGCGGGCAGATGGTTCTCGGTACCCGCACGACGCGCAAAGATGTTGCCAATGGCATCGATGCGAATCGTACAGCCCAGGGCGGTGGCCCATTCCACAAAAAGACTGCGGGCCTGACGGTCAAGCTCGGTCAACGCGAGTCGGCAGACACCGCCCTTCGGTGTAGCGCCAATCTGGGCAAGCTGCATGAGGCGACTCCAGAGTCTGTCACCGTTAATGGTTATGGCGGCTTGCATTAGGTGCTGCTTGGGATCACGGGTATTCATAAACTTGC